>SXGT01439672.1_pt1 | contig 22858 bp, 17 predicted proteins | sample 3176221 | NCBI WGS metagenome assembly SXGT01 (sample SAMN11356862, study PRJNA531348) | freshwater metagenome | isolation source: freshwater sample F1-120 | place: China: Fuxian Lake, Yuxi | collected 2017-12-25
GAAGGCGATTATGTAAGCGCCCAGCGCCCAAGCTGGAATTATCGCAGCCGCGACGGCGGCGGGATAATCACTGATATGCTTTGCCATTGGCGCTATGTGCTCGACAATGTCGTGGCCCCGGTGCGCGCGATCAGTTGCTTAGGTGCGAACCACATCGACAAGAGATGGGATGAGGTCGGTCGCGCCTATGAAGCCGATGCCGATGACGCCGCTTACGCAACGCTTGAACTTGAGGGCGGCATCGTCGCCCAGATCAATTCGAGCTGGTGTACGCGCGTCTATCGCGACGACCTTGTGGTTTTCCAGATCGATGGCACACACGGCTCGGCCGTCGCTGGCCTTTTTGGATGCAAGTCTCAGAGCCGCATCAACACGCCTCGCCCTGTCTGGAACCCTGATGAAGCGCAGACGATGAATTTTCACGACCAGTGGCAAGACGTCCCGGACAATCAGACGTTCGACAACGGCTTCCGCGCTCAGTGGGAGCAATTCGTTCGCCACGTCGTTGACGATGAGCCCTACCCCTACACGTTGATCGAAGGAGCCAAGGGCGTCCAGTTGGCTGAGCTTGGTCTTCGAAGCTGGCGCGAGCGTCGCTGGATCGACGTTCCCGACCTTCCCGGCAGCTCGGTGAGTCCAACGCAATGACGCACATGATTCTGCCCACTCTCGCAGGCGAATTGATTCGTTACAGAATGAGCGATCCTGGCGATTGGTGGAATGATATCGGGCCAGCCCCAAAACCGGCGCGCGTATTCTACGCCGCCGCGCACGTCTCGATCGACGCGATGGCTGACTGCGATCCATGGGCAACCGACAAGGGCGCACCGATCGATTGGGAAACGACTTTGGCAACGCGCGCGGAGTTGTTCGACCTGGGTTTCCATGTGGCCGAGGCGATGGACACCGCCCAACGCGGCGGTGGACTTGACTGGTCGACCGCCCGTCAATTGATTGCACGATCGGCCAATCACGCCCAAGGCTTGGGTCGTCTCGGCCAACTCGCGTGCGGGGTCGGCACCGATCAACTCGCAGCTGGACGGCCTCACACGATCGATGACGTCATTGTCGCGTATGAAGAGCAGCTCGCTTACGTGGAAGCAACGGGCGCGCGTGCGATCATCATGGCAAGCCGCGCGCTGGCAAGCGCAGCCAAGTCGCCCGAGGACTATGTGCGCGTCTACGAGCACGTCCTCGGCGCGGCCACAAAACCAGTGATCCTTCATTGGCTGGGCGAGATGTTCGACCCCGCTTTGCGGAATTATTGGGGCACACCAGATGTCGAGTGCGCCAGTGAGGTTCTGCTGAGGATCATTTCAGCGCAACACGGGCAGATCGATGGAGTAAAGATATCGCTTCTTTCCGCGCCGCTTGAAATTGCACTCCGCCGCCGCCTTCCCAGCGACGTCAGGATGTACACTGGTGACGATTTCAATTTTGCCGAGCTCATCGGCGGCGACAGTGAAGGCTTCTCGCACGCGTTGCTCGGAATATTCTCCGCCATCGCCCCCGCAGCGTCAGCAGCGCTCAAGGCTCTTAGCGAAGATGACACGGAGCGGTTCCACGCAATTCTTGCGCCCACCGTACCGTTTTCGCGCCACCTTTTTGCTGCGCCAACGCGGTTCTACAAGACGGGAATTGTGTTCATGAACTATCTCTCCGGCGGCCAATCGCATTTCGCAATGCTGGGCGGCCAGCAGAGCGCACGCTCGGTTGTCCATCTCTGCGAACTCTTCCGGCTAGCAGATGCGGCGGGGTTATTCCGCGACCCAGAATTCTCTGCGCGGCGCATGTCGACGTTTCTGTTGCTGCACGGGGTCGAACAAACCGGACGCGCAAGATGAAGCTTTCGCTCAACACCGCAACTCTTCGCGAGCAATGGTCCCTCGTGGAATGCGTGGAAGGCTGCGCCCGCCACGGCTTCACGGGCATCGCTCCCTGGCGCCAAGACATCGAAAAGATCGGTCTGAAAAGGGCAAAACAAGTAATTGCGGACGCCGGCCTGTTAGTTACTGGGCTCTGCCGAGGGGGGCTCTTCGCTGAGTCAAGCTGGCGCGACCACAATCGGCGCGCGATCGACGAGGCGCACAGTCTAGATGCTCGCTGCCTCGTCATGTTGACCGGTGGAATGCTGCCCGAAGAGCGAAGCCTCGTTAGCGCTCGTGAGCGAGCCGAAGCCGCTTTGGCTGACCTGCTTCCGCTAGCGCGCGCAGCTCAGGTCACGCTCGCGATCGAACCCCTCCACCCGATGTATGCGGCGGATCGTTCGTTCATCAACACGTTGGAGCAAGCAAACAATCTATGCGACCGGCTGGGCGAAGGAATGGGCGTTGCCGTCGACGCCTACCACGTCTGGTGGGATCCCAACCTCGAACGCGAAATCGCGCGTGCGGGCCCCAGGATCGTCGCCTTCCACATCTGCGATTGGCTCTACCAAACCGAGCACATGCTGATGGATCGCGGCATGATCGGCGACGGCGTCATTGACCTTCGCCGCATGCATGAACTCGTTCGTCGCGCGGGCTTCGACGGTCTCTGCGAGGTTGAGATTTTCTCCGAGCGATGGTGGCGTGAAGACCCCGACGGGGTCCTGTCATTGATCGCTGCAAGGTCAAGCTGGGCCTGACGACATCGCCCGCTCAATACGGATCTGCCTGTCTCCTAGGCGTTCACATGTCAAATCACGAGCAAGGGCGTGACGCGGTCGGCGCGTCACGCCCTTGAAGAACGCCGCTTGCGCGGGGGAGGAGAATTCCGCGCAAGCGACCACGCAACGCCCCCTAAAAGCGAAGCCGTACACCCGCGCCCCACGCTTGCCCCGAGTATTGGAGCCGCGTGATGTTGCGAGAATTGTCGCCCACATACTCGACAACTTCCACGTCATCGAGAAGGTTGCGGCCCTCGATAAAGAAGGAACCGCGACCAATGTCGAAGGAGATATCGGCATCCAGTCCCGACGAACTATCGCGGAACGCGTCGTTGAAGCCGCCCGATGGATTGACGTCAATCGTGTTCAACCGCTCGCCACTCTGCCTGTAGGCAATGCGCCCGCGGAAGCCATCGCGCCTGTAAACAAGCGACAGATTGCCGATTACGTCATAGGCGCCTTCAAGCTCGGTTTCTCGTATGACCACCCCGGCAGCGTTCAAAACCTCCTGACTAGACCAGGAAAGTCCAAGGTTGAACTCAACCGAAAGGCCTTCAAGCGAGGGCGTGATGAAGCCAAGGTTCTGGATCAAGCCGAGCTCAACGCCGTAAACTTCTGCGTTGCCACCATTTTGCGGCTGGGAGATGAAGTCTGTACCACCGCCTGAATTGGCCTCGGTCGAACTCGCCGTATAGAAGACGTCACTTATGTCTTTGTAGAAGACCCCAAGACGCGCAACACTTGCGTCACTGGCGTAGTAATCGATCGACGCATCTACATTGATTGCATCTTGGGGCTGCAGATCGGAGTTTCCCCGCGTGATGTTGCGGTTGAGGCCGACGACAGTGGCGGTCTCACCGGTGAACAATTGCGCGATTGTTGGACGCGCGTAGCTTTGAGTCATAGACGCACGCACCAGGAGGTCTTCTGTTGGTTCCCAGCGCAGCACGACCGCTGGCAGGATCCGCTCATATTCCGCAGACAATGACCGCGGCGCTACGCCGTCGGAAGGATCTGGATCGAGCGGGTTCGGATCGGCCGCATTATAAAGCGTGTTGTTGATGGCGAAGTTTTCTCCGCTCGTTTCGGTTGCCTCGTACCGCACGCCCCCGATGACTTGCAGACCACCGCGCCGGTAAGTGCCCATCGCATACAGAGCGGAAATGTCTTCCGTCCCGCTAAAGTCACCAGCAATGGACGCGCGGAAGTTAGGGTCTCCGGGTGGGCGACTTGGGTTAGGGGTCGAGAATACCGCGTTCAGAGCTCCGAAATTCAGCACAAGCGGAAGGTTGAATTGGCCATTGAAGACTCCTGTCGGACCAGGAGCAATGTAGGCCGCTGCCCCGGGAATATTGGCGTAAGCCTGCACGCCACCGACGTCGGCGCCGCGGTCGCGCCGATCAAACCGGACACCGAGCCGTCCTTCAAGCCGCCCGCCCGCAAACGCCACCTCTCGTGTCGCATTGAGCTGAGCGATCAATTGATCTTCTTCGATTGCAGCGATGTTGGTTGATGGCGAAACCACAAGGCCGTAGGAGCCGACCGTGCTCAATAGCGAAGGGTTGGCCAACGACAGTTGGGGGTCTGTCTGGTTCGTGAAATTGTACTGCGCCGTTCCCGCAATCGCGACCGGAGAACGCGCGGCATAACGGACAGCGTCCCCTTGTTCAGATTGCAGTGAATTAGCGCCAATAGAATAGTCGAGCGTCCAACCGTTGAAACTATTCTCGCCACCAAGAACAAGATTGACGAATTCCTCCGATCGCGACACGGTAATAGCCTCAAGCTCCGGTGTGACGCCGCCGAAGGTGCCGGAGACGGGTGTAGAGGTGGGATTGAAGGGTGGCGCGAAATTGACGTTGATACGGCTATCGCGCGTTTCTTCGACACCATAATTGTAGAACAGGCGCGCAAAATAACGCGAGTTGGTGTCTGGAGCATACTCTGCGCCAAAGTTTGCGGAGTGCCTGATTATTTCACCGTCAACTTCGCGATATTGCAGCAGTGTCGGGATAAGGGCGGGTACGCCGCCGGAATTTGGGCTGCGGGTGGCGTTATATTGATGGAAGGTCGCATCGCGCTCATCAAACCCTAGCGCAAAACTCACACCGACGCGGTCTTCCATGAACCGGTTGGAGCCGCGAAGCGACAGTTCGATATCGGCCCCGTGATTGGAGATGCTGCGTTCGCCCGTCTCGATCCCCATCGTAAGGAATGAACCACGGCGATCAAATGGCGAGGACTGCCGAGCGTTTACATAACCGCCGAAAAAGTCGCCTGGGATCTCCGGTGTAAAAACTTTCCGCACTTCGATGCTGTCGATCACGTCGGCATTGATTGTTGCGAGGTTCGGCGTGCGGCCGTCGCCCCGTCCCGAAGGCATACGCATGCCTTCCACCAAGACCAGATTATTGACGGCATTGATGCCGCGCACGAGGAGAATATTGCCCTCACCCGTGCCGCTTCTGTCGATGAACGTGCCGGTAAGTCGCTGTAAGACCTCGCCTACGTTACGATCCGGAAACTCCGAAGCCGAGCTGGAAGACGCCACCTCGGTCAGTGCGTCGGCATTGCGTTCCTCGTTGATGCGCCGCGTGACCTCGTTGACCCGACCCAGAACAACGATTTCTTCCTGCCCGTCGGCGGAGGATCCGCTCAACTGAATGCTCAGCCGCACGGTCGATCCCGGTGTGACGTTCACCTGCTGGGACTGCTGCGGCAGGCCAAGATAATCCACCAGGAGCGTGTACGTCCCGACAGGCACGTCTTCGAGAACAAACGCGCCGGAGCGATCAGCGACGGCGCGTCGATCAAGCTCGACGATCAACACCCGGGCCCCCTGAAGCGCGAGGCCGGTCTCTTCGTCAGCGATCTGCCCACGAATGTCCCCCGCGGCTTCTTGCGCGGCAGCTTGCCCCACAAACACGGCATCGCCAGCGACCATACCGCAGATGCTGGCAACACTCATCGCCAAGGCGCTGGCGCCATTACGGATCAGTCTTCGGTCATTCCCCTTCATACCACGTATCCTCCCCTGGACAGCGAGCCTATTGCAGACGCACTTCTCGCGACGCCCTCTTGTGTGACGACCCTGCGATATTGTATCTAGTTGGTTACATACACAAGAGGTTTTGTTCGGATATGCGTGACGGGGCCGCTGCACCTCCTGATCCGGTTGAAATGGCGCGACTCTGGCTCCTGGACGGCGGGCTTCAATTTTGGGCGACCAGCGCCTTTGATGCGCCATTTGGAGGCTGCGTCGAGGCACTTACAATGGAAGGGCTCGATGCGGAGTTGGCCTTCAAGCGTACTCGGGTGGCATGGCGCCAAATCTACGTTTTCGCTCATGCGGCGTGCGAGGGTTATCCTTGTGGATTGGATGACTCTGTGCGGACTGCTGACTGGATGTGGACGCGCGCTTGGCGCGCCGACGGAGCAGGTTTTGTCCGCGTTCTCACCCGTGACGGAAACGTCCTCGACCCTACGATTGATCTCTACGACAACGCGTTTGCAATATTTGCACTGGCCTGGCTTTACCGGGCCACAGGGCAAGGGCGGTTTTTGAATGGCGCAAGGCGTGCGCTCGCTGCCACCCGGACAACGCTACTGCGCAATGATGGACTCTCTTATTGGTCCGACGAAAGGCGCTCGCCGATGCTCGATCAAAACCCGCATATGCACCTGTATGAAGCGTGCATCGAAGCTGCTTCTGCTCTCGGCGAGGAGCCATTCTTTTCAGAGACCGCAAGATTGAACGCCCTCTTCGACCGTTGGCTTTACGACGGCGCCTCAATCGCTGAATCTTACAGAGATGACTACAGCCGGCTACCGACCGCAGAAGGCGGAAAGATAATGCCCGGGCACCTGTTTGAATGGGCTTGGCTGCTCGCGCGGGAACAGCAATGCGCAAATGGAAGAGCACGAATAGAAGAAATCTCGAGCTTGTGCCACTTTGCCGAAACGTTCGGTGTAACTCCCGCGACTGGCCTGGTCGCAAACGAGATCACCGTCGAGGGCGCGCCAATCGATTTAGGCACACGAGCGTGGAACAATGCCGAACGCGTCAAAGGGCTGTTGGCGGCTGGCGACGGCGAGAAGGTTCATTCGACCTTAAGGGCCTTGGTCACCCGGCACCTCTTGATTTCCCGACCGGGCATCTGGCGAGACGCCATCGACGACACCGGTTCAATGGTTCGTTCGTTGGTCCCCGCTTCGTCCTTGTACCACCTAGTTTCCGCGATCCTAAGCGTGCCTTATCCTGCGCGATCTGAGGCATCGGTCCAAACGGCAGGCAACATTTGTATCGAGATGGATGAGGCCGCTGTTTAAAAATCTCGCCTCGGAATTAGCTGCCAGGATCGCGCCTCTCTCGATGCGGGGTCGGGGGATTATTGTTGGCCTTGCTGGCGCTCAAGGCTCTGGAAAATCCACTCTGGCGGCGGCATTACAGAGCCAACTTCGGATCCACCACGGCAAATCCACCGCCGTCGTGTCATTGGACGATCTGTATCTGTCCCGATCAGATCGTGCGGCGATGGCGGCGACAACACACAGGTTGCTGGCGACACGAGGTCCGCCCGGAACGCACGACGTCAATCTCGGCAAGAACGTGTTAACGAAACTCGTCGAAGCGAAAGAGGGAGATGTGACATTCATCCCGCGCTTCGACAAAGCCCTCGACGACCGCCTCCCAAGAGCGCAATGGACACAGTTTAAAGGGCGCGCTGACATCGTAGTCTTTGAAGGCTGGTGCGTTGGCGCGACCCCACAAGATGCGTCCGCGCTTTGTTCGCCTGTCAATGCGCTTGAAGCCATTGACGATGCTGACCGCGTCTGGCGCAACTGGGTCAACACCGCGCTCGCATCAGACTACCAGGACTTGTTCGGTTTGCTGGGGCCCTTGATCATGCTCAAAGCGCCTAGCTTCGATGTTGTAGCCGGCTGGCGCCTTGAGCAGGAACGCTCGCTTCGCTCACGCCTAAACAATGCAAATGGGCCAGGACTCCTGACCGACCCTGAGGTTCGCCATTTCACCATGTACTTCGAACGCATCACCCGACACATGCTTGCGGAAATGCCCACCCGCGCCGATGCGCTCGTCGCTCTCGACGACAAGAGAAAACCGATCGATGTTCTCTTTGCGGGCGACGGGCGCTTTGGCGTTCGTTCGAATGAGAACCGACCGGTTACAAAAGCACCCGCGTCCAGGTTGCCGCCCTTCCGCGCCTGTAGCACCTCGATGAACGCTGCGTCTTCGGCTTTTGTGGCGCGGGATTGCGTGCCCAAAACGGTCATCGCCATCGATATAGGCGGCAGTCACATCGCCGCCGGGCAAGTGGAGGCCGGCGCTGTAGTCGAGCACCTCTCAATCACTGCAGACGCAACAAGGGGCCTTCTGCCGCTTCTTCCGAAACTAGAATCCATCGTTCGCAGCTTTGGCAACGCAGACGCCGTTGCGGTTGGTTTTCCTGGAAGCGTGCGCAAAGGCATTGTGACCAAAACGCTACGGCAAAAATACGAAGACGCCGAAGGTTTCGATTTCGCCGCATGGAGCCAGCGCGCCTTCGGCCTACCTGCGCGCGTTAGCGCCGATGGACGAGTGGCACTGCTAGCGGAGTGGCGCCTAGGCGCTGGACGCGGTCGGAACAATCTTGTTTGGATGGGATTTGGCACCGGTGTGGGAACGGCGGCCGTGGTCGATGGCGTCCTCTTAGAAGGCGCGGAGGGACTAGCGGCTATACTGGGCGGCCACCTAACGCTGGACCGACGCCAAGACATTATTTGCAGATGCGGTCTTCTCGGCTGCCCTGAGGCTCAGGCATCTACGTGGGCCGTACAATCCAAGACAAAGTACGCAAACATCGCAGACTTGTTTGCCGCCGGATCAAAAGAAGCCCCTACACAGCAAGCCCTGCTAGAGACCTGGGGCGACATTGCTAGCCTGCTAGCTTTGGCTTTTGATCCTCAAGCAATCATCGTGGGCGGAGGCGCGGGCCAACTGGAGCCGTTGCTAGAGACGTTGCGGGCGCGCGTGACCTCGCTTGGCTGGCGCACCGAGGCGCCAGAAGTGCTGCAAGCCGAACTCGCAGACAACGGCCCCCTACTCGGTGCGGCGCTGCTTTGGGAGCAGCGAACTTAACCGGTCTGAGGCAAACGATAATTCGGTACTCACCGCTCTCGCGTCGACCCGCGATTGAATTATCGCCGCCGTGGGGACGACGCTCGATGACTCCGACCAAGCAGATGAAGCGATGCAACTCGAGAACAAATTAGCTGTGCACCAAACTCAGAGGGATCTGCTGATGATCATTTTCATGATTTCATTAGTCCCGGCGTAGATCCGCATCGCGCGTGCATCGGCCCACAAGCGGGCAATAGCGTACTCGGCCATGTAACCATAGCCACCATGAAGCTGCAGGCATTCATCCGCCACTGACGACTGCGCATCGGTAATCCACCACTTTGCCATTGCGGCAGTGACGGGATCCAGATTGTTAGAAAGCACCTGAGGAACGAGACTGTCGAAGAACGACCTCGCTACCACGGCAACCGTTTGACATTCGGCGAGCTTGAACTGGGTGTTTTGATAATCGGCAACCTTGCGCCCGAAAGCTGAACGTTCCTTCGTATAGGCGACGGTTAAGTCCACGGACCGCTCAATTCCGATAAGGGCGGCTTGAGCACAAACTAGCCGCTCCCACGCGAGCTGCCGGGTCAATTGCGAAAACCCCTCTCCCTCGGCCCCTAGTCGGTTCCTAAAGTCGACATGCACATTGTCAAAGAAAAGCTCGCACGTATCCTGCGAACGCAAGCCAATCTTGTCCAGCGGCTTGCTCCTTGAGAACCCCTCTAGTCCTTCCGTTTCAACTACAAACAACGAGATCGACGACCGAGATGACGTATCTGGACCCTTTGCGGCGACTATTACCAAGTCGGCATGGAATCCGTTCGTGATAAAAGTCTTCTGGCCACTAATGCGGTAGCCGTCGGCCACTCTTGCAGCGGTGGCGGCCATCCCCTTGAGATCAGATCCGGCGCCAGGCTCGGTCATCGCGATTGCTCCGATGACCTCGCCGCGCGCCATCCCAGGAAGCCAGCGCCGCTTTTGTTCGTCGTCCCCGTAAGCAAGTATGTAGTGTGCGACAATCGCCGAGCTGATGCTTACTCCAGCGCTGAAGTCGGTAAGTCCGGCGCGGTCTAGCTCCTGCAGAATGACAAGCTCATGAGCCAGCGTCCCGCCCCCACCGCCGTAATCCTCTGGGATGCTTGCACAGAGCATTCCTGCTGAGCCCGCAACTCTCCAGGCCGCGCGGTCGATAATGCGAGAGCGCTGCCATTGCTCCGCAAGCGGCAAGAACTCCGACTTGATGAGCCTCTCCATGTGCTCTGAGAGCATCTTCAGTTCTTCATCAATCCACGGCGATTGTCTTCTCACTCTTGATCTCCGTTCCGAGTGATAGTTGAGAGCACACTCTTCTCGTTCAGCGCACGTGAATCCAATTGATACCAGAAGCGCCGCGGTTGATGCGCAACCGGTTTCAGTTGAGGTCGCACACTCGCGTCGCCCCCTAGCCACTTGGTGGCGTACCTCTCCCTCCGAAGGCCGAGCTTGGCGGCAAGTACATGCGGAATGCCAGCCTCATGGGCCTTTAGAAGCGAGTTAATCTTCTCTTCACTGAACCGCTTTGGTTCAATCAACCGGTTCTAAACAAGGTGCTGCTCCGCAGATCTTTGGCGTTCGGGAACGCCACACAAATTCGTGCGACGCTGGCGAGATTGATATTGTATCTACTTGGTTACTTTTGCAAGACGACGCGACCAGATAATGCCGCCAATCGCAAGAGCCCAATCTGTAGCTCCCGCGCCCAGCAACCGCGGATGCAGGCGAAACGTAGCTAGACTTAGCGATGCTGCATCCGCGGGCGGCGTTTTGGGGCGGGCATCTCAAGCCGCACAAGCTCCTTGTGCAGGTGTCCAGTAGCGATCCGGCCTGTCTGAGCGCGGCGACTTGGATTGTAGAGCAGCAACTCAAGTCCTCGCGTGTGCGGCAATTCCCATACAATCGCTCTTGTCGCGAACACGGCGCGCATTGCGCCCGAGGCATTCGCGGCCCTGTTTCCAGTTCAAACCTGACGACAGCTCCGGGCCACTTTTTTGCGAACTCGACCACGCTGCGATCGCCCGCCATGTTTTCCCAAACGACGCTCGCGATTGCGGGTTGGCGCAGCAGCGCTAAGTCTCTGAAAAATCACGGGCTGCAGTTTGGCAGTTTTTTGCGTAAGCTTTTGATTTCGCGGCGCCGGGCCGATCTCTCCGGGGTCGCCACTGCAATAAGCCAGGCGGGAGCAAAACGCGCCCCACGCGTCCGCAATTGACTTGGCGCGTGGGTGCGGCGCATTTCAGCGTCCATGTTCGGCGCTCTCTCCGGCACGGTAAACGCCAAGGCGCGCGGTGAGATGCTGCGTTACCTTGCCGTCGTCCTCGGCGGTTTTATGGTTGATCTTTCCATCGCCTGGACCACGCACGAAATCTTCGGCTTGAACCTTATCGCCGCGGCGGCTTTAGGGTTCCTGGTCGCGACGTGCCTGAGCTATTTTGCGCACGAGTTCTGGACATTCCGCGGCGCCGAGAGTGAATTCTCTCGTGCTCGCCTGCTGAAATTCGTCGCCGCCTCAGGCGTCACGCTGTCCACACGCCTGCTCTTGGTTTGGTTAAGCGCGCCGTTGGCGGCGCTGCCGTTTGGCTCATTGCTGCGCCTTCTCTTCGCCTTCGGCGGTTCATTGGTGGTGGGTTTCCTGGTTAACCGGCTGCTGGTGTTCGGATCGCGCGGCGAAACGCGCTAGAAATCCGCTCCGCGCGCGAGGTGTTTCGACTTAAGAGGGGCCCTCTGCTACTTTTCGGAATTCGGCCAGAAGATGGAAAGCAACCCGTGACGGTGGCGAGCATGGAAACGATCTCGGCGACGGAGCCCGCCGCGCGCCGGCAAGAAGGCGACGTCGAGCTCACGATCCTGATGCCGTGCCTCAACGAGGCTGAGACCATCGCCGTCTGCGTCGAGAAGGCGATGGGCTATCTGCGCCGCGCCAACGTGAATGGTGAAGTGCTGATCGCCGATAACGGCAGCACAGATGGCTCGCAGGCGATCGCAACCGGGCTCGGCGCCCGCGTCGTGCCTGTCTCCGAGCGGGGTTACGGCGCAGCCATCCTGGGCGGCATCGCGGCGGCGCGCGGCAAATACATCATCATGGGCGACGCTGACGACAGCTACGATTTCACCGCGCTCGATCCGTTCGTGGAAAAGCTGCGCGAAGGCTATGAATTGGTGATGGGCAATCGCTTTGCCGGCGGCATCGCGCCAGGCGCCATGCCGCCGCTGCACCGCGTTCTCGGAAATCCCGTTCTCTCCTGGGTCGGCCGCGTATTCTTCAAACTTCCGATCCGCGACTTCCATTGCGGCCTGCGGGGATACAACGCCGCCTCCATTCGCCGCCTAGGTCTCGTCACCAGCGGAATGGAGTTCGCCTCCGAGATGGTGATCCGTTCTGGCCTCGAAGGTCTGCGCATGACGGAGGTGCCGACGACACTCAGCGTCGATGGTCGCACGCGCGCGCCGCATCTGAAAACATGGCGTGATGGCTGGCGCCACTTGAAGCTACTCTTGATGTACAGCCCAAAATGGTTGTTCATTTTTCCGGGCGCCGTGTTGCTGGCGGTGGGCGCGGCCCTGATGGCCCTCCTTTGGTTTGGCCCGTTCGCTATCTCGGAAAATTTGGTGCTCGACGCCAATTCCTATGCGGCGGCGTGCTTCATGGCGATCGCCGGCGTGCAGCTCGTGAGCTTCGGCGCGCTCGCGCGTTATTATGCAACGCTGACAGGCATGCTGCCGCGCGGGCCTCGCTCCGACATGTTGTTCTCGCTTGCGACAACGGACACGGTCGTACGCCTCGGCGCGGTCGCGCTGGCGCTTGGCATCTGCATTTTCGCCTACGCCGTCTGGGCCTGGTCACGGGTGAACTTCGGTGATCTCACCGGCGCGCCGCATATTTCTCGCGCCGTGATGTCGGGCTTGAGCTTTATCGTTATCGCCATTCAACTCGGCTTCGGCGCGTTCATGATCGGTATCTTGAAAATTCCGCTCGCCAACGCCGCCAAGCGCGCCGTTTAAGCCGCCCGCAGCGCCGCGGATGCCGCCACGCCTCGATTGCCTCGTGATCGGCTCCGGACCATCCGGCGTCGCCTGTGCTAGCGCGCTGTTGGCTCAAGGGCGCTCCGTGCTGATAGTGGATGCAGGCCTCACGATTGATGAGGCGGGCGCAGCCGCGAGCACCGAAACAAAGCGCATTCCGCGCAAACTCATCTACGGCTCGGATTTCCCATATCGCGGGGCTAGCGAACACTTAAAGCTCGACGCGCACGCCATGGGCGCCGAACCTAGCTTTGCGCGCGGCGGGCTGAGCAACGCATGGGGCGCCGCCGCACTCCCCTATGCCGCCCACGATATTGCTGACTGGCCCTTGAGCGCCGAAGACCTCGCGCCGCACTACGCAGCCTGCGCGGATATGCTCGGCATTGCCGGAGAAGACGATGATCTCACGGAGTGGCTGCCGCTCTATGCACCACCCCGCGGCCAGCTCCGCGCCAGCAACCAAGCTCAGACTTTGCTGCATCAAATGCAGCGCAACCGGGATCGCCTTCACGCGCAGGGACTTCGCTTTGGCCGCGCGCGCGCCGCCGTAAAGGCGCGCGACTGCACCTATTGCGGGCTCTGCCTACGCGGCTGCCCCGACAAGTTGATCTACAGCGCAGCTCAAACGTTGGAGGCGCTGAGCGCCAATCCGCGTTTCTCCTACCGAGCCGATGTCGTCGTTGAGACACTGAGCGAAACCAGCGATGGCGCTATCACGCGCGGCGTTCAAAGGCAAAGCGGCGAAGCGCTCAGCTTTGAAGCCAATCGCATCTTCATCGCCGCCGGCGCGCTGCCGACAACCGCCGTGCTGCTGCGCTCCGCCGGCGCCTATGACCAAACACTGCGCATGAAGGATAGCCAATACTTCCTGGCGCCGTTGGCTTTGTTTCGCGGCGCGGCGAGCGCGCGCAAGGAAGACCTGCACACGATGGCGCAGCTCTTCCTCGAACTGCGCGATCCGGCGATCAGCCCGCACACCATCCACATGCAGGTGTACACCTACAATGACGTGATGGCCGAAGCGATGCGCCAGCGCCTCGGCGTATTCTCACCACTAGCGCGCTTTGGCGACGCGCACTTCGTTCTGATCCAGGGCTACCTGCACTCGAATCATTCTGGCGAGATTGAACTCACCCTCCGCCAGGACCGCCTTGAAGCGCGCGGCATCCCCAATCCAGAAGCGCGCAAGCGCATCATCGCGCTGATGCGCAAACTAATGCAACTCGCGCCAAGCATCGGCGCCATACCGCTCACGCCCCTGATGGAAATCACCGAGCCGGGGCGAGGCTTCCACATCGGCGGCGCCTTCCCGATGCAGGCAACCCCGCAACGATTTGAGACCGATCTCCTGGGCCGCCCGTTCGGCTGGACGCGCATCCACGCCGTTGACGCCAGCATCTTGCCAAGCATCCCGGCGACAACCATCACCTATCCCGTCATGGCCAACGCTCATCGCATAGGCACAGAGGCCGGAGCGCTTCAATGAGCGGCAAACCACGCGCCGCGCTCACCGGCGCCAACGGCTATCTTGGCGGGCTCGTCGCGCACAGACTAAAAGCGAGTGGCTGGGAGGTCGTTGGCCTCACGCGTAAGCCCAACGCTGGAGAAATCGCGTTTAGGCTCGGCGACGACATCTCGCCGGACACGCTGCGCGGCTTCGATGCGCTGATCCATTGCGCCTACGATTTTGCACCAATCGAGTTCGCTGAGCTTAAAACGATCAACGTAGAAGGCTCGGCTAAACTCTTTCGCGCGGCGGCGGCTGCCGGGATTCCGCAAACAGTCTTCATCTCAACCATCAGCGCATTCGAAAACTGCAAATCCAATTATGGCCGCATCAAATTGCTGATTGAAGCGGACGCGCAAGAGATTGCAGCGACGATCATTCGCCCTGGCCTCATCTACGGCGCCTCTCCCGGCGCCATGTTTGGCCGGCTCGTTGCGCAGGTGCGCGCCGCCAGCCTCGTTCCGATGCCCGGCGATGGCCGGCAAATGATGTATACGGTGCACGAGGATGATCTGACCGAAGCGATCCTGCACGCCGCGACACACACTCGCGCATCCGCCACCCCTGTGACTGTCGCCAACGCCATGCCCATCGCCTTCGGCGACATCATGACCGCCATCGGCGAACGGCTCGGCCGCAAAGTAACGACCATTCCAATTCCCTGGCGCTTCATGTGGCTTGGTCTGCGCGGCGCCGAAATCCTGCGCGTGCCGATCGGTCTGCGCAGCGACAGCCTCGTCAGCTTGGTCAATCAGGACACCGCGCCGCTTCTGAACGCCGAGACCGAACTTGGCGTGCAGTGCCGCCCGTTCGACTTAAGCCAGGTTGCGCTTTAGGGCTCTTCGCGCGGCGGCGGATCACTCAAATTTGCGTCCAACAGCTGATCTTGCGGCGCGATATCGGCCTGGCCGTAATAATAGGCGCGATCACACGCGCCGGCGCCTTCCAAGCGGATCGCGTACGGTCGGAAAAAATCCGGATTATCGAACTCGGCGTAGAGCTTGCCTTCCATGAGCGGATAGTCGCTCCGAGGCACAGCCCAGCCGCGCAAACGCTCACCGCGGATGATCAAGCCGTCCAGCTGTTGCGCGTACAACTGCAAGGTCGGCTGAATGTCACGGAATGAGAACGCGTGCACGAGGATCGTCTGCGCCGGTCGCTCGCGCGGAAACACCAACGTACAACCCTGAAGCAAACGATCGCGCGCGGCCTCGAAATATGCGTCGGCGGTGAACACGGTGTAGGGTTGATCGAAGCCTTGGCGGCGGATCTTCACCGAACCGATTTCAATCGGCCAGCGGGCCAAGGTGCAAACCATCGCCACCGCCACCAGCGACGCAACACCGAGCCGGCCAACACTGTAGGGCGTCGCAAAGCGCTGCAGCGCCCCAATCATGCCCGCGAGGCCGCCCCGCGCATCGCCAACCCGCTCCAACCACGCCTTCGCCGCCATGCTGAGGACAACGTAGGCAGGGATCAGCAGCGGCTGCAGGTATCGATCGTTGAGCGGCTGCCCGAGGATCAGCGGATCGAGCGAAAGAATAAAGAAGGTGGTGAAGAACGTGAACGACAAGCCCATCGTCCACGCCACCGAGACCGCCTCTCCGCCAGCGACGCGCGTGCTCGCGTCCAGCGGCGGCAGCGGCGTGCGCGCGCGTATCCACTGATACGCTTTCCAGCCGGTAAGAATGAAGAACGCCCAATAGAACGCTTTCGCAAAGAATTCGAGCCTGTCGAAATTCGTCTCAGCGATAAACCACCAGCGCGTCAGCAGATCGATTGGCTGATACGGCCAGTCAGTCGTCATCTCATCAAGATGCCCCGCTTCAATGATCGCCTGCGCGCGGCCGAACCAGATATTGCTATCGGCGAGTAGCAAATTGAGCGCGACAGTCTCGATGATCAGGCCGCCGCCAAACACCGCGATCATCAACATCACATTCGCCCAGCGGCGGCGGATAATTTCGTAAAGCCCCCAGCCCGGCATGAAGAAGATGTTCGTTTCTTTGGCCCCGTAGGCCAGGAACATCATCGCCACCGCCCACGCATAACTCCAACGCGAGCCCGTGGCGTAGGCGTTGCGCACAAAAAGCAGCGCCGCTGCCGGATAAATCATCGAGTAGATTTCCGGCATCAGGTTCGACGGAAGGCTGTACGCAACCGGGTTCACCAGCCAGAGCCCGAGCGCCAACAGCGCGATGAGCGGCGTCGTGAGCTGCCGGATCAAGAGATAAAGGCACGCCGTCGTCAGCGCGAAGACGATATGGTTAAGCAGGAGGTAGATCAGCGCGCCATCGCCGAAAATGCGCACGAAGACCACAGCTGGGATGGTCATCGCCCAGCGCAGATTGTGATGGTTGGGCGAAAAATCGGGAAACTGAAAATCCGCCCAGGCCTTCACGGCCCACCACTTCAGTTCGATATCGCCATTTTCCCAAATACTGGTGGAAACCAGGCACGCCGAGGCGAACGCAAGCAGCGCGACCCAGAGCGCATTCCGCATAACCTCACCCCATACCTCGGCGTCCGAGCAATATGGTCAGCGCCATAACGCGTCAAACATAGACCCCGCGCACGCGTGGCGGCGGCCGCAACCTCACCCGTACGCAGGGCGATCAGCGCGACGGTTAATCGCTACTCCACCCGACACTGCAGCGGCACGCGCACTTGTGCGCCGACGGTGGTGCGGCCATCAGGAAATTGGCGCGCGGCGCGGAAGACGCGTGAGAGCCGCATCGCGGCTTGGCCGAAGCCCTGCCCTGGCGGATCTTCTTCCACCATCACACAGTCCAACCGTAAATTCCGCTGCACGACACAGTTCAGCGTCACGCGGCCATCGATCCGGCTCATCAAAGCGCGGCGCGGATAGTGCCGGCCGAAATCGCTTGCGCTAGGACGTTGCGTAAAAGGCACTTCCGAAAGCGTCACCACGGGGCCAACCGGCGCTTCCTCATCTTGCGCCAATGCCGCCATCACATTGAAGCGCACAACGAGCGGCGTCTCATAGCCGAAGCCCGCCGGGTTGGGCGGAAATCGCGCACTCATCGCCACCCGCATCGCCTCGCTCAGTACTGCATTATTCTGCACATCGGCTTCGACCACTTGCGCGTTCTCGACCACGCCCGATGCGTCGACGCGCACGAACAACGTCACGGTCGCATCGCGCCGCAGCGCCAGAATCTCGGGCGTAAGGTTGGGGCTTGCGATCGAGAGCGGCTCGATCGCGCGCCCAGCATTGCGGCCAGGCGGAAAGATCACGCGGTATTGGCCGTCATACGGCGCGGTGCGGCCGCGCCATTCCGTGGGCCATGTCGCCGCGCCAACCAAGCGACGCGCCTCGGCGCCATAGCCAATGTCGCGCGCGCTCTCGCGCACCACCCGAATGTCGCTGGCCTTACCATTGGCGCCGACAGTGAACTCCACGTCGGCATAGCCCGATAGCATCGTCGCCTGCATTGCGGCGCTGATCACCGGGCGTGGCATTGAAGCCGGCCGCACGATCAGACGATCCTGCTCATCGAGCCCCGGCCATTCCTCATCCTCGTACTCTGCCGTGATCGGCGCCTCGTCCGGCGCCCGCGCATCATCGCCGTTGGTGAAATAGAACGCTGCCGCGATGGCAATCACGGCCAGCACCACGCCGACTATAGCAAGGACACGCCAATCTATCGGTAAAGCAGACGCCGGGGTGGCGGGCGCCATAGACGGTGGCGGATCATCTTGCGGCGGCGGCTCCGATGGCGGCGGCGGAGTGGGCTCCGGCGCTGGCGGCGGCGTCGGCTCTCGCGGATCTTCGTCGGACGAACTCATGCGGCACTCGCCTACACTAGACTTCGCGGCGCCGGAAGCAGTCGGCGCTGTGATCGTTGACGATGCCAACCGCCTGCATCCAGGCATAGACGATGGTCGGCCCAACGAACTTGAAACCGCGCCTCTTCAAGTCCTTCGATATCTGCTCCGAAAGCGGCGTCCATGCGGGTACGGTCTTGCCGTCGCCCTTCAGCACTTTGCCGCCGGTGAAGCTCCAACAATAATCGGCAAAATCCTCGCCGCTCTTCTCCATCGAGGCGTAGATTTTGGCCCCCACGATGGTCGCTTCGATCTTGGCGCGGGCCCGGATGATGCCGGGATCGGCCATTAAGCGCTCGACGTCCTTCTCGCCGAAGCGCGCCACCTTGGCCGGATCAAATCCCTTGAAGGCTTTGCGGAACGCCTCCCGCTTCCGAAGCACCGTGATCCAGGCGAGCCCCGCCTGAAAGCCCTCCAGCATCAGCATTTCCCAAAGCATTCGGCTATCGCGGCACGGCACGCCCCATTCTTCATCGTGGTACGCGACATAAAGCGGATCATCGCCACACCAGACACAGCGTTTCAGCGGAGCTTTGGCCATCGTCTTCAGCTTACCGCGCTTCGCATCTGCGGCGCCAGATGAGCTTTGCTTGCTTGCGGCGAGCGCAGCTGTTTGAGTGGTGCGCGAAGTAATGGGAGTGGGCGATGCGGAACGCATTGGGGATGTTGGCAGGCGCGGCGCTAAGTTTGGTGCTGCTGGGCAGCGCTAGCGCCCAAGAGACGCCGCCGCGCGATCCGAACTTCGGCCGCGGCGAGCGTGTTTCTGGCCAGAGCTTCGCCACCCGCTCGCCAGTGATCGCGCGCCATGGCGCCGCCGCGACCGCGCATCCGCTGGCGACGCAAACCGCTATCGACGTGCTCCGCAATGGCGGCTCAGCCATTGACGCGGCGATCGCGGCAAACGCGATGCTCGGTTTGGTTGAACCCACAGGCAACGGCATCGGCGGCGACATCTTCGTCATCGTCTGGGACCCGCGCACACAGCGTCTCTACGGCTACAACGGCTCGGGCCGTACGCCGCAGGGCATGTCTCTCGCACAAATGCGCCGCGAAGCACGCCGTCGTGGCAATCCGGACGCAGTGCCGAGCTTTGGCGCGGCGAGCGTGAGCGTGCCCGGCACGGTCGACGGCTGGTTTGCGCTGCACGAACGCTTCGGCCGCACGCCAATGGCGGATCTGCTCGCGCCAACCATCCGCTACGCCCGCGAGGGCGCGCCCATCCCGCAAACGATCGCGATGTATTGGGCTAACAACCGCCGTCGTTTGGAGGCCGAGTTCGCGGCGGGGCGGCTGCAAGAATACAGCAACGCGCGCAATCTCTATTTCTGCCAGGAGAATTGCGAAGAGTTGCGGCAAATGCCGGACGGGCACGGACTCTTCCGCAACCCCGATCTTGCCAACACCTTGGAGCAACTCGCGACCGGCGGGCGCGACGCCTATTATCGCGGGCCGATCGCCCGCACGATCGATGCTTACATGCGCCGTATCGGCGGCTGGCTGCGCTATAGCGATCTCGCCGCCCACCAGGGCGAGTGGATCGATCCGATCTGTGCGCCGTACCGCGAAGTCGAAGTCTGCGAACTGCCGCCAAACTCGCAAGGCGTCGTCGCGCTGCAAACGCTGCGCATCCTTGAAGGCTTCAACTTGCGCGACATGGGCTTTCTCTCCATCGACTCGCTGCACACCCAGATCGAAGCGACGCGCCTTGCCTTCGCTGATCGTGCGCAATTTTACGGCGATCCGGCCTTCACCAATTTCGACGTGAACCGGCTGCTGACGGATGAATACACGGCTGAACGCCGCGCCATGATCAACATGACCAGCGCCATGCCCCCGCCGCCGCACGCGGAGCTGCGTATCGATGGCGACACCACCTATCTCACCACTGCCGACTCTGACGGCATGATGGTGTCTCTCATCCAGTCGAACTATCGCGGCATGGGTTCAGGCCTTGTGCCGGACGGGCTCGGCTTCATGCTGCAGGACCGCGCCGAACTCTTCTCACTCGAAAGCGGCCACCCCAACGTCTACGCGCCCGGCCGCCGCCCGTTCCAGACCATCATCCCCGCGTTCGCACTGCGCAACGGCCAACCGTGGCTCGCCTTCGGTGTGATGGGCGGCGACATGCAGCCGCAAGGCCACGTGCAGATCATCGTCAAGCTCATCGATTACGACCTGGATCTGCAAGCCGCCGGCGACGCCGCGCGCTATCGCTTCTATGGCGGCGCCGAACCCACGGGCGATGAGCCCGACGGCAACGGTTTCGTCGCGATGGAAAACGGCGTGCCGCCCGAAGTTCGCGCTGAGCTCGAACGGCGCGGCCACCGTATCCGCCCGGCCGATGGCAGCTTCGGCGGCTATCAAGCAATCATGCGCAACGCACACGGAATCTACGAAGTCGCGACAGAGATGCGCAAAGACGGAAGCGCCGGCGGCTACTGAGACTCCCCTCCCCTAGAGGGGAGGGGTCGGGGGTGGGGTGATGCGCGATGTTTCGACATTGAGCGACGAGGGAGCACACGAAGCTTTCCTACAAAGCGCGTCACCCCGCCCCCTGCCCCCTCCCCTCAAGGGGAAGGGATTTATTGCACTCATCGCGCTCGCCCTGCTCGCCGCTTGCGGCCCGCAAATCGGCGAACTGGAACGCGGCGAAGAAGGCCGCGTCGTGCGCGCCTATAATGGCGACACACTCGAGCTCGACTCAGGCCTGCGCGTCTTCCTTGCCGAAATCGACGCGCCGCGCGGCGAAGCCGCCTACGCCGCGCAAGCGCAAGGCGAACTCGAAGCGCTGACGCTGCACCGCGAAGTGGTGCTTGCATATGGCGGCACGAAGCGCTGGGTCGGACGCCCGCGCGAAGGCGAGGAAGCGCCGCGCGAGGCCGCCATCGCGCACGTTTATGTCAGAAGTGAAGGCGGCCGCTGGTTCTGGTTACAGCACGAGCTTATCTCGCGCGGCGGCGCCTATGTGCGGCCCCGTCATGACAACCACGCCCGCAGCGCCGATTTGCTGCAGATCGAAACGCAGGCGCGCAACGCCGAGCGCGGCATGTGGGGCCGGCGCGAATACAGAGCCGCCAGCGTCGCGTCCGCCGCACGCGCGGCGCTCACGGCAAACGTAAATTGCTTGCGCGGCGAGGCCCCCTATCGCTTGGTCGAAGGCGTCATCAGCGAAGCCCGCATGTTCGAGCGCCGCGCCTCACTCAGCATGCAAGGCGCACCAGCCGACACACCGTTCGCGCTCGTCGTCTTCGGGGAAAACTTTGCCAACTGGTCCGGTCCGCAGCTCAACACACTCACCGGCGCCCGTGTGCGCGCGCGTGGTGCGCTCGGCGTTTTTCGTGGCGAGCCGCAACTTTGCCTAGAACACGCAAGTCAGCTCGAAGTGCTGCCGGAATAACGTTAGCCCACGTACCCCGCCGCAACCGGATCACCCACGCGCGCGATCAACGCGCGCCGCAACTTCTCCAGCGCGTTGCCTTCGATCTGGCGCACGCGTTCCTTTGAAATACCCAGCCGCGCGCCGAGTTCCTCGAGCGTCACCGCTTCTTCCTCAAGCTTGCGCTCGCGGATAATCAGTCTTTCGCGTTCGTTCAGATCCCGCATCGCAGCGTTGACAAGGCTGACACGCGCCGCTCCATCGTGCGACTGCATCACGACAGTTTCGGGACTATCGGCGCTATCGGCGAGCATGTCCTGCCACTCACCGCCCTCGCCCTCATCGCTCAGTGGCGCATTGAGCGAGCGATCGGGCGCCGAAAGGCGCGCCGCCATGGAGGCGACATCGCGCTCCGGCACGCCCAACGCCACCGCGACGCGCGAAGACGAATCCGCGCTCATCGTCGCGTCTCCAATATCGCCGATCTTGGCGCGCAGCCGGCGCAGATTGAAGAACAGCGCCTTCTGCGCCGACGTGGTCCCGGTGCGCACGATCGACCAATTGCGCAGCACGAAATCCTGCATGGCCGAGCGGATCCACCATGACGCGTATGTCGAGAAGCGCACTTCACGCTCCGGCTCGAACCGCGCCGCCGCCTGCATGAGGCCGACATTGCCTTCCTGCACCAGATCGCTCATCGGCAGGCCGTAATGACGAAAGCGCGTCGCCATGGCGACGACCAGACGCAGATACGCTGTGATCAATTCATGAAGCGCGCGCTCGTCGCCATTCTCGCGCCAGCGCCGGGCGAGATCGCGCTCGTGGTCGGCGGCCAGCAAGGGCGCACGCATCGCGGAGCGCATATAGCTCTGAGCGCCGCGGCGGAGTTCATCTGTTTCGGTGAGAGCCATACCCTACCTTACGTCCCGGTTCGCGCCGTGGTTCACGCGCCAGCGCGCGCGGAGCGCGAGGCGATACATGTCACGAACGCTTGAGCAGGGGTTTTGGCGCCGCCACGACGGCAAAAAGAAAGGCCGAGCTTTCGGGCCCGGCCTTTCTCGATCCTTGGACGCTGAAAGCTTAGGCCGCGGCGGCTGTCTGCTTCTTGGAGGCGAGCGAGGCGGTGACGCGCTGAACGGCGTCCTCGCGGGTCACTTTCTGGACGGCCGCGAGCTCGCGGGCCATACGGTCGAGCGCGCTCTCATAGAGCTGGCGTTCGGAATAGGATTGCTCCGGCTGGTCTGAGGCGCGGTGGAGGTCGCGGACGACTTCCGCGATCGAGACTAGGTCGCC
>SXGT01569783.1_pt1 | contig 22854 bp, 14 predicted proteins | sample 3176221 | NCBI WGS metagenome assembly SXGT01 (sample SAMN11356862, study PRJNA531348) | freshwater metagenome | isolation source: freshwater sample F1-120 | place: China: Fuxian Lake, Yuxi | collected 2017-12-25
AGCGGGTGTCCGGCGAGCGGCTGGGGGGGCGGGCGATCGTGTCGCCGATGCCGGTGCCCGAGCCGGTCAGGATCGGGTCGCCGCCCAAAGAGGGGCCCTTTCGTCTGCTGGCGCTCGGCCGCCTGCCGCGCCAGCCAGCTGCGCGCGGTCAACCTCAACAGCGGCCCGACGACCTCGGGGATCCGCAGCGCGCTCTGCTCGCCCGCGTAGATCGGCCGCACCGGCCTGCTGGAGATCCTCAAGCCCGCCAGCGCCGCCTTGGACAGCATGTCGTTCGGAAAGCCGTAGCGCGGATAGAGCGCCGTCAGATCCAGCCGCTCCAACCCCTCCCGAGAGATCGCCGTGTACCCGCACTGCGCGTCCTGAAGCCGCTCCAGCCCCGTCGCCCACCGCGTCATCGCCGCCAGCACGATCACCCCCATCAGCCGCTCCTTCGGGAAGCGCCGCCAACCCCCAGGCCACGAGAGCCTGTCGCCGACCACGTAGTCCGCCTCCCCCTGCAGGATCGGCAGCAGCAGCGCGGCCATGTCGTCCGGGTGCATCTGGTTGTCCGCGCCGACCACCACCGCCACGTCGTAGCCGTGCTCCACGCACCACCTGTAGCCCGTCACGATCGCCGCGCCGACGCCCCGGTTGCCCTCGTGGCTGCACACCACCACCGCGCGCTCCTGGCCGGCCCTGCGCGCCACCTCCGCCGTCTCGTCCTCGCTGGCGTCGTCGACCACCACCGCCACGTCCACGTAGCCGGGCAGCGTCGAGAGCGTCACCGGCAGCAGCTGCCGCTCGTTGTACGCGGGGATGACCACCGCGACCCTCTTCCTGGCGATCACGCGCCCTCCTTCACCGCTCGCGCTCCCCCACCTTCGACACCGAGCGCAGGTGGGCCACCCCCATCCGCAGCGCCGCGTCTCCCTCCAGCCACCCCTCCGAGCCCGGCTGCGACAGCGGCCCCTCCTGGGCGACCTCCACGTCCGGCGCCACGCCCCGATCCTGGATCGACGCCCCCGAGGGCGTGCAGTAGCGCGCCGTCGTCAACTTCAACGACGAGCCGTCCTTCAAGTCCACGATCGTCTGCACCGTGCCCTTGCCAAAGGTCCTGACCCCCACCAGCGCCGCCCTGCCCTGATCCTTGAGCGCGCCGGCCAGGATCTCGCTCGACGAGGCCGAACCCCCGTCGATCAAGACCGCCAGCGGCCCCCCGAAGACCGTCGTCTCGGCCCGCGCCTCGAAGCGCTGCGTCTGCCGATCCTCCCTGCCCCGCGTCGTCACGATCAACCCCTCGTCCAGGAAGAGATCCGCGACCTGCACCGCCTCAAGGAAGTAACCCCCTGGATTTCCTCGTAAATCAACCACCAACCCCCTGAGCCCGCCGGGGCTCGCGGCCAGCTCCTCCAGCCCCGCCTTCACCTCCCGCGCCACCCCCTCCTGAAAGGACCTGATGCGCACGTAGCCCATCCCCGAAGAGAGCGAGCGCACGCTGACCGCGTCGATCTGGATCACGGCCCGCTTCAGGTCGAAGGTCAGGCGCTGACCCTCCCCGGCCCCCCGCAGCACCTCGAGCTGGATCGCGCTGCCCTCCGGCCCCCGCAGGCGGTCTATCGCCTGCCGCGCCGTCCAGCCCGCCACCGACACCCCGTCGATCCCGACCAGCGCGTCTCCCTGCCTCACCCCGGCCCCCTCCGCCGGCGACCCCTCCACGGGCGTGATCACCACCAGCCGGCCGCCGCGGGCCTCAAGCTCCAGGCCCACGCCGACGAAGTCCCTCTCGGACTCCTCGCGCATCGCCGCGACCTCTTGCGGCGAGAACCACTCCGAGTGCGGGTCCAGGGCGCCCACGGCCCCCTTGATCGCCGCGTCGATCAAGGCGCCCTGATCCACCGGATCCACATAGGAGCGCTCGATGTAGCTCAAGACCTTGCCCAGCGGGGTCAGCCGCGCGTAGGGATCGGGCCCCGAGTTGGCGACGACCGACCCAGGGGTGCCGGCCAGCAGCCCGCCGACGAAGCCCAGCGCCAGCAGCGACGACGCCGTCACCGCCCGGCGCCCCCTGTCCCCGCCGCGCACCACCGCGCTCGCCCGCTGACCCATCTCGCCCCCCGCCTCAGCGATTCTCGTGCGCCGACACCGGCGCAAACCACCCCTCCGGATCCACTGGCCTGCCTTCGCGCCGCAGTTCGAAATAGATCCGGGGCGGCTGCTCACCAAAGGGGTTGCCCACCATGCCGACCAGCCCGCCGCGCTCCAACCTCACACCCTCCTTCACCAGAGCCGGCTTGAGGTGCGCGTAGATCGAGTGCAGGCCGTCGCCGTGATCCACGATCACCATCTGCCCGAAGCCCTTGTAGGGGCGCGCCAGGACCACCACGCCCTCCTCCACCGACCTGACCCTGTGACCCTGCGGCGCCGCGATCGTCCAGCCCGTGTGCCGCACCTCCTGGACGGACTGGCGCATCGCCTTCGTGACCCCGAACTTGTCCCGCACCTTGCCGTAGATCAAGGGCAGGTGCAGCTTGCCGCGCGCCTCGTCCCACGAGCGCGGTGCGACCGGCGGCGCCTCCCGATCCGCCTCGACGGCGACGCGCGCGTCGACGGGCGCGGGGACCACCGCCAGCGCCACGCCGATCGCCGACTCAGGCCCCAGGTCGACGGCGCGATCCGGCGCCACCTCGGCCACGGGAACCTCGACGGCCTCCTCGACGACCTCCGCGACGGGCGCCTCGACGGCCTCGATCTCCTCGATCCCCTCGGACACCGCCCGCGCCCCCTCCAGCGCCGCGCTGATCGCCTGACGGCCCCGCCCCATCGCCTCCGGGACGACCTCGACCCGCAGCCCCCTGCCCTGCTCGCCCGCCGACACCCGCGCCCGCGCCTCCAGCAGCCGCGCGGAGGTGTGGCGCAAGGAGGCCTCGACGACGATCCCGGCGCGCGGCGACGCGCCCGACGACAACCAGGAGGGCCGAAGCTGGGCCCTGCGGTGCGCTCGCCACAGGAGGCGGACGTCCCGCCGCGCCCCCTCGGTCAGCACCTCAAACGCCGCGCGCTCTTGAGCCAGCGCCTCCAGCGCCGCGGGATCTTGAGCCACCTCGCCCGGCGCCGCCGCGCCCCGCGCCGCCGCTGTGCCCTGCCCCGCGCCCGCGAGATCCCCGGCCAGCGCCGCGCTCGACACCGCGATGAGCGCCGCCACCACGCCCGCGATCCAGCCCCTGGACAAGCCCAAGCCCATCACCAGGCCACCCCCTCGACCTGCCTGAGGTAGACCCGCAGGCTCAACGCCGTCCCCGCCCACGAGAGCAGCACCCCCGACAGGATCGCGGCCGGCGCCGCCCACAAGAACACCGCCCCCAGATCCAGCGCCGCCCAGGGCAGCGCCTCGGCCAGCGGCCTCGACAGCGCCACCAGCCCCGCCGCCAGCGCCGCCGCCCCCACGCCCCCGCCAAAGAGCCCGAGCCACATCGACTCGGCGTAGAAGGGCCAGATCATGTGGCGATCGCCGCCGCCGATGTGCCGCAGGATCTCGATCTCCTCCCGGCGCCTGAAGATCCCCACCCCGAGCGCGTTGGAGACCACCAGCAGCCCCACCAGCGCCACCAGCGCCGCCAGCCCGACGAGCACCCACCGCAGCGGCTCGATGTCCGCGACCACCTGCGCGACCTCGACGCTGCCGGCCTCGACGCCCTCGACCTCCGCTCTGACCTCCAGGGCCTTGAGCCGCTCGGCGACCCGCCCCATGCCCTCGGACGGCTGCCTCAGGCGCACGTTGATCGTCGTCGGCACCATCGACGCGTCCAGCCCGTCGAGCCCGCCGACCTCACGCCGCAGCAGCGCCAGGTTCGCGGCCCCGTCGAGCACCTGGGCCGAGGCCACGTCCGGCCAGCCGGCCACCTCCTGCGAGAGCGCCCGGGCCTGCTCGGCGCCGACCCCCGGCGCCAGGATCACCTCGGCCTGCAGCGACTCGACCGCCCTGGCCTCGACCTCGCCGAGCCCCGCCGCGCCGATCACCAGCACCAGCGGCACCAGCAGCCCCGCCGCGATCGCCGCCACGCAGCCCGCCGACAGGAGCCAGTGTCGCCTCAAGTTCAACAGCGCCCGCCTCATCCCCGCCTCCTCAACGTCCCGCTGGCTCGACCCCCCGCCGGGGCGCGATCAACCCAGCGCCGCCCCTTCGACCCCGCCGGCCCGCTCGATCCCGAAGCCGCCCACCTGGGCCAGCCGCGCCGCCGGCCTGTCCTCGACGATCTGCCCTCGCTCCAGGCGCACGACCCTGTGCGGCGTCTCGTGCACCAGAGAGGGCTCGCAGGTCGCCCACAGCACCGTGACGCCGCGCACGGAGGCCTGCCAGATCAGCCGCTCGAAGTCCGCCTTGAGCGCCGGGTCCAGGCCCGCCGTCGGCTCGTCGGCCAGCAACACCGAGGGCCCCGCGACCAGCGCCCTGCCCAGCGCGCACAGCAGCCGCTCGCCCTGAGAGACCTCCGAGGCCATCGCCCGACCCTTGTGGCCCAGCCCCACGTCCATCAGCGCCGCCCGCGCCTTGCGCTCGGCGATCTCGGCGTCCTCGCCGGCCAGCACCAGCGGCAGGGCCACGTTGCCCAGCAGGGTCCTGTCCGGCAGCAGCCGCGCGCTGCTGTCGACCAGCGCCACGTTCCGGCGCAGCGCCGGCAGCGCCCGCCGCTGGACGGTCGACAGATCGCGCCCGGCGATGAAGAGCCGCCCCGAGGTCGGCCGCTCGGCCTTGTGCAGGAGCCTCAGCAGCGAGCTCTTGCCCGCGCCGGTCGGACCCAGCAGCCAGACGAGCTGGCCCCGCTCAATGTGGAGGTTGATGTTGACGAGCGAGGGGTGCCTGGCGCCGCCTGGGGCGAGGCTGAGATCTTCGATTCGGATCACCTTCCGTGGCTCCCGAGTCTGGCCCGGGGGTCTGGCCGCCTGTCCATGGCGTCCGCGACCCCGCAGGGTTCAACGATGCTGCGCTGGCGCCCTCAGCGGCGCGCCAGGAAGTCGAGCACGAGGCGGGTGACGTCGACCGCCGAGGGCTGCTCCAGCAACCCCTGGAAGGCCCGACGGCCCGTCCTGGGAAACTTCGTCAAGGTCGGCGAGGGCCGCGCCCCGGTGTGGGCGCCCCGCGTCGGCGGCGGCGCGTCGGCTTCCTCGTCGTCGTCTTCAAACTCGGACGCGAGGTCGGCAAAGGCCGCCACGCCGGTTTCCTTGGGGAAGAGATCGACCTGGTTGAGCTGCTTGCGGAGCATCGACAGGTCAATCTGCTCGCCGTGGTCGAAGGTGAAGGTCAGCCGCCCGTCCTCGTCCTCGATGACCTCGGCGGCCTCGGCCACGCGAGACTGGCTCGGGACGAAGGCCTCGACGACCTGATCGAGATCGTCCCCGACCGCCGCCTTCTGGCCAAAGCCCATCGCCTCGTCGTAATCGCCGCTGACCAGCCGCTTGTAGACGTTGCGGTGCGAGGCCACCATCACCTTGCGGATCTTGCTCCTGCGCTCCTCCTCGTCCACAAGGCCCTCGATCAGGTGGCCGTAGCCGACCACCTTGTTGTCGAGCACGCGGCCACCCGAGAAGAGCTGGGTCGACACGCGGGGATCGTGGAGGCCGTGATCCTCAGTCTGGATGTGGAAGGTGACGCCGCTGTATTGAACGTCGTCGTTGAACCCGATTTCCACGGCACCTCTCTGTCTTCAGGAGGACAGGCCCGCTGTCAAACAACAAATCGCACCACCGTGGGTCTACCACACACCCCCGATCCCGGCAAGAATTGCGCCCCGGCGCGCCTCGGCGGGCGCACAGGCGCCGAAGCGGGGCCGGCTCACGATCTGACGGCGATGAGCTGCTTGAGCATCTCGGTGTTGCTGCCCGGGGGGACGAGCGTGACCTTGGCGCCGCTCTTGAGGAGGTTCTCGACTTCGAGCAGCTCAAACATCAGGTTGGCGACGGCGGGGTCCTGGCAGATCTCTTCGAGCGCCTCGCCGACAACCTTGGGGCGCGTGGCGGTGGCCTGGGCGAAGGCCACGGCGGCCTGGCGCTGGGCCGAGCTGGTGATGATGTCGACGCGGTTGGCGCCGTCCTGCTGGATGGCTGAGGTGACCTGGCGAAGGCGGTTGACGACCTTCTCCTCGATCTGGCGGATCATGCCCGAGTCGCGGAAGTGCACCTTGCGGATGTAGACCGAGCCGAGCTTGTATCCCCAGGCGTTGGACTTGGGGCTGACGTCGGCGCGGACGGCCCGACTCATCGTGTGGCGCGTCTCGAGCATGTTGCCCAGCGGCATGTTGCTCAGCATCCGCACCGCCGAGCTGCTCACGTTGGCCGAGAGCGACCCGCGCGGGTCGCTGTTCTTGAAGAGGAAGTCGACCGGATCGCTGACGTACATCTCGTACCAGACGCCGATGCCCATCGGGGCGCCCTCCTCGGAGTTGACCGGGAGGCTTCGCAGGTACTGCTGGTCCAGGCGCATGTCGATGATGTGGCGCTGCCCGAAGAAGCCGACGATGAGGCCCTTGAGGCCCAGGCTCTTGACCAGGATGAAGAGGCCCGGCTCCGTCAAGACGCCGATGACCTTGCCGAAGAGCACGTAGACGTGACAGGTGCCCTCCTCGACGATGGCGTAGGCGCCCAGGAAGCGCAGGAAGAAGCGCACCAGGGGATCGATGAAGAGCAGGGCGACGAAGCAGAAGCCGAAGGAGGCGATGAAGCCGACGATCTCATCCATTGTTGCTGCCCTCCAGAATGACGTTGGTGGCCTTCGAGAAGAGCTTGAGGCGCACGTTCCGGCGGTAGGCGGCCAGCACCTCCGGCCCCTTCTGCCTCAACTGGGCCAGCTGGCGCGCCATCGAGAGCAGCGGCTCGACCTCGGCCTGCGCCTTGAGCGTCTCGATCTCGACGGCCCGCTTGGACTGGACGATGGTCTGGTCCGCCGTGGCCTGCGCGAGGCTGATCTCGGAGGAGACATGATTGTGGGCGGTGTTGATGGCCGCCAGCGCAGAGTCGACGTGCGAGGGCGGGTCGATCCCCGTGATCAACGAGGCGTCGAAGACCACCCCGTAGCGCGCCTCCGAGCCCGCGCACTCGATCTCCATGAAGTCGTTGATCGCGTTGAGGTTCTTGCGCAGATCGTTGATGGAGATGCCGTCGGCCAGCCCCTCCCCGACGTCGCTCTGCGCCGCGGGGGTGCCGCTGTTGCCCTCGAAGTTGGCGATGCGCTCGCGCAGGATGGCCACGAAGTAGCCCAGGACGTGGACGATGGGGCGCTTGATCCCGAAGAGGTAGGCGTAGAGGTTCTGCTCGGAGATCCGGTAGCGGATCTGGCCCGTCAGGCCGATGTTGAGCTGGTCCTTGGTCACCGCCGCGAGCAAGGTGCCGCCGTCGTTGGCCGAGGGCGTCTCGGGATCGTAGGCCATGTTGAGGGTCTCGGTGGCCACCGAGACCTTGTGGACCCGCTGCCAGGGCCACTTGAAGTAGGGGCCGCCGGGCTGCATCACGACCAGCTGAGGGTACTCGTAGCGCTCGCGATCCGACTCGCTCAGGGCCTCCGCGATGGGCAGGCTCAGGGTGGTGTTGTCCCCAAGCCGGATCGCCCTCCCGAAGCTGGTCTTGACCGCCCGCTCCCCCTGGTCGACGGTGTAGAAGCCAAAGATGACGTAGCGCAGGACGAACCACGCGACGCCTCCACAGATCACGCCAAACATGCTGCCTATCATAGACTCTCCTCGCGGCGCTCCGGGGAGCGCATTGGGGTACTCTCGAGCCGGGCTCGCAGGACCGGTCACCCTCCCATCTCAAGGGGGGGTGGTGGCGGGCTGGAGGGGCCTGGCCGCTGTCTGAGGACAAGGGCGACGATAAAGCTTGCCCCTCAGGCAGTCAACAGGGCTTCGGGCCGCCGACGAGGCGCCGGGGTGGTTGACAGCCGCCGGGCCCCTTCGACGCCCCACGCTCGTCGAGCGTGGGAGGCGGTGCGATCGTGACTTCACCGAGCCAACCTGCCTCAGACCGCCGACGAGTCGCCGGGGTGGTTGACAGCCGCCGGGCCCGTGCACACTCATCACTTCCCTGCGCCGGCCCGCCGCCCTGAGGTGGCCATGTGTCCGCCGCCGCGCTCATCAACCGCTGAACCCAAAGCCTGAGCCATGAACAAGGACCTCACCATCCAAGTGGCCGAGGCGCCGGATTACGATCCGGCCTCCTTCCGCGGCTACGCCTCGATCTTGCACGAGACCTTCGCGGTCCTCGGCGACAACCGCGCGGCCTCGTCGGTGGACATCCCGCACAAGACCCGCGAGGATCTCCAGTGGAGCGCGCTCAAGGCCCGGCTGGCCGATTTTTGCGCGGGCGAGGAGGCCAGGAAGGCGGCCGAGGCGCTGCCGATCTTGCAGCACCGGGAGTCGCTGGAGCGCAGGCACCGCGAGGTCGAGGAGGCGGTGCGGCTGTCGACGCTGGACGTCTCGCCGCCGCTCAAGGGGCTGCTGCCCATCGGGCCCTACCTGGAGCACGCCGCGCGGGGGGGCTCGCTGGAGGCCGAGCACCTGCTGGCCGTGGCCCAGGTCGCCCGCGCGGCGGGGGCGGTCCAGAAGTACTTCCGAACGCGGACCCACCTCGCGCCGCTGCTGGCCCAGCCCGCCGACGACCTCCAGCTGACGCCTGAGCTCGTCCAGGCCATGGAGCACGCCTTTGACCCGTCAGGGCGGCTGTCCGACAGCGCCAGCCCCGATCTGGGCGATCTGCGCCGCCGCGTCCAGAACTACCACGAGCGGCTCAAGCGCAGGCTCGACGCCTACCTCGGCTCCAAGGACTTCGCCAGCTTCCTGCAGGACGACTACTTCACGCTGCGCAATGATCGCTACGTGCTGCCGATCCGGGCTGGCGAGAAGGGCAATGTGCCCGGCATCGTCCACGGCGCCAGCGGCTCGGGCCAGACCCTCTTCATCGAGCCGACCGAGCTCGTCGACATGAACAACGACCTCCAGATCGCCCAGATGGCGGTCGAGGAGGAGGAGCGGCGCATCCTGGCCCGCTTGAGCGCGCTGGTGGCCGCCCGCGCCCAGAAGCTCGCCGCCAACCTGGCCTTGCTGGCCTACGTCGACCTGACGGTGGCCAAGGCCCGGCTGGCCTGCACGCTGGGGGCCACGCGGCCGATCCTGTCCCGGCGCGGCGCGCTGGATCTGCGGCAGGCCCGACACCCGATGCTGGCGCTCAAGGCCCTGGACGCCGAGAAGCCCTTCGAGGTCGTCGCCAACGACATCAGCCTCGGCTTCGACGGCGTCGCCGAGGCCGACGGCGCACAGACCGGCGCCCCGCCTGCGCGCCAGAACGTGCTGATCATCTCCGGGCCGAACACCGGCGGCAAGACGGTCACGCTCAAGACCATCGGCATCTTCTGCCTGATGGCCCGCTCGGGCCTCCACCTGCCCGCGATGGCCGGCTCCGAGGTCCCCCTCGTCGACGCGATCTTCACCGACATCGGCGACGAGCAGTCCATCGAGCGCGATCTGTCGACCTTCTCGGGCCACGTCGCCAACATCAACAGCTTCCTGCACCGCGTCGACGCAGGCTCCCTCGTCCTGCTCGACGAGCTCTTCGCCGGCACGGACCCCGAGCAGGGCGCCGCGCTGGCCACCGCGCTGCTCGAAGACCTCGCGGGGCGCGGCGCGCTGGTCGCCATCACGACGCACCTGGAGAGCCTCAAGATGCTGGCCTTCAAGGCCGGGGGCGTCTCCAACGCCTCCGTCGGCTTCGATCTGGCCTCCCTCTCGCCGACCTACCGGCTCCAGAGCGGCCTGCCCGGCTCCTCCTACGCCATCCGGATCGCCCACCGCCTCGGCATGCCCGCGGACATCGTCGCCCGCGCGCAGTCCGTGGCCCGCGACACCGGCGCCGCCGACGTCGAGACCATCCTGCGGCAGCTGGAGCAGAAGCGCGACGCCCTGGACCGCGACCTCGACCGCGCCCGGCAGCTGCGCCGGGACGCCGAAAAACTCCACGCCCAGGTCGAGAAGAAGCTCGACAGCCTCCACAAGCGCGAGATGGGCCTGGTCCATCAGGAGACGCGCAAGCTGATGGACGAGATCAACGTCGCGCGCGACCTCATCCGGCGGCACACCAGGGCCCTTCAAGAGAAAAACGCCCCCGGCCTGTTCTCCCACGAGGCGCTGGCGCCCATCCGCGACGAGATCAACGCCGTGGCCGACAACATCGCCGAGCTGCGCGAGGCCCGCGAGACCGAGGCCATCCTCGAGCGCCGCGAACCTCGCCCCGAGGGCACTCTGGAGGTCGGCGCCGCCGTCTGGGTCAAGACCTTCAAGCGCACCGGCGAGGTCCTCGACCTCGATCAGGACCGGGCTCGGGCCGTCGTCCGGGTGGGCGGGATCAAGGCCACCGTCACCCTCGACGAGCTCTACGCCGTCCGCCCCGAGGAGATCCCCGCCAAGGCCCCTCAGGCCGCCCCGCTTTCGGCCTCGAACCAGACCGATCCGCAGGACAGGGTCATGGCGATCCCGCCCCAGGGCGAGGGCAACACGGTGGACCTGCGGGGGATGCGGGTCGAAGAGGCGCTTGAGCGGATCGAGATCTTCCTCGACGCCGCCATGCGCGCCCGCGAGCCGGGGATCTACATCATCCACGGGCACGGGACCGGCGCGCTCAGGAGCGCCGTGCGCGCCTTCATGCCCTCGTGCCGCTACGTCCACTCCTACCGCCCCGGCGGACAAGGCGAGGGCGGCGACGGCGTCACTGTCGCGTATCTCGGCTAGATCGCTGAGGATTCGAGGGGCCGACGGGATGGGCGGATCGCACTCCAGCCCCACACTCCACCCCCTGTCCCCCGAGAGGCACTGCCTCCCTCCCTCCGGAAGGGAGGGGGGACCCTTGAATTACGGGTGTCGGTGGATCGAGTCCCGCCCCGGCGACCTCGCCACCCGCCCCAGGCGGCCAGTGATCCCGCCGAAGGCTCCTGCGGCCCACCCCCCCGATCCACCGTACCCGTAATCCAAGCGTCCCCCCTCCTTGTGAAACGAGGAGGGGGACAGGGGGTGGAGTGCCGATCCACCGTACCCGTAATCCAAGCGTCCCCCCTCCTTGCGCAGCGAGGAGGGGGACAGGGGGTGGAGTGAGGGGGACAGGGGGTGGAGTGAGGGGGACAGGGGGTGGAGTGTGGGGACAGGGGGTGGAGTGGGGCTGGAGTGCGGGGCTCAGGAGCGGGAGCGGCGGCGGCTGAAGATCAGCGCGCCGAGCGCCAGCAGCGCCAGCGGCCAGGCCGGGCCGGACAGGGGCGCGGCGGGCTGGGCGCAGAGGCAGGCGTTGCCCTCGACTCTGAAGCTGGGATCGACCGACGGGAGGTCGTCCGAGGGGTCCAGCGGGTCGCCGCCGCGATCGACCTCGGCGCCGTCGTTCACGCCGCCGTGGTCGGTGTCGGGATCGAGCGGATCGGTTTCGAAGCGGTCGATCTCGTCGCCGTCGCCGAGGTTGTCGTCGTCGGTGTCCGGATCGAAGGGATCGGTGCCGAGCACCCCCTCGTCGTCGTTGGACAGCCCGTCGTTGTCGCCGTCCTCATCACAGGGGTCGCCCAGGCGGTCGCCGTCGAAGTCGGTCTGATCGGGGTTGGGGTCGTCGGGGCAGTTGTCGTCCACGTCGACGAGGCCGTCGCGATCCCTGTCGGCGGTGTCGTCGTTGGGATCGTTGGGGTCGGTCTCGCCCTCGTCGATACGGCCGTTGAAGTCCACGTCCTCGGCGCCGTCGGGGACGCCGCCGTCGTCGGTGTCCGAGTCCAGCGGATCGGTGGTGGTCTCAGGGTCGGCGTCCGGCACGAAGCGGCCCGCCTCGAGATCGGTGTCGGGGTGGGGCTCGACGATCCCCAGCTCGGTGCCGTCGAGGATGCCGTCGCCGTCCGAGTCCTCATCCAGCGCGTTGATCGCCCCGTCACCGTCCGTATCCCGGTCGGCGTCGGGCTCGGCGCCGTCGACGATCCCGTCGTCGTCGCTGTCCGCGTCGCGCCGATCGGTGCCGATCTCGTCCTCCCGGCCGTTGGTCAGCCCGTCGCCGTCCTCATCGTCGTCGCGAGGGTCGTTGGGGTCGCCCTCGCCCTCATCGATGAGGCCGTCGAGGTTGGCGTCCTCGACGCCGTCGGGGATGCCGCCGCGGTCGGTGTCGGGGTTGACCATGCTGGTCGTGGTGGCCGGGTCCTGATCGGGGCGGAAGTTGCCCGCCTCGATGTCGGTGGCACCCTCGCGCAGATCCCCCTCGGTCACGCCGCGCTCGGTGCCGTCAAGCAGGCCGTCGCCGTCGCTGTCGGGGTCCAGCGCGTTGATGAGCCCGTCCCCGTCCGTGTCGAGGTTGAAGTTGTGCTCGGCGCCGTCCAGCACCCCGTCATCGTCGGTGTCGGGGTCGAGGGGATCGGTCCCGATGAAGTCCTCCAGCGGATCGAAGATCCCGTCGCCGTCGGTGTCGGTCAGCCCGGCGTCGTCGCTGGGATCGTTGGGGTCGCCCTCGCCCTCGTCGATCCGGCCGTTGAGGTTGGCGTCCTCCGAGCCGTCCGGCACCCCGCCGAAGTCCGTGTCGAAGAGCAGGACACTCGTGGTCGTCTCGGGGTCCTCGTCGGGCACGAACGCGCCGACCTCCTGATCGGTGTCCGGGTGGACCAGATCGCGCGTGATCCCGAACTCGGTGCCGTCGCGCAGGCCGTCGTTGTCGCTGTCGGGGTCCAGCGCGTTGATGAGCCCGTCCCCGTCCGTGTCGACGCTCCAGTTGGGCTCCTGGCCGTCGATGATCCCGTCGTCGTCGGTGTCGGCGTCGAGCGGATCGGTCCCGCCCTGCTCCTCCTCGGCGTTCGTCAGGCCGTCCCCGTCCAGATCGTCATCCTCGCCGGGGATGTCGTCGCTCGGATCGTTGGGGTCGCGCTCGCCCTCGTCGATCCGGCCGTCGTGGTTGGAGTCCTCGGCGCCGTCGTCGACGGTCCCGTTGTCGGTGTCCGGGTCGGTCGGATCGGTGGTCGTCTCGGGATCGGCGTCGGGCACGAAGACGCCGCGCGCCACGTCGGTGTCCGGCCGCAGGCCCTCGGCCGTGATCCCGGACTCAGTGCCGTCGAGGATGCCGTCGTTGTCGCTGTCAGGGTCCAGCGCGTTGATCGCCCCGTCCCCGTCGCTGTCGTCGCCGGGGTCTGCGCCGGGGCCGCCCTCGTCGCCGTCCAGGACGCCGTCGTCGTCGCTGTCGCCGTCGCGCGGGTCCGTCCCGATGTCACCCTCCCCCACATTGCGCAGGCCGTCGCCGTCGATGTCGTCGTCGCAGATGTCCGCGATCCCGTCGTCGTCCAGATCGCCCAGCGCCGGATCGCATTCGAGGCAGACGCCCTCGATGCAAACCCCGCCGCCGCAGTCCGCGTCGACCACGCATCTCGGCCTGCACACGTGGTCCTCGTCGCAGCGCTCTCCCTCGGGACAGTCGGCGTCGTCGCCGCAGCCAGGGCGGCAGGCGCCAGCGTCCGTGTCGCAGAAGTTGCCCTCAGGGCAGTCCTCGTCCCCAACGCAGGGGTTGCCGCAGTGGCCCTCCACGCACAGCTCGCCCTCAGGGCAGTCCTCGTCCCCAACGCAGCCCGGCCCGCAAAGGCCCTCCTCGCACACCTCCCCATTGAGGCACTCGGCGTCCTCGCGGCACGGAGACACGCAGAGGCCCTCTGAGCAGACCTCGCCGTTATCACAGCCCTCATCGATTTCGCAGATCGGCTCGCAACGACCCTGGTCGCAGAGGTGGTTGTGCGGGCACAGATCATCCCCCTCGCAGGCGCGGATGCAGCGGCCCGTGTTCTCCTCGCAGATCTCCCCGTTGAGGCAGTCGATGTCCAGCGCGCAGCGCGGCTGACAGCGGCCCTCCTCGCAGATCTCCTCGTTGAGGCATTCGCGGTCGTCGAGGCAGCTCGTCACGCAGCGGCCCTCCTGACAAATCTGACCGTTGCGACACTGGCTGTCGTCGGAGCAGGCCGGGGTGCAGCGCAGCGCCTCGCAGACCTGACCGTTGGGGCACTGGCTGTCGCCCTCGCAGCCCGGCCCGCAGCGGCCCTCCTCGCACACCTCCCCGCGCGGGCAGTCGGCGTCGGCCTCGCAGGCCGGCTCGCACCGCTCGTCGAGGCAGACCTCTCCGTTGACGCAGTCCTGATCGACCGTGCACCCGCGCACGCAGCGACCCTCCTCGCACAGCTCGCCGTTGCGACAGTCCGCGTCGTCGCCGCAGGCCGGCACGCACCGGGGCGCCTCGCACACCTCGCCGTTGAGGCACTGCGCGTCCTGCTCGCAGCCCGGCTCGCAGCGGCCCTCCTCGCACACCTCCCCGCGGCGGCAGTCGCTGTCATCGCCGCAGCGCGGCACGCACTGGCCCTCGTCGCAGCGCTGGCCGTTGAGGCAGTCCGCGTCGCGCTGACACAAGGGCGCGCAGCGGCTGTCCTCGCCGCAGAACTGCCCCTCGGGGCACTGGGCGTCCTCGGTGCAACCCGGCCCGCAGCGGCTCGCCTCACAGATCTCGCCGTTGAGGCAGCCCGCGTCGGACAGGCAGCCGGGCACGCAGCCGCCTTGCTCCGGCTCGCAGATCTGGCTCTGGGGGCAGTCCGTGTCGTTGTCGCACACCACCACGCAGCGACCGCCCTCGCACGCCTCGCCGATCCCGCAGTCGCCGTTGTTGCGGCAGCCCTCGATGCAGAGGTCGCCCTCGCAGATCTCTCCCTCGGCGCACTCGGTATCGGCGCGGCAGCCCACCACGCAGCGCTGGCCCTCGCAGACCTGCCCCGGCGAACAGTCGACGTCCACGCGGCAGCCGAGGATGCAGCGCTCTCCGGCGCAGATCCGACCCTCCGCGCAGCCGTTGTCGTCCCTGCAGCCCCGGATGCAGCGCTCGCCCGAGCAGATCTCGTCGGCGCCGCACTGGTCGTCGTTGCGGCAGCCTCGGATGCAGCGCTCTCCGGCGCAGATCTGCCCCTCGACGCACTGCTCGTCGGTGCGACAACCCAGGATGCAGCGGTTGCCCTCACAGACCTGATCGTCGCCGCAATCCACGTCGGTGCGGCAGCCCAGGACGCAGCGGTCGCTGACGCAGATCTGCCCAGGGGCGCAGACCCCGTCGGTGCGACAGCCGGGCACGCAGACCTCGCTCTGGCAGATCTCGACCAGCGCGCAGCCGTTGTCGTTGCGGCAGCCGGGCTGGCAGCGGCCCTCATCGCAGATCTCGCCCGGCGCGCACTCCGAGTCCGCGACGCAGCCGTCGACGCAGATCGTGTCCTCGCAGATCTCGCCCAGAGGGCAGTCGCCGTCCTCGTCGCAAGCGGGCACGCACTGCGACGCCTCGCAGATCTCGCCATTGCTGCAGTCCGTGTTGACCCGGCAGCCCGGCACGCACACGTCGCTCTGGCAGATCTGACCCAGGCCGCAGTCCCCGTCCTCGCGGCAGCCCGGCACGCACTGCTCGAACTCGCAGATCTGGCCCCGCTCGCAGCCCACGTCAGTGCGGCAGCCCGGCACGCACTGCACGCCCCGGCAGATCTCGCCGCTGCCGCAGTTGGGGTCCACGCGGCAGCCCGGCACGCAGGACAAGGCGAGGCAGATATCACCAATTTCGCAATTTCGGTCGTTGCGGCAGCCGGGGACACACTGGTTCAGGGTGCAGATCTCGCCGTTGCCGCAGTCGGGGTCCAGGCGGCAGCCCGGCACGCATTGGTCGCCGTCGCAGATCTCGCCTGCGCCGCAGGCGCCGTCGTCGCGGCAGCCGGGGACGCACTGCTCGACCTGGCAGATCTGGCCGATCGGGCAGGCGTCGTCGTTGCGGTCGCGGCAGCCGGGCACGCATTGCTCGGCGCGGCAGATCTGCCCGACGTTGCAGGCGCCGTCGTCGCGGCAGCCGGGGACGCAGTCGTTGTCTCTGCAGATCTGGCCCAGGCTGCACTCGTTGTCGCCGCGGCAGCCGGGGACGCACTGGTTGCCTTCGCAGACCCGCCCCACGGGGCAGTTGTTGTTGTTCCGGCAGCCGGGGACGCACTGATCGCCCTGACAGATCTGCCCGTTGGCGCAGGTGCCGTCGACGCGGCAGCCGGGCTCGCAGCGCAGGCCCTCGCAGATCTGGCCGTTGGGGCACTGGGCGTCCTGGATGCAGCCGGCCTGACAGCGCAGGTCCTCGCAGATCTGGCCGTTGGGGCAGTCGATGTCGCCGCCGCAGCCGGGGACACACTGACCCTGATCGCAGATCCGGCCCTCGCCGCACTCCGAGTCCGTCAAGCAGGTGATGCGGATGACGCGGACTTGATCGGGGTTGGCCGTCTCGGTGCCCTGGAAGAGGCGACCGAGGCCGTAGCTCAAGCCCGAGCCCCAGGGCGCGCCGAGGGGCCGGGTGAAGCGGTTGAGGAGCTGCCCGTTGGTCGGTAAAAACTCAAAGAAGTCGCCGGGTTGGCCGTTGTTCAAGCCGATGGCCCAGAGGGTGTCCTTGTCATGGTTGTAGGCCAGCCCGGTGGGGCCGAGGCTGGGCAGCGCGAAGGTGGACAGCGGGACGTAGTCGACGTCGTCGACGATGCTCCAGACCCGGAAGCCGTCCAGCGACCCGCTCTCGGTGCCCTCGATGAGCTTGCCGGCCGCGAAGGTCAGCGAGTGGCCGAAGGGCCCGGGGTTGTTGGGGTTCTGGGCGAAGCGCCCGAAGCGCACCGCGCCGGTGTCGGGGTCCAGAGCGCAGAAGCCGCTGTTCTCCCAGGTCCAGACCCACAGGAGGTTCCGGTGGTGATCGTAGGCCAGCGAGGGGTCCAGCCCGCCGCAGTCCTCCATCTGGAAGGCGCCCTCTTCGAGGTAGTCGTTGGGGCCGAGGCGCCGGAAGACCTTGACGGTCGACCCGAGGTCGCTGATCCAGATCCGGTCGCCGTGGGCGGCCACGCCCGCGCAGTAGCCGATGTTCGAGTCGAAGGTCTCGACGCGCTGACCCTGGGCGTTGTAGACGGCGACCACGTCGGCCCCGCCGGTGCACAGGAAGAAGAGCCCGAGCTCCTGGGAGAACTCCATGTCCACCAGCTCGACGAAGCCGGGGTTGAAGCTCAAGACCGGGCTGTTGACGGACTGGTCGGCCTTGTCGAGCAGATCGTCGAAGGCCATGATGATCTTGCGATCGTCGTCCGAGACCCACATCCGGCGGCGAGACTCATCGTAGGCCATCCCGTGCACGATCCGCGTCCCGGCGGCGAAGAGCATCTTGTTGTAGACGACGTCGCGCACGCCGTTGAAGCGCCGCTGGAAGACGCTGCCCTGCGTGCCGCCGGCGTTGGTCAGGTAGATCCTGTCGCCGTCGGCGGCCAGGCCGCTGACGGCCCCATTGCCCAGCGGCGTGAAGAACTCCTGTCGGTTGCCAAAGGGATCGAAGGCCTCCACACGGTTGCCCCGCGCGATGTAGAGCAGATCCCTGTCGCTGGCCCAGGCCAGGTCGCCGACGGTGCCGTCGACGGCCCAGCTGAAGTTGGCCTGCATCGTGGACAGATCCGCGCGCCCCAGGACGTTGGACCAGCGAAAAACCCGCCTCGCCTCGGCGTCGACCCCGAAGACGTCGCCCGAGTTGTCCTTGAAGGCCACCCCGCGCAGCGCGCGCCCCTCGCTGGCCACCAGGCTCTTCTCCAGGGTCGGGACCTGAGCCCACGAGGTCGCGCTGGCCAGCACCGCCAGCCCCACGACGACCGCCCCTGCAAACAAATGATGACGCTCCATCGACTCCACCCGCCACCGTGTTTGTGATACACTTTCTTTGAGGTCGCCCCTCCTTCAACCTAACGGTTTACAACCGAAGGCACAAATTCGGAGGTCCGAACCTCCCGCACATACGCCGGAGCACATCGCCGCACAAGCTCACGGAGGCCAGGTTCTCATGCATTTCGAACAACTCCGTGTTGACCTGATTGACGCGGTGATCCACGACGCGCTCATCGGCGATGAGGTCTACAGCGGCGCCTTCGTGGACTGGAAGGGCTACGGCAGCGCCGACAAGCGGTGGATGTTCTCGCGGCTCCGGGATTCCTTCGCCGCGTGGCCCGGCGTCGACCTCGGCGCCAGAGCCTGGACCCTGACGGGGACACCTGTCTCGGACGGGCGGTCGGTCGCCCTGAGCCTGTCCCTGGGCGAGCCGGGGTGCGAGCGCCCCGCGCCGGCCTGGGCCACCTTGACCGACGCGCAGCGCGCCGCGGTGCTGGCCCCGCTGGACGACGTCCTGGAGTCGATCCAGGCCCTGCTGCTGATCTACGGATGAGCGCCCCGAGCCGGGCCGCCTGCCGGCGCCTCGGCCTTGCCCCGGCGCTTGCCGCGGGGATCGCGCTCTGGACGCTGGCCGCCTGCGATCCGGACCCCCCCTCGAATCGGGATCTGGACGCGGGGGAGACCCTGGACGCCGCCCTCGCCGACCTCCCGGAGGCAGACGTCGCGGACTCCGCGCTCGACCCGGATCCCGAGGTCGTGGACGCCGCTCCCGAGGCGGACCCTGTCCAGCGCGTCCGGCTCATGCTTGAGGAGGGCGAGGTGATCGAGGGGGAGCCGGTGACGTCCTACGATCGGCGGCTGTGGTGGGACGCGGCCGATGAGGAGTACCTGGCCATCTTCCAGCACGAGCGCTTCGCGCCGTGGCCCGACGACCGGAGCATGCGCTTTGTCCCCTCCAGCGCCGTCGTCGAGACGCAGGAGATCCCCTCGGAGGGCGCCACGCCCTACCACCTGGCGCTGCGCCGCGCCTCGATCCTGCTGGCCCGCTCGCCGCTGGAGGGCGCCGCCCATGTCATCACGGCGGGAGAGCGCTACCACCTGGAGGAGAACGGCTTCGGGGATCACGCCTGGGATCTGGTGTTGACCGACGATCAGGGCGCGCGCTACGTCAACGACGGCGCCCGCAATGAGGATTACCGGGTCTGGGGCGCCGAGGTCACGCTGCCGACCCGCGGCGTCGTCGTCGAGGTCGTCCGCGAGGGCGTGGACAACCTCCCCGGCGACCACCCCGGCCTGGAGGCGGTCAACAACCTCGTCGGCGTCCACGTCGGCGGCGCCTTCTACCTCTACCTGCTGCACTTTCAGCAAGGGGGCATCTACGACCACGTCCAGGTCGGCGTCGAGCTCGCCGCCGGCGCCCCGCTGGGGCGCGTGGGGAACTCGGGCGTCTCCCTCGAACCTCACCTCCACGTCGCCCTGATCTGGTTTGACGAAGGCGGCGATCCGCCGCGCGGCTGGGGCGTCCCGGCTGAGTTCAAGGACCTCCACGTCGCGCCGAGCCCCGCGGGCCCCTCGGCGCTTTACCCCTTCTTCGCGCCGCCCAGCGGCGTCTGGATCAGCGGCGCGCCCTTCTGATCCTCAGCGCACCTCAGGACGTGAAAGCCGCGTCGCCTTGGTGTATAACGACCACGGCGACTGGCCCAACAGCTCTTCTCTCCTCCATGCAAAGGGGACAACCTTGGAAAAAATCAGACAGCTCACGCACACGCTCCAGCAGTTCTCGCTCCCCCTGATCCTGGGCGTCCTCGCGGGCCTCATCCTGGCCAACCTCGACGAGCACCTCTACCACCAAATCGTGGATTACCCGCTGCTGGGCGACAGCGCGACGCTCTTCGGGCACAAGATCACCTTCCACTTCATCATCAACGACATCTTCATGCTCTTCTTCTTTGGCATCGCAGCCAAGGAGATCACCGAGAGCGCCCTGCCCGGCGGCGCGCTCAACCCGATCAAGAAGGCCATCAACCCCTTGCTGGGCACCCTCGGCGGCGTCCTCGGCCCGATCATCGTCTTCTTCATCCTGGCGGGCCTGCTCTACACCGACTCGATGTCGGCCTTCGCGGACGCACTGGGCAAATCCTTTGTCCCTGGAGGCAGTTACGCGGACAGCGACCCCGCCGCGATCTTCCGGGGCTGGGGCGTGCCGACGGCGACCGACATCGCGCTCGCGTGGCTGGTGGCCCGGATGGTTTTTGGCAACGGCCACCCGGCGGTCAACTTCCTGCTCCTGCTGGCCGTGGCCGACGACGCCATCGGGCTGGGGATCATCGCCGTCTTCTACCCGAACCCCTCCCACCCGGTCGAGCCGATCTGGCTCCTGCTCGTGGCCGCCGGCATGGTCGCGGCCTTCCTGCTGCGCAAGCAGGGCGTCAAGTCCTGGGTCGCCTACATCTTCATCGGCGGCACGTTGAGCTGGGTGGGCCTGCTGATGGCCTCGCTCCACCCTGCCCTGGCGCTCGTGCCCATCGTCCCCTTCCTGCCCGGCCCCAGGCACGACACTGGCCTCTTTGAGGAGCCCGGCCCCAAGGACCTCAACAAAGACGGGATCCCCGACGCGGACAACGTCCCGCACGAACACCACGGCCACAGCCCCCTGGAGCAGTTCGAGCACCAGCTCAAGCTCTTCGTCGACATGGGCCTCTTCTTCTTCGCCTTCGCCAACGCTGGCGTCAGCTTCGGCACCATCAACGGGGTGACCTGGATCATCCTGGCCTCGCTCGTGATCGGCAAGACCCTCGGCGTCACGACCCTCTCCCTGCTCGGCGAAAAGGCCGGCTTCCCGCTGCCGACGGGGATGAGCAAGCGCCACCTCTTTACGGCCGGGATCATCGCCGGCCTGGGGCTGACGGTGGCCCTCTTCGTCTCTGGCGAGGCCTATTCGGCAGCGGGCCCCTTCCAGGGACCGGCGAAGATGGGGGCGGTCTTCAGCGCTGGCGCCGCGCTGCTGGCCTTCGCCGTCGGCAAGGCCCTCAAGGTCAAGGGCGATCGGGGGCATTGATGGGGGTCTTCGGCTGCGGCAAGGTCATCCTCTTTGGCGAGCACGCCGCCGTCTTCGGCCACCCCGCGCTGGCCGCGGCCCTGTCCATCGGCGTCGAGGTCACCGACGCTGTGCCCGACGACCTCGACATCTCCTTGCACGTCTCGCCCTGGGGCACCCGGACTACCCCCGGCGATGGCACCCGCATGGGCGAGAGCCTGGCCCGGATCCTGGCCGCCGTCGAGGGCGACTGCGGCCCGGTGCGGCCAACCCGCATCTCGATGACTTCGAACGTCCCGCTCGGCGCCGGCCTGGGCTCCTCGGCCGCGCTGGCGGTGGCCACCGCCAGGCAGCTCATCCTCCTGTCCACCTCGCCGCCGACCGACCCGACCGACCTCATCCTCCGGGCCGCCGCGGCCTCCGAGCAGGTCTTCCACGGCAACCCCTCCGGCGTCGACCACACGACCTCGACCCTCGGCGGCGTCCTGGACTTCCAGCGCCACCGCACCCCGGCCTTCCTCAAGATCAACGCGCCGCCGCTGCCGCTGATCATCGCCCAGATGGCCGAGGGCGCCGACACGGGCCAGATGGTCGCTGGCGTGGCCGCGCGCCGCGAGGCGCTGCCTGGACCCGTCGACGCCCTGCTCGGGCTGCTCGGCGACCTCGCGCTGCGGGCCAGAGCGCCGCTGATGGCCGGCGACGGACCGGCGCTCGGCCTGCTGATGGACCTCGCCCACGGCGCGCTGGCCGCCATCGGCGTCGCCACTGAGGCGCTGGACCGGGGCTGCCACGCCGCCCGCGGCGCCGGCGCCTGGGGCGCCAAGCTGACCGGCGCTGGCGGCGGCGGCTGCATCATCTGCGTCTCCCCCGAGGACCGTCGCGGCGCGATCCGCGCCGCACTTGAGGCCGCCGGCGCCCTCGAGATCATCACCACCGACGCGGGCTTTGACCCCAACGCGCCGCGCGGCGCCCAGGCTGAACCATGAAGGCCACCGCCATCGCCCACCCGAACATCGCCCTGGTCAAGTACTGGGGCAAGCGGCACGTCGATCTCAACCTGCCGGCCGCAGGCAGCCTCTCTATCGCGCTGGAGGGCATGTCGACCCGGACCACGGTCGAGTTCGCCTCGAGGTTCGACCAGGACATGGCCTTCATCAACGACAAGATCCAGACGGGGCCGAGGCTGGAGCGCCTGACCCGCTTCGTCGACCGCCTGCGCTCTCTGGCCCAGGTCGATCAACGCGTCCACGTGCGCTCGGTCAACGACTTCCCGACCGCCGGCGGCCTGGCCTCCTCCGCCTCCGGCGTCGCCGCCCTGGCCGCGGCCGGCTGCGCGGCGCTCGGCCTGGAGCCCACCCGCGACCAGCTCTCCGTCCTGGCTCGCCTCGGCAGCGCCTCGGCCGCCCGCTCGGTCCCCGGCGGCTACGCCGAGATGCTGCCCGGCGAGCAGGAGGACGGCACCGACTCCTTCGCCGTCCCCTTCGCCTCTCACTCCCACTGGGACCTGCGCTGCATGATCGTCCTGACCACGCACGGCGAGAAACCCCTGGGCTCCACCGAGGCCATGCTCCGGACCGCAGACACCTCACCCTATTACGACGCCTGGGTCCAGTCCGTCCCTCGCGACATCGAGGTCGCCCGGCAGGCCATCCTCGACCGCGACCTGGCCGCCCTCGGCGAGGTCGCCGAGCACTCCTGCCTCAAGTTCCACGCCTCGGCCATCGCCGCAAAACCCGGGATCCTCTACTGGAACGGGCTCACCGTGCAGCTCATCCACCACGTCCGCAGGATGCGCGCCGACGGGCTGCCGGTCTTCTTCACCATCGACGCCGGGCCGCACGTCAAGGTCTTCTGTGAGGCGCCCGCGCTGGCGGCCGTCCGCGCCGTGATCAAGAGCCTCCCGGGGGTCGACGAGATCATCGTCGCGCGCCCAGGAGGCGGCGTCGTGCTCGTGGACGAGGACACCGGCCGCACCCGGCGGGCCTGGATCTCCTAGAACGCTGATTGGTTTGAAGGATCCCGTCCCTATCGGGATCGGCAGTGACGAAGTAGGGCGTTTTGACTCTCATTCGACCGAGAGCAGCCCAAATTCAGGTGTGGTGCTGATGGCCGATGCCCTCTACCACGACATCG
>SXGT01010713.1_pt1 | contig 22853 bp, 16 predicted proteins | sample 3176221 | NCBI WGS metagenome assembly SXGT01 (sample SAMN11356862, study PRJNA531348) | freshwater metagenome | isolation source: freshwater sample F1-120 | place: China: Fuxian Lake, Yuxi | collected 2017-12-25
GCTCACGGGCATCTACCGAGCACTTCTCGATCGGATGAACGACGACCTCTCGCAGGTTGTTCGTGGTCGCGTGTCGATCCCAGCGCACCACAAGTTGCTGATTGCGCTCAGGGCTCGGTGGGCGGGACATCGCGCGTGACGGCCCCAATCGTCATCGTGGGTGCGGGGCTGGCGGGGATCGCTGCCGCCACGCGCCTCGCCTTCGCCGGGAGGCCCGTGGTCGTCGTCGAGTCGCGAAGGCGGCTCGGTGGGCGGGCCACAAGTTTCGTCGATCCGCGCGATGGCGCCACGCTCGACAACTGCCAGCATGTCCTGATGGGATGTTGCACGAATCTCTTGGACCTCTATGAGCGGATGGGAGTCCTCGACCGGATCGAGTGGCACCGGCGGATTTGTTGGGCCAATCCCCCGCATGAGCCCGATGTGATGGCCCCGGGTTGGCTTCCGGCACCCGCCCATTTCGCGGGGAGCTTTCGCAGGCTTAGGTTTCTCACCGATCCGACGAAGCGCGCGATTGCGCGTGCGATGTGGCGGATGGCGAGGATCGGCGTCGATGGTCGTGAACGCTGGCGCGGTCGACCGTTCACGGACTTCATGCGGGAGACCTCTCAGCCCGACGAGGCGATCGCACGCTTCTGGGAGCCCATCTTGACGAGCGCGTGTAACGCACGACTGTCGGATCTCGACGCGTCCTACGGGCTCGTCGTGCTCCAAGAGGGATTCCTGCAGGACTCGTGGAGTCCGGCGATGGGGGTGCCTCGGGTCCCGCTCGTTGAACTCTACGGACGGGCGCAGGGCATCATCGAATCGGCCGGCGGCCGTGTGCGACTCGGCGTCAGCGCGCTTGGTCTTGCCTTCGACGGGAAGCGGATTGCCTCGGTCGTGACCGACGAAGGCGCCATCGATTGTGCCAGCGTCATCAGCGCTGTCCCCCCGGATCGACTCGCGAAACTCTGCTCGGGCACGCTCGTCAGCGCGGATTGTCGACTCTCGAAACTCGACGCCATCGCCATGAGTCCCATTCTCGGAGTGCACCTCTTCTTCGACGAGTCGCTCATGCGGACGGCGCATCTAGTGCTGCCGGGGCGCGCCACGCACTGGCTCTTCAACAAGGGACAGGTCGAGGACGGTCGCCATCACATCCATGCCGTCATCAGCGCGGCCGACGAATGGATGGATCTCCCCGAGGGCGAGATCGCCCGACGCGTCCTCGACGACATCTGGTGGGCGCTGCCTTGGGCGCGTGGGCTCGAACCCGAGGGCGTCCGGGCGGTCAAGGAAAAGCGCGCGACATTCGCGTGTGTCCCAGGGATCGACTCGATCCGCCCCTCTGCGGCGCGCGACGCTGTGAAGGGCGGCGTGGAAAACCTCGTGCTCGCGGGGGACTGGTGCGCCACCGGCTGGCCCGCCACGATGGAGGGTGCCGTGCGGAGCGGTTACGCCGCGGCCATGGCCCTCGGTGCCCCCGGCGTCGTTGCCGATGTCCCCAGCGCACCGTTGGCTCGGCTTCTTGGGCTGTGACATGACCGACCCCGTCGGACTCGCGTGCCCGAGCGATCCCGAAGACGCCGTCGGGTTGTCCGCGTGGGCCATCGCACGCGCGAGGTCGCTTGGCTTCATTCGTGCGGGGGTTTGCGACGCGAGGCCGAGCGATCGCCGAACCGAACTCGAGGCGTGGATCGATGTGGGGAAGCACGGACCGATGGCCTGGATGGCCGCGCACATGGAGGTACGCCTCAATGTGGCGAAGATGTTCGATGGAGCGAAAAGCATCCTCGTCGTCGCGGATCGATACCACGACGGTCGTGGCGATGAGCGCCCCGCTGAGGTTCACGATGCAAGTCGGCGTGTTCGCGTGCCAGCCGGCCGCGTAGCACGCTACGCACGGGGGCGCGACTACCACCGGCGCATGAAGCGAAGGCTCCGCACGCTGCAGCATGAACTTGAGGCGGCGCAGCCGACCGTGCGCGGCAAGGTGTGCTGCGACATCGAGCCATTCATGGAGCGCGAGCACGCCCAACGAGCCGGGCTTGGCTCATGCGGCAAACACACGCTGCTCATCGCGCCGGGGCTTGGCTCGTGGCTGCTGCTGGCGGCGTATGTCACCACCGCGAAACTGTTCCCGAGCGAAACCGCTCCGCCCGCCGATCCATGCGGCACCTGCACGAGATGCATCGATGCGTGTCCGACGAAGGCGATCACTGCGTGGTCTGTCGACTCACGCCGATGTCTGAGTTCGGTCACGCTCGAGGAGCGCGGGAGTCCCTCCGCAGAGGTCGCGGCCAACGCCGGCGAGTGGCTCCTCGGTTGCGACATCTGTCAGGAAGTCTGCCCGCACAATCAGCCGACTCGGCGATCGCGTCGGGAAGGCGTCGGTGGGGACTTTGACGGGCGCAACGCAGCATTCGCGCTCCTCGAGGTGCTCGGTTGGGACGATGCCGCACGCCGACGCGCGTTCGGCCCGAGCGCACTCAATCGAGTGCGCGCGGATCAAGTGCGTCGCAATGCGATCTGGTGTTGTCTGCGTCCGATCCTCGAGGGTCGCGGTGCTGACCTGCTGACTCGGATCGACGAGATCGCCCGTGATGCCAACGAGTCTGCCATCACGCGCGAGGCCGCCAGCGAGGTCATCGCGCGAGTCCATCAGGCGTGAGTGTGTCAGGGCTGCCCAGGCATACCGGGCATGCTGGACTGCATCGCCTTCATCAACGCTGCCTGAATCCCGGCGGCGCTGGCGATCGCGCCAGAACGAACCTGGGCGGCCACCGCCTTGCAGGCCTCGGCCATCGGCGCCATCATGACGAACCCGGCTGTCATCTTGGCGCGATCCTCATCGGTCATGGCGGCGATCGTTGCGTCCACATCGACCTTCCAGCCCTCTTCAGTCTTCGCCGCCTTGAACACGAGCGTGTTGCCCATCCCGCTGACCGTGATGGATCCGACCTCATCGTTGGCTTCGGATACGGACGCGGAGGCCATTTCTGTAGCGGCGATCTGATCGAACATCGGCCCCACGCTCGTCGAGCCGAACTTCTCACGGGCTGCGATCTGAATCTCAGCGATTCCGGTCGTCATTCCGACAATCGCATCGAGCAGGCGCTGCGCCTCCGGCGACGATGCCTGGTAGGCCTCGCGTGCGCGGATCAAGTGATCGGGGTTTCTCTCGTGCCCACTCACAAAACTCGCGAGCGCGTCGAGGGAGGCGAACGGCGGACCGCCCATGCCTGCGGCGGAGGCGGGCTCGGCGAACTCGGGGGAGGGCTCGTCATCGGGCGGCGCGGCCGGACCGGTCGCTTTCTTCGTGGGCGCCGCCCGCGCCTCAAACGACGGAGTTCCGATCGACGCGATCGCGCGCTCGATCGTGAGAACGAGCGCGGCCGATTCGGGTGAGGTCTCGCCCGAGCCGTTGAGGCCATCCTTCGCGAGTGTGTACGCATCGATCGCCTGTCGTGCGAACTCCTGAGATGTCGTGAGCGCGGTCTGCGCGTCCTTCTCGAGCGCTCCAGCGGTCGACGCCATCGCGGCGATCCCCGCGAGTTCATGGAGGAGCAGCGCATGTTGGAACGATGCCTCGCCCTGAGCCATGAGGGCTCTGGCCCGCGCGATGTTCACCTGATGCCGAAGCATCGGGCTTGCATTGGCTTGACCCGCAGCGCCGTCTGCCGCGTCGAGGTCGCCGGTGAGTCGCTCAATGCCATTCGACCACGCCTCATTCTTCGCTGGATCGGTGGACGCCACGGCGGCGCCGACCGACTCGCAGAGGTTGGCGATGATTTCGCCGCCCTCGGTACCGGTGACTTCGTACTGCCCAGCAAGAGCCTGGATCGCCGCAAGGGCTTGCGTGATCTGTTCAGCGCGCCGCTTCGCCGCATCGGTCTCGCTGGCCGACAGGCGAAGGAACGAACCCTGCGCGGAGAGGTCCACTTCCGCATGCGCAGCCCGCGACTGGTGCCCTCGAGCCTCGTCGCGCTGCCGTCCGGCCTCTTCGGCGATGATTGTGATCTCGCCTCGACGGGCGCCGAGTCCCCGCTGGCGCGTGGCCTCGGCTTCCACGAGGATCGCTTCGGCCTGACCGAGCGCCTCTTGGTTCTCCTGCTGAAGTTGCGCCACGCGTGCGGCAAGTTCGTCGTGACGAGACGCCCGCGCGCGAAGGTCGGCGTCCGCGGCGTCACCCTGAGGCGCGATCGCGGCAGCTGCGTCGCGCACCGAATCCGTGTTGTGTGCTTCGATGTGGAGCTGCATCAACCCTGCGGCGCGTGCGAGTCCGAGCGCGAGGCCGCGATTGGCTCGGTTGGCGCTCTCGATCTGATTCAGGCGTCCAAGTTCAAGGAGAGCCGCTTGGGTCCGCGCCGACGCGACAAGGGCCGCCGCCGCCTGAAGCTGGCCCGCCGATCCGCCGGCGATTCCCTGCGCGCGGGCCGCCGCCGCGCGAATGTCTTCGGCCGCCGCGACGCGATCGAGGCTCGCTTGCCGTGCGGCCTGCCCGATGGCAGCCGCGGCTTCGTCAAGGCGCAGCTGCGCTTGCTCACGCTGAGCGAACTCGGGATCCTCGCACGAGGCGAGCAGGAGCGCCAGCGAGGCAGCGATAATCGTCGGGGCAGTCTTCATGGGGATTCTCAGGGGCGATGAGTCTAGAGGAAGCTCGTGGGCCATCGCGCGCGGTTCCGCGCCCGGACGGTTATCGAGTCGGCTCGTCAGCGTCCGCGGCGCTTCCGGGCTGCGGAAGGCTCAGATCCGGCGGGGTGTAGTCGAACGGATACACCGGCCGCGGCTGGTAGAGCGAACGGATCCATCCAAGGCTCGCTCGGAGGCGGTCGGCGTTGGCCTTGGATCCCAACACGCTGCGCCATCCCTTCACAGTCGGATGCGGATGCGTGGCTTCCTCGGGCGGCAGCGCACACTGGATGAGGAGCGATGCCTCAGGACGCTCCACGCTGATGAGGGGTTCGCCGTCGACCGTTCCCTTGAGCACATTGAGCAGGTTGGCGTAGCGCACGCGCGGATCGGCGGTGTTCGTGTTGAAGAGGAACAGTCGCCCCGCGTCGGGGCCGCCGTGGCAACGGCTCGTGGCGCAGTTCGGAATCAGCCACCCGTCATGCACCAGCGTGCGAAAAGCCACGAGCGCACTCGGCTCCGTGACCACCTTGATGTTGGTGTAAAACTCCCGCGCCTTCAGGGCGAAGGCCAGTTGCACCACCTTCAGAGGGTCGCCCTGCATGAGCGCCGCGCGGCTCGGAGCATCGCTCGGGACGAGGGGGCTTGACGAGTATGCCTCGAGGAGTTCCTTGATCTTCGTGGGGTCGACCGCGACACGAGGTGGCCGATCGAAGTCGATCTCATACACCTTGATGAGGTTGACTTCCTCGGGCGTGAGAACCCTTGTCGGCAACGGACGGCCGTTGCGATCGGGGATGGCTGGCGGGAGATCGTCGGACTCGGTGGATCTCTCGCGCGGCTTCGACATCGCCAACTGTGCTTCGACTTGCCGAAGCAGGCTCACGGCCTCGGGAAGCTTCGAGTCAGCGACGAGCAACTGCAGTTCCGACCGCGCCTCCTCGTACTTTCGCTGCGACACCAGCCAGTCGCACAGCCCGAGCCGACGAACTGTGTCGTCCTTGTGCGTCGATGCCTTGAGCGCCCGGTACTGCTCTTCGAACGGGCGACTCAGCGCCACTCGATACACCTCCGCGCGGGCGATCGACCCTGGGACCTTGCCGATTCTGTACTCGACCGCGTCGAAGCCGTCCGCGATGAGTTCAGCCCGGAACGCGGATCCATCCCGTCGATAGATGATGCCAGCTGTCGGCGCCGAGATCTCGAGTAGCGGGACGATGTCGAGGATGGCGTCCTTGCGAAACTCCCGGCGCTCGCCATTGCGCTCGATCACAATGCGGTGGTCATCTTGCTCGACAACCGTGCCGCTGAGTTCGGTCGTGCGATCCACGAAGAGGTGGACGCGCTGCGGTGCCGCGGGGGCGTCCGCTTGGGCGCGCGCCGAGCGCGCATGAGACGCGGGCGCAAGGGCGACGAGGGCGATGAGGAGGAGAAGCAAGCAGCGCGGCATCGAGACCACGGAGGATACGCCGCTAGCATCGCGCCACGATGAAACTCGGCGTGATGGCGGCGCTCTTCACCGGACGCACCCTCGAGGCGACCGCGACGGCGTGCGCGGAGCACGGGCTCACCGCGATCGAACTTCCCGTCGGGGCCTATCCGGGCAAACCGTTTTTCGAACCCGCAGCGGTCCTTGAGAGTCAGCGCGAGCAGGTGCGCATCCGATCGATCCTCAAAGATCACGGTCTCGAGCTCAGTGCGCTTTCATGCCACGGGAATCCGGTCCATCCGGACCGCGCCGTGGCGCGAGACCATCACAAGGCCTACGAGGTGGCCGTCGCCCTGGCACCAAAGTTGGGAACACAGACCGTCATCACCTTTTCGGGGTGCCCAGGCGGGGCCGAGGGCGAGAGCGCACCGAACTGGATCACTTGCCCATGGCCTCCGGAGTTCACGAAGTCGCTGCAGTACCAGTGGGACGAGGTGCTCGTGCCGTACTGGGCCGAGCAAGCTCAACTGTGCGCCACGCACGGCGTCCGCACGGCGTGGGAAGCGCACCCGGGCTTCTGCGTCTACAACCCGGACACAATCATCCGGCTCGCCGAGCGCGCGTCGAAGGCCGCCAAGTTGCGTGGCGCGCCGCGACTGGGTGCCAACCTTGATCCTTCGCACTTTTTCTGGCAGGGGATCGACCCGGTCCTTGCCACGCAGACCCTCGGTGAAGCCGGCCTTCTGTTCCATGTGCATGCGAAGGACACCGAACTGGACCGCCGCGAGGGACCGCTCAATGGCTATCTCGATGCGCGTCCATATGGTGAACTGAACACGAGGTCGTGGAGTTTCCGCACCTGTGGTGACGGGCACGGGTACGAGTTCTGGAAGCCCTTCATCTCGATGCTTCGCCGCTACGGTTACGACCATGTGCTCTCGATCGAGCATGAGGACGCGCTCATGGGTGTCGACGAGGGCTTCCGCCGCGCCGTGAACTTCCTCAAGGGAGCGCTCATCGTCGAGCCCGCAGCGACGCCGTGGTGGACCTGACGCGCGGGGTTCAGCGTTCCGGAAGCGGGGTGATCTCGATGTCCTTGGAACGGCTCACGATGACCGTCCAAGAGACGGTGAGGCCGTCGCCCCCTGTGGGCGTCGCCGGCACCGAGAGATCCCACCGCAGGATCCCCCTCGGCCGCTCTGACGCGACGAAGACCGGATCGCTCGAGAGGGGCACGCTCGTTGAGGGGATGGCCACCTCGACCTTGCCGGATCGGCTGACGGGACGAAAGTCGAGAAGTTCGAGCGTGATCGCTCGGCCAGTGCCGTTGACAACATTCGTGCGGTACTCGGAGACGGAGTCGAGTCCGCCCCCGAAGAGTCCCGAGGCGCGGTCCTCTCGCGAGACCAGTGTGCGAGTCACCGTCACCGCGGGATCGACGCCGAAGTAGACATCGAACTCCTGCTTGGGCGCTGCCCCAGAGAACGGCATCGCCCCAACGAAGTCCGCATTGACGAACACGGACGCGCGTCCTGGGAGCATCTGGAATGCGCTTGTGTTGACGAGTCGTCCGCGGAGGTACGCGCCGTCGGCGACCGCTGGCTGCGCCTGATGCACGAAGGCGGTCGCGGCCTCGAACGACGCGATCCGTGCGCGGCGGCGGACCTGTGCATCACTGGGAGCGTCGAAGGGGAGTGCAATCGTGTAGGTCACATTCGGCCCGCTTCCACCAACCTTCGCGGGTTCTTCGATGGCGCGCGAAACATCCAGGCTTGCGCTTACTGGCTCACGGTCCGTGTTGCCTTTCTGGAGCGCGTCTTCCATTTCGGCGAATCCCGACGCCATTCCGCTTGGATTCCGTTCAACCGGAGAACGGGGTGTCCGTTCGACGATGACATCGACGAACCATGGGTCGAGCTTCGGCGGACGTGAGGCGTGGGTGGGTCGTGCGGTCGATAGGGAGAGCCGCACGCCTTCCCACGGTTCTCCCGAGGCCTGCACGACGACGGCGTCGATTTCGACGGCCACCTTCCCGGTCTCGGGCGAGGCGCGCATCGCGTAGACGGGTTCCCATCGCGCACCCGACACCAGATACGAGAGCCGCAGCGAGATAGAAGCGGGCTCCGACAGCGCGAGGAGGACTTCGGCCCCTTGCGCGCTCCCGGTCATGGCTCCAAGTGCGGCGCGTCGGCTCCTGAGCGCATCGAGTTCCGAGCGATGCGCGGCGAGCGCGGTAGATCCAGCGCGAGTCGACTCTTGAATGCGAACCCGTTGCGCTGCGATCCACTTGAGTTGGGCCTCGAGTGCCGGAAGATCCAACTTGGCGGTACCTGCCTCGGCGGAGGCATCATTGGCCGCGCGCACGCCGACGGAATCGATGATCCTGGCCTCCGCCGCGAACCCCGAGAGCACGGCCTCATCGGTGGCGACAAGGGCTTCGGCGTCACGGACGCGCCGGTCGAGTGCCTCGGCCTCCGTCGAAGCGCTCGCGTCCGGGGTCGCACGCGCCGAGTAATCAACGGAGAGGATCGCACCGAGACTCGTCTTGGCCTCGAGGGTGTCGGGCTCGATCGATGCCGGGAGCCCGTCGAACTGCAACTTCCACAGGCCCGCGTCCAACTCTGCTGTGGCGACGCGCGTGATCGCCGCTCGCCCTTGGTAGAGCACGACCGACTCGATCTTCGAGTCGAGTCGTCGTTCGACGGGCCCATCACGCATGGCCGCGTGCGTGACCAGCGCGCTCGCGAGCGCGGCTGCAATCATCAGTCGATCTCCAACAGCGCGGCGCGGGTCCCGGCCCGCTCAAGGAGGAATGCGATCCGCTGGCCATGCTGGAGCGAACTGGTCCGCACCTCGCCGATCAGCACGCGCAGTTCGCGATCCTTCTTCAGGTAGTTGAGCGCGATTTCCGCCACAGCGACTGACTCCATCGATGCGAAGAAATCGATCCCCTCGCGGTACACGATGCGGCTCGCCACACTTTTCGCGACCATCCACTCCAGGTAGGCGTGGGGGAGTTCCGTGAAGATCCGTTCGCCGACGGTCAAGGAGAGTTCGCGCGGGATGTGCCCGAGCACCACTTCACGGAAGAGCGCCTCTTCGGAGGATCGCCACGAAGCCACCGCGGGTTGGATCGCATCAGCCGCCGCATTGATCGCGCGGGAGAGTCGAGTGGAAAGTTCAGGCAGCGGGACCGAGGGGTGCCGTCGCGCTTCGCCCAAGAGCACGACCGCTTCGTCACGCGCCGCGTCGCGCAGTTTTTCAAGAACCTGAGCCACGAAGGTGGCCTTGATGCGGAGAAACGCCGCCTCGTCGAGCAGCATGCTCGACGAAATCTCAAAACTTGAGCACATCACGCCGCACTTGTTGGCGCTGGAGTCTTTGATGATGAGCGTGCCGGCCTTCGAGAGTTCGGTTCTCGCCTCGGGCGTGAAGAACAGGTTGGCTCCCTCAACAACGAGCGGCGCGACCGGCTTCCCGTCAGAACCAAGGAATTCGCGCCAGTTCTTCGCGTTGACCGTCGCGGGACGACCGCCTCCGGGAATGAAGGCATCGGCCTTGATTCGGTTGTGGAGCGTGTTGCGCAGGAGCACCCCCTCGGGGTGGTCGGCCTTGACGATGCGTCCGCGCGGTGAAAGTTTTGCCGGATCGAACGAGGCGATGGGAAGGCCCGCGGCAAACAAGTGGGCGAGCTCGGCATGGTCGAGGCCGTCGGGATCCTCGCCCGTGCCGCTGCCGTCGGCGACTCCGAGGATCCGCGCGTTCGTGCCATAGTCGCGGTCGAGGATGTGCATCATGTTGCCCGCCACATCCCCGTCAGGACCGCCGGTGATGGTGACCGTGAACGGTCGCTTCGTTGGGTCGATCCCCTGCGCCGCAAGCGCGATGCGCAAGAAGACATTCACTCCCTCGCTGGTGACGCCGTACTCCTTGTGGTTGATGCCGCCGTCGGGCTTGGAACTCATGAACGCATTGGCCAACGGGTAGCCCCGGACCCGCGCTCGTGCCACAATCCACTCGATGTGTTCGGGTGTGATGTTCTCGTCAGGCCCAAGGAAAATGAATTCCTTTCGTCCGTGGTGATCGAGGACGCGCGCTTGAGTCGTCTCTTCGGGCGTGATGAGGTCGAGGATCCCATCGACAAACGCCTTGACCGAGCGATTCGTTTCGGCGGGGGGCTCAAGGATGATGGCCGCCTTGGCGCCGCCTTCAGGGATGTCCTTGTTCTTCAGCTGCTGCGCGAACGCCAGTCCGTAGGCCTCGTCGTAGAGTCGCTCCGACTCGCGCTCGTAGAGCGCCGCGGAGAGCGGCTTCACCACGCGCAACCCGCCACGCGCGATCTCCTTGAAACGAACATGGAATCCGTGGAACCCGCGCCCGTGCACAAAGAAGAGTCCGTAGGGAACCTCGGGTCGCGCTGGACCCTGCAAGAGCGCGGCGTCGAGCCGCAATGCGAAGGAGAATCGCTTGGGAACGAAGAAGTTGGTTCGACGAACTGCCGAGATGGCGCGCAGAAGGCTGTGCAGGATCGTGGCGACATCATCACTCTCATTGAGGGAGTCAATCTCGGTCCGCAACTGTGCGACGCCGGCTTCGAACACCCTGTCGTCAAGCCGCACCTCGGGGTCGAATCTCGCCGCGAAGAGGTCGATCGCGCGGCATGAAATGGCGCGGCGCCCGAGGAGCGCTCCGACGACGCGATCGCGGCTGAACGCCAGCGGATTGGTGGGCACCAGCATCGCGCGCACGAGATCCCCAAAGGCGAGCAACGCCTCGCACTGCGCCATGGACAGGCTCGGTTCTCGACTGAGGACCTCCACCACGCGGAAGTCGAGCCACTTGATGCGTTCCAGTTCGCACCGAAGCGGGCTCCACCTCGGATCGGTGGCCGCGAGGGCCGTGTGGTCATCCCACTGAACGACGAAACCGAGGAAGGTGACCGACCCGTGCGGCGCGTCCTTGACGAGGTCGAGGTGTGCGCGAACGATGTTTACTCCGTAACGCGTCAAAACGCGCGCCGCGCGTTCGAGCATTGTTCGTGTTCGGGCATTTGAGACGGCGATCGTGATCCGGCTCGTCGTGGGGTCCCGTTCGCTCTCCAAGTCCACGAACGCCGCGTCGGTCCCGCTGACGCGCGCGAACTGTTCGTAGTGGCGCGTCAGGCGCAGCGGTGTGAGCGTCGAGACATACGCCGCGCTGCACCCGTCGAGGAAGCGCCGAAGGGAGGGTTCGGCGACCGACGGTGCCGATGCCTTCGCGTAGCGGATGGCTTCCTCGGCCTTGCTCGCCTGCGCGGGGTTGGTGCGATCGAATGGCGCGGGCTCTCCGAACTCGAAAGTGTCGATCACGAGTGAGCCGTCGCGGGAGCTGTGGATCTTTGCCGAGCGCAACGACGCGTCAAGCGGGAGCGTGGCGACGATCTCGGCGAGTACGCCGGAGCGATTCCCCGCGCGGATGGCCGTGATCGATTGGCCATCGGTCCCCTTGATGACAACATCGAGCGGCCTTCCAGAAGTGCGCGCCGCGAGGATCGAGCGCAAGTGGGCGCGCTGATCGTCCGCGGATGTGTCCTGGAAGTACATCGGCGGCATGTTGTCGAGGAACCACGGGACCACGCTCTCTGCGGTCGCGCGGAACTCCGCGGCCAGGGCGTTGAGCAGGTCGGTGGCTTCGGCGGGAAGAGGCTCGGTTGAACGAACGGAACGCATCCCGTAAAACTACCCGTTCGCGCCCGCGGCGGCGCGCCCTGCGGCATGGCCATTGTGACGATTGGCAACTTCGATGGCGTCCATATCGGACACCGGGCGCTCCTCGCCCGCGCTCGGGAGATTGCCGCCGGCGAGGAGATCCTCGCCGTGACATTCGACGGACATCCCGCGTCGATCGTTCGTGGGGAGTCCCCGCCAGTCCTCACTTGCGCAAGGATGCGCGAGTCGCTGCTCATGGCAGCGGGGGCGTCCCGCCTTCTGACTCTGCCGCTCACCCCGGAGCTCCTCTCCATGGAGCCGAGCCAGTTCCTGAAGTGGCTTCGCGAGCGCGTCTCGTTCGCTGTCATCGTCGAGGGAGGTGACTTCCGATTTGGGCGCGCCCGTTCGGGCGATGTCGAGACGCTGCGCCGCGAGGGAGAGTCGATGGGATTTCGCACGGAGGTTGTGCCCGAGGCGACGGTCGCCCTGACGGACGGACATGTGGTTGGTGTTCACAGTTCCGTCATTCGGTGGTTGCTGCAACTTGGGCGCGTGGAGGACGCGGCACGATTGCTGGGGCGTCCGCACGAGGTCAGAGGCCTCGTCGTCGAGGGCCAGAAGCGCGGCGCGTCACTGGGCTTTCCCACGGCGAACCTTGAGACGGGATCGATCCTCCTTCCTGCCGACGGCGTCTACGCGGTTCGGGTTCGCGACGGTCAGGGCCGTGGCTGGCGCGGCGCCGCGAGTGTCGGGATGAATCCAACCTTCAACGGCACTCGGCGCACACTTGAGGTCCATATCCTCGGGATGGCCGCGGGCGCGGACCTCTACGGACAAAGCCTCGATGTGTCGTTCACGAAGTGGATCCGCGACATGCTCTCTTTCGACTCGGTCGAGAGGCTGATCGGGCAGATGCGTGGTGATTGTGAGAAAGTGCCCGCATGACGGCCTACGAATCCACCGGCACGATCGCCGATATCGTCGCGGCGCTCAAGGGAGCGGCGTCACTCGCGATCGTCAGCCATGCGCGCCCCGACGGCGATGCGGCGGGGTCAATTCTCGCTCTCTCACGGGCGTTGCGAGCGCTCGGCAAGCCGGTCGATGCCGTGCTGACCGGCGATGTCGACCCCAACATCCTCGCCCTGGCCGAGACCGGCGAACTGCGCCGCGACTCCGCATCACCGATGCGAACCGATGTCGAACTTGCGGTGCTCGTCGACACCGGATCGTGGGGCCAAGTCGAACCGCTCGACGGGTGGCTGCGGTCGATGGCACCGCGCGTCCTTGGGATCGACCACCACGCGCGAGGCGATGCCATCGCCGCGCTCAGAGTCGTCGACACTCGCGCGGCCTCCACCACCCAGATCGTGGCACGAGTGATCGACGGGCTCGGCCTCGATCTTGGGACGACGGCGCCGGGCGGCAAGCGCACGATCGCCGAAGCGATTTTCGTCGGACTCGCTACTGACACCGGTTGGTTCCGATACCAAAACGCTGACGCCGAGGTCTTCGCGCTCGCGGCGCGCCTCGTCGGCATGGGGGTCGACCGCGTCGCGCTCCACCAGTCCCTCGAGGAGAACGCGAGGCCCGAACGGCTCGCGGTGATGGCGCGCGCACTTGCCTCGCTCACATGGCACGCGGGGGGCCGAGTTGCGATGATGGGAGTCGCCGGTGCCGACTTTGCGGCCACCAACGCGACGACAGACGATCTCGGCGGCGTGGTGAATGTCCCCCTTGAGGTTGGCGCTGCGTGTGTCAGCATTCTGATGACAGAATCGAAGCCCGGGACCACGAAAGTGAGCTTCCGCAGCAAGCCGCGCGCCGACGGGGCGCCGTGGCTGAATGTCAGTGATTTCGCTTCGCAGTTCGGTGGCGGCGGGCACGCGTTTGCGGCCGGGGCCAAGTTTTCAGGAGACATCTCGTGCGCACGCGAGGGCATCGAGAGAGCGCTTGCGCGCTTGGGGACGACCCTCTCGTGAAGCACTTTGCCATCATGCTTGCGGCGCTGCTCACAGGCTGCGGCGGCGAGGGCTCGGCCACGCCGGTGTCCTTCAGTTACCAGGTTGAAGGCATGCACTGCAATGGTTGCGTTGAGGCGATCACCGCCGAACTGCGCGAGGTGCCCGGCGTGACGAGCGTCGCGGTTTCGCTCGAGGGACGATCGGCACTCGTGGTCGCCGACTCGGCCGCCCGCGAGGCCGCGATCGAAAGCGCGATCACCGGGCTCGGCTACAAGGTCGCGCTCTGCCAGAAGCCGTGACGCCTCGCGCTCGAACCCACGCGCGCCGTCACACGCTCAGCGCGACAAGATGTTGTGTCGACCCTCTAGGGATCGAAGCAGACATGGAGGCGCGTCGACCGTAGCGGCGCTGCCCATGGCGCGACATTGGGCGAGATTGGCTGAAATGCGTTGGGGCCTCGCCCGGAGCGGTTAGTGTCGCCCGAGCAGTCGGGGGAACCTGCGCAGGAGCGCCGGAAGGAGCCAGACGCTCGCCACACTTGTCGCCACGGTGCCAATGACGATCAGCCATCCAAGGCTCCGAAGGCCCTGGTGCGACGCGAACAGAAGCGTCCCGAAACCGATCGCAGTCGTTGCGGCGCTGATCAGGACGGCGCGCGAGGTCCACCCGAGCGCCCGTGCACTGCCGGTCTCTCTCGCGCGGTGCATGAGGTGGACGGTCGCATCGATCCCGAATCCAAGAAGCATCGGAACACCGAAGAAGTTGGCGAGATTGAGCGGGATCCCCATGAGTGACATGGCCCCCAGCGTCCACGCGAGTCCGATGACCAGCGTGAGGACGCAGGTCGCCGTGGCGACGAGCGAGCGGAAGTCGATCCAGACGATCACGGCGACCGCAAGGAGTGACGCCGTTGACATGAGAATGAACGCGTGCTTCATGTCAAGCACCGACTCGTAGACCGTGATGGGAACGCCGGTGGCATCCGCGCTGACCCTTCGTATGGCCGCGACGAAGCGCGTCAGCGGAGCGAACTCCCAGATGTCGTCGCGGGGGATGAGCGACGCGAGCAACTGGCCCGACGGCGCGACAAGGCGCGCTGAAACGGCCGAGGGCAGAGCATCTCTGAGCGTTCCGACCGCACCCTTGCCGATGGCGCCGAGTGCGATGGCAACCCGCGCGACGGCGGCGTCGGTTCGTGCGGCGGCTTCGGGCGCGCGCTGCGGATCGTGCAGGGCCGCGTCGAGCGCTTCGAGTCGGTCCGCGAGGTGGGTGAGGCGCGCCCCTTCCCGATCGGTGGCCCCCTGTGAAGCATGTGACTGGAACCGACGGAAGTTCGTCGCGAGTTCGCCCGAAAGTTCCGGGGTGATTGCGCCGGGTTCGCTGGGCTCCATCGTCGCCCCCATGATGGAAACGCCGAGCGCACGCCGTTGAGTCGCGCGCTCTGGAGAGTCCTCGGGAACAAAGTCGAGCACGCTGCGGACGGACTCGATGTCGGGCTCGGCCTTGGCGCGGCTGACGATGCCCGCGAGTTCATGTTCGTCGTGAGCGACGATCGCCCCGAACCACGAAGCGCTGGCGGAGTCTCGCAGGAGTCGCTGCTCCCACTCGACGCTGGGCAAACCCTCGGCCTGAAGCTTGAGCAAGTTGCTCTCGAAATCGAGCGACGGGATGAGTGCCGCGACCGCCAACACGCCAATGGCGCCGGCGACAATGGTCCATCGAGCGGGAAGGTCGAACGCGCGGGCCATGAGTGTTCGGTTCGACGCGGCCAGCGTCGTCAGCGGCAGCGCCGTCCGGGTGCGTCGATGGGCCATCCACCGTTCGTGAAGCAGGATCGTCGCCGGCAGAAAACTCGTCATCGCGGCCGCGCAGATGAGGAGTCCGACCCCTGCAATCGTGCCGAGTTCCGCCAGTCCCGAGAACTCGGTGAGCAGGGCCGCAAAGAAGACGACCGCACTTGTGAGTGCGCCCGTCCAGATCGGGATGGTGTTGGACTCCACCGCGCGCCGAAGCGCCGGTTCGGCGCCCATGCGCTCCCTGAACTCACGGTATCTCGCGATCAGGTGGATGCCGTAGTCGATGCCGGCACTCACGAGCACAAGCATGAACACGAGACTGAGGAGATTCAGTCGACCCACCAATAGCGCCGCCGCACCGTAGGTCCATGCGAAGGCCACGCCGAGGGCGAGCGTGGCGAGAAGAGCCGGTGCCACACTCCGAAGCACCCAGATCGTCAGGAGCGCAATCAAGACCGTGGCCACAACGGCACCTCGCGTCATGTCGTCGTTACTTGTGGCCAACTCGTCGGCCTGAAGCACTGGCTTTCCGGTCAAGCCGATCTCGATCGACGGGTTCGCGGCTGCGACCCTGCTGATGGCCTCGCGAATCTGCGCGATCGACTGCTCGATGGTCGCAAACGACGAGAAGTTCTTTTCGGGAAGGACCTCAAGCAGGAACATCGTGCCGCTCTCGGTGGCGAGGTACTCCGTCGGTCGGGCCGCCCAGGTCCAGCTTGCGTCGTGGGGATCACCCACGAGCGCGTCCACCTCGAACGACACGGACGCGGCGAGGGCGTCGCGCTGCGCGGGGTCGAGCGACTCGCCGTCGCGCATGATCCGAGCAAGGAGTGCAAGGGCATGCGTGGCGACTTGTCGGCCAGTCGTGGCGCGTCCATTCGCAAACGCGGGGAAGGCAGGCGATGCGGATGCGAGTGACGCCAGTTCAGGCGGCGTCATCGTCCACGCCGCGAGCCGCCATTGCTCGTCATCGGAGATCGTTGCGTGTACTTCGCGGATCGAAGGCAGCGCGCGAATCAGCGGCGCGAGTTCGTTCACGGCACGGTGCGCCGTCTCCCGATCACTTCGCGAATCGATGGCGACATAGATGTATTCGAGGTCGCCGAACTCGTCGATGAACGCGCGATATCCCGTCATGAACGGGCGATCAGAGCCGATCAGCGAGTCCGTGTTGGCGTCGAGCGCAAGCCGTCCCGTGGCGAACCACGCACAGGCCCCGGCAAGCAGGATCCACACGGCCACGAGGGTTGCGGCGTTCTGTCGGATCCATCGCGCATACGAGGCGAGCCACCGCTGCCGTGCATTGCCTTCAGACATCAGGCGAGCTGTATACCGCCTCGCGGGGCGCGCCGCTTCCAAGCGTGTTGGACGCGACTCGCTTGAGGACATCCCAGGCCGGGCCACCACCCTTGTGGAGTCGATCCGTTGTTGTATCGAACGCGGCGACGAACGACGACTCCTGCGCCTCGGTGAGCGCCAGCGGGGGGGTGAGCTTCAGGACATCGAGCTTGTGGCCAGCGACTTGCGTGAGGATGTGGTGATCTTCGATGAGCGGCATGGTGATGGCCTGTCCGAACATGTTGGTGTTGAGGACATGCACGGCCTCCCATGACGCGCGCATCGCGAGGCTTCGCGGCTTGCCGAACTCAATGCCGATCATGAGGCCTCGCTGTCGAATCGAGTGAATGAACTCGCCGCGCTCCTGAGTTTGGCGCAGTGCCGCAGCAAGGCGGGCCCCTGAGGCCTGCGCCCTCGCTGCCAACTGTTCTTCGTCGTACACGCTGAGCGTGGCGAGTCCGGCCACCATCGCGAGCGTGCCCATGTGAAAGGTCGACGAGTGCACGATGGCGCGGTCGAGGCGGGAAAACACACTTTCCCAAATCGCGCGTCGGCAGAGCACCGCTCCGACGGGCACATGGCCACCCGACAGCGCCTTGCTCATCACAACGATGTCGGGCTCGACGGCGCCTTCCTGGTCGATCGCGAGGAATGACCCAGTCCGTCCGACGCCGGTTTGCACTTCGTCCACGACGAGCAGCGCTCCGAAGCGATGGCAGAGCCTCGATGCCTCGGCGAGGTAGCCGGGCGAAGGCAGATTGACGCCCTTGCCCTGAATCGGTTCGATGACAAAGGCGGCGACGGTGCGACGAGCGAGCGCTCGCTCGAGTGCGGGAAGGTCATTGAACGGAATGTTCGAACAGCCGTCGAGGAGAGGGCCGAATCCCTCGCGAAAACTCTCGCAGCCGGTGAGGGCGAGCGAGCCGTTCGTGAGGCCGTGAAACCCGCCGTCGGTGGCAACGATCTCCGGGCGGCCCGTCGCACAGCGCGCGAACTTGATCGCCGCTTCAATCCCCTCCGTCCCCGAGTTCGTGAAGAAGACCCGATCCAGGCCCCGGCCCACGCGCCGCACGAGTTGCGCCGCGAGCAGGCCCGCCAAGGCGGGTCGTTCGAATTGCACCATCGACGGATGGCCGCTCGCGAGAGCCTCCGTCAGCGCACGAATGATCTCTGGGTGGTTCCGCCCGACATTGCAAGTTGCGTAGCCAGCGATCATGTCGAGGTACTCGCGTCCCTGCGCATCCCAGAGGCTCGCCCCTTGGGCGCGTACGAACTCTCGGTCAAACCCGACGATCGAAAGCGCGCGCGCCCAGCGCGGGTTCACATGGCCGCTGAAATCACTGCGGCCCTGGCGTCCGCCATCGCGCAGCGCCGTGGCGAAGTCAAACGGCATGCGGATGCCCAAACGACTCGGCGTCTGTGGGAGAGAGCGATCCCGCCGCGAGCGCGCGGCGCCCGCCGACGAATACTTCCTGGATGCCACCCTTCACGCTCCATCCGGCGAACGGGCAGTTCCTGCTGCGGGACTTGAACGACGCCGGATCGATCTTCCACCGCCGCTGCGGGTCGATGACCGTGATGTCGGCTGGGAGCCCTGTCCCGAGCCGACCGACCCCGCGTTCCTCAAGTCGAAGCAGTCTCGCGGGTTCGATGGTCATCATCGCGATCAGTCGGGGCCAATCGATGGCCTGCGTGTCGATGAGCGCCTTCACATAGAGCGCGAGCGCACACTCGACGCCGATCATCCCGAAGGGTGCGCTCGCAAAGTCCGTGGATTTCTCCGAGGCCGTGTGTGGCGCGTGGTCCGTGCCGAGCACGGTGATCGTGCCGTCCACGATGCCTTCGATCAGGAGCCGGATGTCATCGTCGGTCCGCAGCGGGGGATTCACTTTCATCACGGGGTCGTACTGGTCGCACGCCTCGTCGGTGAGTAGGAGGTGGTGGGGCGAAACTTCCGCCGAAACAGGTTGCCCCTCGCGCCGCGCGCGTCGGATGAGTTCAACCGACCCGCCCGACGACAGGTGCTGCGCGTGATAGTGGCACTGGTGCACGCGATTCAGTCGAATGTCGCGCTCGATGATCACCTCTTCAGCCACCCGCGGCCACCCCCCCAAGCCGAGCCGGACGCTGACCACACCCGCGTTCATCTGGCCACCCTCGGTGAGCGTTGGATCCTGGCAGTGCTGCATGAACGGCTTTCCCAGCGAGGCGCACACCGCGAGCACTTTCCCCATCATGCCGGCGCTCGCGACACAATCGCCATCGTCGGTGAACGCCACCGCACCGACCTTGGCCATCGCACCCATTGGCGCGAGCTGCTCGCCCTTGCGACCGACCGTGGCGGCACCCGCCACGAAGACTCGCGCACGCTGCGCGGCCTGCGCCCGCAACTGCACGAACTCCACCGTGCTGGGCAGATCGATGGCGGGTGTCGTGTTGGGCATGCAGCACACGCTCGTGAAGCCCCCAGCAATGGCCGCCGTCGCCCCGGACGCGATGGTTTCCTTGTTCTCCGCACCCGGTTCACGCAGATGAACATGCGGATCCACAAGCCCGGGGCTGACAATCATGCCCTCGCACTCGATCACCGTGCAGCCTGCGCCGCCCACGGCTCGCCCGGCCCGCGTCTCGATCGCCGCCACAGTTCCGCCGACAACAAGCACATCAGCGGTCGCATCGAACCCCGAGCCCGGGTCGATCACCCGTCCGCCACGCAAGAGAAATCCGTCCGCCACGATTCACGATCCTAACCGACGATCGTGCCGAAAAAAAAGACCCCGCCAGCATTGGCGGGGCCGGATTGATCCAATCGATCGAAGCGGCTCAGCCGCTCGTCTTGGCCGACATAGGGCAGGACGCGCCGCAGCCGGTCTTCTTCTGACCGCTGACCGCGCCAGGAGCTGGGGTCGCTGCGGCTGGCGCAGCGGCCTTGTCCGTGCAGCAGGCTGCTGCCTTGGTGCCAGCCGTACAACTGGCGGCCTTGTTCTCCTTGCAGCACGAGGCGCTGCCGACCGCGCCCGGCGCGGTAGTGGTGGGATTGCTCTGACAGGCAGCGAGAGCGAGAAGGATTGATCCGGTAGCGACGGTGACGAAACGCTTCATAAGTGTGAGCTCCAGTTGAGTGTTGTGAATTGCGAGAGGCTCGATCCTATCGTGGGATACGCACGCGCCGCCATAGGATTGCTCAAGATGTCGGAGAATCGGCAAGAATCCCTGCTCGCCAAGGCGCGGAATCTGCCGACCGTGGCGGGGGTGTACCTGCTTCAGGACGCGGCCGGGACAGTCCTTTATGTAGGGAAGGCGACGAGCCTCCCGGATCGAGTGTCCGCGTACTTCACTCCGACCGCGGACCATGGTGCGCGGAAGCAGGCCATGCTGCCCATGATCTCGGACTTCGAAACGATTCCGTGCGAGGGCGAGTGGGAAGCGCTGCTCATGGAGGCGCGTCTCATCAAGGACCTCAAGCCGAAGTTCAATCGGCTGATGATGGACGACAAGTCCTTCCCGTACCTCGTGATCACGACGCGTGACGAGTTTCCCGGTGTGTTCATCACGCGGAATCCGCAAGAGGATCGATTCAGGCGCGCGCGTGTGTTTGGTCCATTCGTCAGCGGCGGATCGTTGCGCCGAGCCATGGAAATCCTCCAACGGGCCTATAAGTTCAGGACCTGCGACCTCGACATTCACGCGGACGCGCCGGCGAATGAACGCTACCGGCCTTGTCTGCTTCACGCCATCGGGCAGTGCAGTGCCCCCTGCGCCAATCGAATCGGACGCGATGCCTACGGTGAGGGCATCTCGCAGTTTCTCCGCTTTCTCACGAGCAAGCGGAGCACGATGCTCAACCGACTGCGCCGCGAGATGGAGGCCGCGTCAGACGCGCGTGAGTTCGAGCGGGCGGCATCACTGCGCGACCAGCTCCGGGCCATCGAGAGGCTCGATGATCGCGAGCACCGCGGGGACGACGCTGAGTACGACTGGCAGCCCGAAGTCACTTCGCTTGTGCTGCATCCTCTTGCCGGCGTGCGGTCGCTTCAGCGCGCCCTCGGCGCCGCCCACGAGATCCGTTGTATCGAAGGGATCGACATCGCGCACTTGGGTGGCGACGAAACCGTCGGGAGCAAGGTGTGCTTTGTCGATGGGCGACCCTTCCGCGACGGCTACCGCCGCTACCGCGTTCGCTCCGTCGGCAATAACGATGTGATGGCGATCCGCGAAGTGGTCTCTCGCCGGTACCGCGACGCGGGAGAGGGGCGTGAACTCTTTCCCGATGTCATTCTGATCGACGGTGGCGCGCCCCAACTCGCCGCCGCCATTGACGCGTTCGCCCATCTCGAACGGCAGCCTCCGCGCGTGATCGCGCTCGCAAAACGGGAGGAACTCCTCTACACCGCGCCCAACGCCGAAGCACTGCGTCTTGGCCGCGAGCACGCCGGACTGCGTCTATGTCAGGCCGTGCGCGACGAGGCGCATCGGTTCGCGCAGCACTACCACCACATTCTCAGGCGCAAGCGCGTGATCGGCGAAGACTCGCGATGACGCTCCCGCCCTACGCCAGTGTGCGATCGCCACGGGAGTGGATCATTCGCGTCAAGGCGGTTCCCGGCTCGAGTCGGACCGAGGTGGTGGGAACGCTCGGCGACTCCCTCAAGGTTCGGGTCGCCGCGCCGCCGGAAGACGGACGGGCGGACGAAATGCTGACCGCGACGCTCGCGCGTGCCCTCGGAGTTGCCCGGCAAAGCCTCACGCTCGTCAACGGCGCCGGGAGTCAGCGGAAGCAGTTCGTGCTCACTCAGCCGCCGTCGTCGTGGCGGTAAGGGCGATCTCGATCGCTACGCCGGATTGGCGATCGCGCCCGGCGGAAGATCGGTGCCCGGCTCTGGCGGCACCTGCGATGTCGCTCTCGGCAACTCTCGCTGAAGAAGATCCGCCACCGTGGGCTTCTCGAACGGCTCGCCGCGCAGGATGCAATCCACATCCTCTTTCGAGAGCGTCTCGACGCGCAGCAGGGCATCGGCGATGGCGGTCACGCGCGGCCAGTGTTCGGTCAGCAAGACCCCGGCCTCTTCGTAGGCCGCGTCGATGAGCCCGCGCACCTCTTCGTCAATCACGCGCGCGGTCTCGGGCGAGTAGTCCTTCTCCGGGATGAATGTCTCACGGTCGTCGGCGCCTCCGTAGTTCACGAACCCGAGGCGCGCCGACATGCCCCACTGAACCACCATCGTGCGCGCGTAGGCCGTGGCCATGCGGATGTCCATCGCCGCGCCGCTGGAGATGTCTCCCGTCTTTCGCTCCTCCGCGATCCGACCGCCGCACAGGACGCGCATGGTCGCGGTGAGGTACTTGCGCGAGTACCCGTAACGATCCTTCTCCGGGAGTGCGAAGGTGGCACCCATCGCCTGCCCGCGCGGACTGATCGTCACCTTGTGCAGGGGGTCAGCGTCGGGGAGGATGACCTGCAGGAGCGCATGACCCGCCTCGTGGTAGGCCGTCGCGATGCGCTCTTGCTCTTCAATCTTCCGGCTCTTGTTGGCGCGACCGAAACGCACTTTGTCGCGTGCCTCTTCGAGATCGATGGTCTCGACGAACTCCTTCTCGGCCATCGTGGCGATGATGGCGGCCTCGTTGATGATCGCGGCAAGGTCAGCGCCGGAAAACATCGGCGTGCCGCGCGCGAGTCGGTCGAGGTCGACTCCAGGAGACATCTTGACCTTGCGCGCGTGCACGGCCAAGATCTGTCGGCGTCCCTTGAGGTCAGGCAGGGGGACGGCCACTTGTCGATCGAAGCGCCCCGGCCGCGTGAGCGCGGGGTCGAGAACATCGGGCCGATTCGTCGCGGCGATCACGATGATCTGATCGTTGACCTCGAAGCCGTCCATCTCCACGAGGATCGCGTTGAGCGTCTGCTCGCGCTCGTCGTGGCCGCCCGACGAGAATCCGCCTCCGCGACGGCGCCCGACGGCGTCGATTTCATCAAGAAAGATGATGCACGGCGAGTTGTCCTTGGCCTGCTTGAAGAGGTCTCTCA
>SXGT01783148.1_pt1 | contig 22853 bp, 17 predicted proteins | sample 3176221 | NCBI WGS metagenome assembly SXGT01 (sample SAMN11356862, study PRJNA531348) | freshwater metagenome | isolation source: freshwater sample F1-120 | place: China: Fuxian Lake, Yuxi | collected 2017-12-25
CGTCGGCTCGCCGTCCGAGCGGGGCGAGGGCGGAGGCAACAACGACACGCGGCCCCTCCGTTCGCACGCTGCGCGTGCGCCTCCGGGCCAGGCTCTCGGGAGCCGCCAGCTCTCGCTGGCGCCGGCTCCCTCCGAGCCGTTTGCGGCTCCGCCAGCTCGCCGCAAACCCCCTCCTCGGCGCCTCTGGCGCGAGCAGCCGCAACCTTTCGCAGGCTGCAAAAGGTCTCATCACTGCCCGCGTGCGGTATCTGTTGCTGAAGAAACGCCATTCTAATCGCGGTATCTCGACCCGGCTCGCCTACGCCACTCTGGGACTCCTTTTCGTCAACGTATCGATCGGCGGCACGCTGACTCACTTTGCTACGCCTCCGGTGCTCATGGTGGCGGCCAAGTGGAACTGGAATACCACGTTCATGCCAACTCACTTTGGCTGGCGCGCGGCAGCAAGCTGCGCGCTGTCGACGATCGTGGTTGGGCTCGTCTTTCGCAGGGAGCTTGCCAGGATCACTGTCGATCGCGACACGGGCGCTGCCATTCCTGCCTGGCTGACCGCGACACACCTGCTGACTCTCGGCTTGATCGTGCTTTTCGCGCATCACCCCCGACGTCTTTTTCGGCGTCTTCGTGCTGCTCCTGGGGATGGTCACAGCCACCGGGGAATATCAGGACCCAATGGAGCTCCGCGAGGGTCTCCTGGTTGACTTCTTCCTGGCGGGCCTGGTGAGTGTCGGCTCGTTGCAGGCCTACTGGCTCAAACCACTCATCCAGAGCCTCAACGGCAATGCGATGTTCTTCGGCGCCACGGGATTGACAGCCCTGACCGACAACGCTGCTCTCACGTATCTCGGCTCGCTGGTACAGGGCATTTCGGACGAGCTTGAGTACGCGCTGGTGGCGGGCACGGTCACGGGTGGCGGCCTCACGGTCATGGCCAACGCACCCAAACCTGCCGGGGTCGGTATTCTGCAAACGGCGAAAGTCTTCCAGCGGGAAGTTATCAGCCCCCTGGGGTTGTTTCCTGGAGCGCTCCTGCCCACCGCTGTGGCGTCTTGTATTTCTGGCTTCTGCGCTGAATGGGGCCGGGGCGAATCGCCTCGCTTGCTGAACTGGTGGCAGGAGGGAAGGCACTGGTTGCCGGGACGCCGCAGGCCCCAGCCAAGGGGCCGCTGAGCGAGCGCAACGCCGCCGGTCGCACATGCTCGAAAGCTACAAGACTCAATATCGAATTCAGAGCCCGGCGAAAACAGAGTAGCAACCCGCGCCCAGGCGCTCCTCAACGCTCAAAATGCGACTCCGCAGAAGCAGCGTACGCCTGCTGCAACCCGCTCGTGGTCAGCCGCGACCCGGCCCGGGCACGCGCCGCATCGAGGGCGGCGAGAAGCCCGTCGAGGAGGATCGAGCGGGCCGCGGGCCACAAGGGCTCGCCTCCGGCCAGAAACAGTTGCGCTCGACGCGCCAGGGCAGTCCAGTAGTGAAAGCCGGGCGCTGGCGGCAGATAAAGCTGCGCGGAGGTGACGCGACCCGAAGTCTCGCGCACCGCAAAGTTGGTATCAGCAACCACGCCATTCAGCACAAACAGGACGGAGCGAAGCCCATCGACGTGCTCGACCTCCCAGGCCACTGGCTCGCGGGCAAGCTTCGGCAGGAGCCCGAGGCCAGCGAGGTCCTGCGTGCGGCCGTCCACCAACGCGTCTCCCTGTGGCGAGTCCGTGCGTGAAATCGCCGCAGCCAGGAGCCCCCGGACTTGAGCGTGGGCCTCGAGCCAGCTCCAGACGGCTCCGCCAACGCGAGCGGTGACAGCAGTCACGCCCTTTTCACCGCCGTCGCGTCGCACCACCAGGGCCAAAAGGGCATCTAGACCGTGGAACTCGGCCGCGCCGGCGCTCCCCACGGTCACCACGACGGCGTGAGTGAGCTGCGCGCCGTACGGCACGTCCACCGCCGGCAACCGCCAGGTGAAGGGCAAGTAACCACCCGCGGCTATGGCCAGACCGCGGGCGGCGGCGGCATCCAGCACGCGCCGGGCGGCGTCGGCATCGTGTGCCAATCGACCAGCGACGAAGATGTGGGCGCTCCGGGGCGCTCCATTGACAAGATCCTCGAGCGCCTTCGGCTCTGGCGGCCGGGAAAAAGCATCCCCGGGAATGAACAAGATCGCCCGGGCAAACGCCACCGCTGCGACCAGCTGGCTCACCGTCGTCACACCGAAATCCACTCCACGCCGCGCCAGAGCCTCTCCCCCCGAGCCGTCGCGAGCGTGCACCACCACGCCGCCAGCAAGCGGCTTCGCGATCTCGCCCGCGGGCGCCGTGCCCACGAGAAATCGATCCAGCAGCTCCTGCGCCGGGGAACCGAGGCGAAAATCGTCGACCACGGCAGCCAGCCCTGGCGCGTCTTGCGGCGCATTCATGCGATCAAACCCTCCAGTGCGCCGATCGCTCCGGCGCCGCATAGGCGACCTTCAGCTCCGGCGTCCGCAGGACCACTTCACCGCGATAAAGCGATTCGACTGCAAAGAGGACCACGCCACTCATCAGGTGCGTCCGCGCGACAGGATAGGTCGCCTTGCCGGAGACCACCGTCTCTTCGATGTTGTGGACGAGAGGATTAAAAAAATCAGCCAGCGTGCTCATGCGTGGCGGCATCGGCAAGTGCATCTGGCAAGCATGAACGCGGCCGCCCTTCTCGAGGCCAGCGTAATTGAAGTCCTTGATCAAGCCATCGAGGAGCAAGAGCACGGTGCGAAAACCGTCGAGGTGCTCGACAAAGTAACCGACGGGGTTCGTACACACGCGCCGGGCGTGATCGAGAGATATCACCGGCACGCTGTAGCCGCTCGGTGGCGTGACCGTGTGGCTACGGGCGAGCGCCGCCAGCAGCAACTTCTTCGTCGACTCGCGCGCCAGTACGGTGTCCCAGACCCTGGCCCCACGCAACGCCTGGACGGAGCGCACACCAACCTCGCCACCGGCGCGCCGCTCCGACATGCACTGCGCCGCTTCAAGGCCGTGAATGTCGTAGGAATCAATGCCGCCGTAGCAGGCACAGAGGCCTTCCTCGAGCTGGATCCCCAGCGGCAGCTCCAGCGACGGGAGGCGCCACGTCACCGGCAACGACGATCCGGCGAGAAACGCGAAGCCGAGCCGTCGCGAATCCTCGAGCATCTCGACGCACTCGCCCCACTCGGTCGACAGGTGTTTGTCGTTGAACACCGGCACAGCGCGACCACTCGACTCGAAGACCTTGACCACCTCCTTGAAGAACTTGTAGCGCGGATAAAGTTTCTGGCCCTTGTCGTTGATGGGGTAGTCGCCGTGCTCGGCGATGATCAGGACGCCATCGACAGCCAACTTCGACGTTCCCAGAGTCAGGCTCTCGGCGATGGTGGGATGGATTTTCACGCCGTGACGCTTCTCCCGCTCCCGACTCAAGTCGCCGGCGGGAAACTGATCGACATACAGCGAGACAAGGTCGAGGGCGCTGCGATGATGCTCGCCTTCCCAACCATACCCCTCGAGCAAGCGATCGATGAAATGCTGAGCATGCGAATACTTCCGCACCTCGGTGGCCAGCAGGGCAACTCGCTTCCGGGTGGGAGCTGCGCGAGCGGCGGCAAGAATTCCCGGGACGGGAAGGGCAGGCAGCGCCAGCGACGCTGCCGCGGCGCCAGCGAGTCGGCCAACAAACCGGCGGCGGGAAAGTCGATCCGAGGTGAGCAAGCGGGGCATGAGTGACGCCGAGTCTACTTGGGCCGGCTGCGCAAGCCAAGATCAAGCTGTAGCGTTGGCGCTGGCGCACCCGCGGCGCAGCCGCTTCTTGCTCCGAATACCACAGCGGGTTACAGTCAGTGGAAGTTGCAAGCCATTGTGCTCCGGTCCCGGGAGACTTGCCAATCATGTCCATCACCAATCTCAGGCTCGTCGTCGTGATGGCTTTCGCCATCGCCTTTGTCCTCCAGCCGCTGTTCCGGAGCGAGCTCCACGCCGACGAGGACCTGCCCCCGCTTATTGCGCGCGAGGATTTCGATCGCCATTTCGTCGCCATCAAACCCTATCCTGGCGAGTGGCGGTGGCGCGAAGACATCCCGTGGGCCGGCACGATTCACGAAGCTCGAGCCCGGGCCGCGAAGGAAAACAAGCCCATCCTGGCCTGGCAGTCGATCAACTCGCCCCCCCTCGGGAGCACCTGAGCTGGAAGCTTTTCGCTCCGGTCGGAGCAGTTTTATGGGTGGAAGGAACGGAGCGCGAAAAGCCGTGGGCAGCGGGACGCGGTTGTCAATTTCATCCGCGACAACTTCATCGGACTGATCCTCGACGGCTACATTGCCGACGGCTACAAACAGCAGGGACACCATTGCCCCGAGGATGCAGCGTGGTACAGCAAGGCCAACGTCGCCAACAACAGCTGGACGTTTGTCTCTGCGAGCGGGACGCCGTTGGGCAACCTGGGCCAGTCGAACCTGCGCCGCGCCCTGGAGACCTTCCGCCGGCTTCCGGAGCTGGAGCGAAAGCCGCACGTGGCAGCCGAGCCCGATCCCGAGATGGGCCTCGCGAGCCTGCGCTCGCCGGTGGGCGGCCTGGTGGCGCGCGCCTACATGACGGCCCTTGAGCGCGACGCCGCCGGAGAGCTGACGAGGGCGGCCCGCGTCTACACCGACTGCCACGTCACCTCGGCTGGATGCGTCGAGCCCGCGCTCACCCAGGTCGACATGCTGTGGATGACCGTTGACGAGTGGCGTTCGCTCTTGCCGCCAGAACCGAGCAAGGGAGTTTCGTTCCGTGTCCCGGAGATTCTCGAGCGACGAATGATCTCTCAGACCATCCCCTGCTCCAATCCCATCGGCGACCGCGGCGAGCTGACGCTGACGGTGACTGAAGTTTCCGCCGAAGGCGTCTCGCTGCGCCTTGACGGCTGGAGCAAGCAAGGCCCCTCCTTCAAGGAGTCCACAGAAGCGTTGTTGGAGGGCGGCGAAGCTGGCAAGCCCCGAACTCCAGCGACGGCGATTGGCCAGGCTGGACGGTGGCTCGGTCACCTGAAGTACGACGTCAGGCAAAAAGCCATCACCCGGTTCGATATCCTCGTAATCGGTGACGCCTGGGGCGAGGGCTTCAACCGCAAGTACGGCACGGGAAGCGGCGCGGAGCTGGTGCGATGGCCGATCGGTTACGCCTTTGAACTCGCCGGCAAGGGCACAGCCGATCGCATCACTCCCCCCGTGACTGTGCAAAGTTCGCTGTACAACAGCGGGCTGTCGAAGCTCTACTGGGGGAAGTAGGCGACGCGATGTATGAAGGCAACTCGACGTCGCCCCTTGCGCACCGGACAACCCATCCCGTCCAGTGCCCCGCCATGCTGACCCTCCTGTCGACCACGCGCTCGGCTGGACGCAAAGATAGTCCCCTCACGGTTGGCCGTGGTGAGCGGCGGCCCTGATGGCGGCGATTCCCATCTCCCGATGTCAGGATACTTGTCAGGATATACTCCTCGCGGGGGACGAAGACCTCCCCCGCAACGCTGCCGCGCGGCCTCTGTTCAACAGGCTCCTTGCCCCCGGGAGGCCGCAAAGACTGCCACCGACTTGCCCGCCTGGACGCGTTCCCAGGCCGCGGGTTTTTGGCCAGCTTTCACTATCTCTCTCCACTCTTTCTTGAGTCCCACGACAAGTGCCGTGCCGCCTGGCTTGAGCGCGCTTCTGACTTGCTCCAGCTCAATCAAGGTGCCCGCGATGCCAAGAGGCGGAAGCAACTCCCCAACGACCAGGTCGTAAGGGCCCGCCTGGACCGCCTCTTCCAACCCAACCGCCTCGATCACCCGGAGGCGTGCACCCTCATCCGAACAGTTCCTGCGTGTGAACTCCGTCCCGAGCAGGTCGCGGTCGACCGCAACGACAGTTGCGCCCGGATATCGCTTGACCGTGAGGGCCGCCAGAAGGCCGTACCCACAACGGAATACGAGGATCCTCGCGTCCCTGGGCAAGTCCGCGAGGAGGCATTCCGCCAGGAAAGGCATCGATTCGGCGAGGCGGTACGGCTCGTCGGCGAGATCCGTCGGACGCGTGAGACGAAGCGGCTTCTCAAGGCCCGCAAGAGCGACCTCCACGGTGTCGCGGTCGTATACCTCGTCCGCTACCTGGGCCGGCCTCACCTCACCACAGCGAAACGAAAACACCGCGTGCTGCTCCGTTCGAGCCACGGTCTCGCCCGGGATCCCCAAAGCCCTCGCCGTCTCTTCGAGTCCCTTGGCAAGGGGCGCTATCACGACGACGCGCATTTCACCACCGGGGGAAAGACTCCGAACACCTTCGGTGAGGAAGTGGGCGAACGCACGGTCGCCGGCTCTGGCTGGAAAGTTTGAGAGGATCCAGTCGAAGGGTCCCCAGACGGAGTGGATGCCTCGATACCCCAGACTCCCGACGACCGAGACGTTTCGAATCTTGTGGAGGACCACGTTCCTCCTAGCGTAGGCCACCGCGAGCAGATCCCTGTCGACAAGGAGCCCTCTCGACACAGGATGAGCCGCTGCTATCGGCAAGCCCAGCGCCCCATACCCGCATCCGAGGTCTAGAAACGTGGCGGGCTCACCGTCAGGAAGGTGTTCAAGAAGGAGGAGTGTGCCTCTGTCGATCCAGGTGTTCGAGAAGACGGAAAAAGGCGCCGAGAGCTCCAACTTCCTCCCACCCCACTCGAGGCGAATTCGTGACTTCTCGAGGGGATCCGCGAAGAGCCCGGTGCGACCGCTCATGACAACCCCCCGCTGAAATCCGGCACACTGGCCGGAGTGATGTCGCGCGGCGTCAGCGAAATCGAGTGGGCTTCAAGGAGCCATGATCTCAGCCTCGACCTTCCGAAGGCGATCTCCTTCGCCCCCACGGGGAGTCCGAAAAAAACACCGCCCCGGACAAGCATATCGCAACTGAATAACTCGAAAAGAGATCTCATTTCTTCCTTCAGGATCTACCCTATCTTCACTCGGTCTGGTCAAACTTCCCCATGATATACTCTTCACGGGGGAGGGAGACCTTCCCCCCACCGGCCGCTTGGCGGCGACTTCCTCCCCTCGGCGCTCGATAAGCGCCGGGCGCCTCCGACGCAGATGAATCGGGGAGCGTTGGCCAGGATGTCCCAATCATGGCCGCGCGGAGCATGAGTCCAGACACATTGGAGCACGGCACTGATAATATCTTGTTATCTGCAAATTTTGTCTGCTTCCGCTCAAGGAACTCGGAACGACACTCCGAGAATTTGGCGATGGAGGCTGTGATATTGGATTGATCTACCCCAGGTGCAGCAAGCAGTGAGCCGTTTTGAGGGCTTCAAGCCTTCCACAAGGTCGCACAGAAGAGTCAGGCGGGCATCCCAGCCCACTTGCCGCCGCTTCGCCGCGATCGACATCGGCTCCAACTCGATCCGCCTCGTCGTCGCCGAGGCAGAGACAGACGGCAGCTACCGAGTGCTCGACGACGAGCGCGAAATGGCGAGGCTTGGAAAGGGCCTCACGGAGACCGGACGCCTCGATCGCAGCGCGATGCGGAGTGCGCTCGCGACCCTCACCAAGATGCGGGCGATCGCCGACGGTTTTCGCGCCGAAATCAGGGCCGTGGCAACCAGCGCGGTCCGGGATGCGAGGAACGGCCAGGCCTTCAGTCGAGCTGTTCAAGAGCGGCTCGGTATCCGCATGGAGATCATCTCGGGCCGCGAGGAAGGCCTGCTTGCCTTCCGAAGCGCGGCCAGGCACTTTGACCTCAATGACCGCAGCACTGCGGTCGTGGACATCGGCGGCGGCAGCCTCGAAATCGTCCTGGCCAAGGGCACGCTCGCCGACGAGGTTCACTCGCTACCACTCGGCACGGTGCGCCTTTCGGAGGAGTTCGTGCGCTCGGATCCGCTGCGCCCCCGAAACTGGAAGACGTTGCGGAAAGAGATCGACAAGACCCTCAAGCGGGCCATGCGCAAACCTCCATTCCACCTGGAGCAACTGATAGGTAGCGGAGGAACTTTCACGGCGCTGGCCCAGATCAGCAAGGCCGAACGCGGCGAACCACCAGGCTCCGTACAGGGGTTCGTGCTGACCTTGAAGGACGTCACGGAGATCCTTTCGCGGCTCCGGCGAGCTCCGCTGGCTGAACGAAAGCGGGTGCGCGGGTTGAACCCAAGGCGTGCCGACATTATCGTCGCGGGGGCGGCCGCGGTCGCTCGGACCGCGAAGCACCTGGGCGTCGAACGCATCCTTGTCAATGAGCGCGGTCTTCGCGATGGCATTCTACTCGGCATGATCGAGGACCGAGTACGGAAGCCCTTGAAGCTCGGCCGCAACAAGCTCCACGACAGGATCGAGTGGGTACGGTTGCTTGGACGTAAATGCCTTACCAACGAGAGACACAGCGCACACGTCGCCAGGCTTGCCATGGGCCTGTTCGATGGACTCGAGCAGGCCTACAAGCTCTCCACCGAGGGCCGGGAGCTGCTCGAGGCTGCCGCACTCCTGCACGAGGTGGGCATCCTGGTGAACCACGAAGAGCATCCAAAGCATGCCTACCACTTGATCCTCCACTCGGGCCTTACGGGATTCAGTGCCCGGGAGCTCGAACTCATTGCCAACATTGCCCGCTATCAAAACGGGGGTGAGCCCAAGAAATCCCACATGAATTTCGAGCAGCTCCGCCCGAGCGACCAACGTCTCGTACGGCAACTGAGCGGCATCCTCCGAATCGCGGACGCGCTGGATCGGACCCAGTCGCAGAGAATCACGAACGTCAGCGCAAGGCGATCTGGCGATCGCGTTATCCTTGTTCTGACTGCGGAGGGGGCGCCCCAGGTGGAGATCTGGGATGCGAAGCGGCGAGCGCGGCTCTTCGAGGCAGCCTTCGATGCCCCCCTGACCTTCCAGTGGGCTGGAAAGGCAAGAAGGCGTTCCGGTGCGGCGATCGTCGTTCGAAAGCAGTCGGCGCGGCCAAGGCTCAAGATTCCTGGATCAACCCCTCGTCCCGTGCGTGCTGGCCAAACGGCCCGAACTCGGCGCTGACTTGTCAAGAGTGCGAAAGTACCTCGGCATGTCTCTCGATCGCCTCGAGCAACGCCTCCGCTTTTCCGTGGAGCCACCGTGTGGAGATTCGTCGCCTCAGGGAAACTCTCTCGATCGATGTCAGCCTCAGTAAACGGCATATGCCGGGCACCGCGGCCGGAAGCTCCTTTTTCGCGGCTGCGCGATCCGCGCGAAGAATGGGCTCCAGAGCTTGAAGATCGTTGATCTCCCCCAGAAGGTCCTGGAGCGCTCGCATCCGCTCGAGCACTCCCTCGCCTCCCTCCAGGAGGCATACCAGGGGCTCCAGGAGGTACCGCAGCCGTTTGGCGCTGATGCGGGCATCATGCAGCGCCTCGCGATGGCCGCGAGAAATGGCTGCGACCCGGCCGCGCAGGTCCCGGCAGTGCTCCAGAAGCAGGGAGGCCGCAGCTGTCTTGAACTCGAGGGTCGGGGCGGGCCGACCTCTTCGAACTCGAACACGGTAGCTCGATAGACGCTTCTGCAAGACCTCCGCGAGCCGCTTGAAGCTCTTCGCCCAATCCTTCACCCCACCCGCCGCCGCGCCGCCGGAACGCGGCTCAAGCCTTTCCGAAACCCACCGAACTCCGGCCCATTCACCTTTTCGGACCCTTGAGGATTGACTTCTTATCCAGGCCAGGTGCACCTCCGCATCGCGCGCCTTGCTGGTCAATCTTGCGGCCTTCTTGAGGCGAGAGGCAAGCTTGCCGCTGATCGAATCCTTGAGGTACACTCGATAAGCACGTGCAAGACTACGAAGCCGTCGCAAACCCACGCGGAAATCGTGAAGCGCTTCGGGATCATCATCGCGAGACATCCTTCGCGCCGCCTGGAGTGTCTCGGCGACCAGATCCATCGCCAAGAAGCGGCAAACTTCCTCGGGAGGCCTACGGAGTGATTCTGTCTTCAGTCTTAACAAAATTCAAAGCTCCTGAAGCCAAGAATAGCCCCCTTGCAACACACGCGAAGTAAGAAGGACTCCGATATGGAGGCACTGAGCCAGAATACAACAGGATGCCAAGCCGAGGTGAAACTCGCCAAGGATCCCATGATCGAGAGCCACACGCCTCACGACACCATGGATACGGTGCCTTTCAACCGGGAGCTGAGCTGGATTGAATTTAACCGACGCGTACTCGACGAAGCACTGGATCGCCGAAACCCAATTCTTGAGCGAGTGAAGTTTCTCGCGATCTTTTTCACGAACCTCGACGAGTTCTTCATGATCCGCGTGGGCGGAATCAAGCATCAGATCTCGGCGGGTGTTCAGCGCAAGTCACCGGACGGATTCACACCGCGAGAGCAGCTTCAGCAGGTCCATCGAGCGATCACGCCTCTGCTTGAGACGGCAAGAACGTTGCTCAGCGATGAGCTCACGCCGGGCCTCGAGGCCAAGGGCATCCACCTGCTTTCCCTGAGCCGGCTCAGCCCGGCGCAGCGGTCCTGGCTCTCCGAGTATTTCCAACGACAGGTCTTCCCCGTACTTACTCCACTCGCGATCGATCCGAGCCACCCGTTCCCACACATCTCGAATTTGAGCCTGAACCTCGCCGTGGTCATCCGCGACGAGGAGGTCGGCGAGCTGTTTGCCCGGGTAAAGGTGCCCGAATCGCTGCCCCGCTTCGTGCCACTACCGCCCCACCTGCTTGCCGAGGCGCCAGGCACCCCGGATCTGGAAGGCACGCCCAGGCGCAAGCAATTCGCCTTCGTCTGGCTCGAGGAAGTCATTGCCCATAACCTTCCAGCGCTCTTCCCGGGTGTCGAGGTCGCGGAGTCCTACCCGTTCCGCGTGACGCGGAACGCGGACCTCGAACTGGAGGAGGACGAGGCTGGAGACCTCCTTCGCACGATCGAGGAGGGATTGCGGCAGCGTCAATTTGGCGAGGCGGTACGCCTGCAGGTGGATGTCTCGACCCCCGAGAAGCTTCGCAGCCTCTTGATCGAGAAGCTTGGTGTCGATGCGGACGACGTTGACAACGTGCACGGCCCCCAGGGCCTTTCCGACCTCATGGTTCTGCGGGACCTCGACCGACCCGAGCTCAAGGACTCCCCCATTTCCCCGGCGGTCCCGCCGGCATTCAGGGGCAACGACATGTTTGCCGCGATCCAACAACAGGATGTTCTGCTCCATCACCCCTACGACTCTTTCACCCCCGTTGTCGACTTCATTCAGGCCGCAGCGGACGATCCCAATGTCCTGGCCATCAAACAAACGCTCTATCGGGTCGGCAGCAACTCGCCGATCGTAAAGGCACTCATGTACGCCAGGGAGCGGGACAAGCAAGTCACGGTGCTTGTGGAACTCAAGGCCCGTTTTGACGAGGAGAACAACATCACGTGGGCCAGAGCCCTCGAGCGAAAAGGTGTTCACGTTGTCTATGGCGTGCTCGGCCTCAAGACTCACGCGAAGCTGGCGCTTGTTGTCCGAAAGGAAGGAGACGAGATCCGCCGTTATGTTCATCTCGGCACTGGAAACTACAACGTGTCGACCGCGAGGGCCTACACCGATATGGGGCTCTTCACCGCCCGCGAAGAGATCGGCGCGGATGTGTCCGACATTTTCAACTACCTGACAGGACGCAGCCGCCAGAAGTCCTACAAGAAGCTGCTCGTGGCACCCGTCACGCTCCGACAGCGGCTTCGCGAGCTATTGGAGCGTGAAATCGAGGCTCACGACAGGACGGGGCAGGGCCGGATCATTTTCAAGACCAACGCACTCGTCGATCGAGAGATCATGGAAGCGCTTTACCGGGCGTCGCAACGAGGCGTCCGCGTGGATCTCGTGGTGCGCGGAATGTGCTGCCTCAGGCCTGGCGTGCCAGACTTGAGCGAGAACATCAGGGTCCGTAGCATCATCGGGCCTATTCTCGAGCACAGCCGGATCTTCTATTTCTACACCGGCGGCGCCGAGGAGGTGTACCTGGGAAGCGCCGATCTGATGGAACGTAACCTCAACCGCAGAGTGGAGACGCTCTTCCCGATCGAAGACGCGGCGCATGTGCGCCATCTACGAGACCAAGTCCTGGAGACTTACCTCCGCGACAACTTCCGCGCACGTGTGTTGCAGCGCGACGGAAGCTACGAGCGGCTGACCCCAGCAGAGGGCGAGACCGTGGTCGACAGCCAGCTCGCATTCCTGCGGTAGCCCCCATCACTGGCTCCTGAGGAAGGTGACCAGATCCGCAATGTCCCCTGGACTCAACCCGGTCAGGAGCCCCGTTGGCATAAGCGATTGCCGCTGGACCCTCCTCTCCGCAATGTCTCGGGGATCTAGCCTCCGGAAGCTACCGTCCCGTGTCACGGTCGAGATCGAGGTGTTGGAGGAATAGATTTCCTTCCCCTCCACGACCTCCCCGCTCCCGAGCAGGTACGCCGTGAAGTAGAAACGCTCGGGCACAGTCCTCGAAGGATCCACGACTTCGATGAGTAGCTCCTTCAAGCCGAGACGTCGGTCGACCCCGGCCAAGTCCGGGCCCACGCGCTGACCGATCCCACCCACGTGGTGACAATTGCCGCAGGAGCGGGCAACGAAGACCCTGCGGCCGCGCTCGGAATCTCCAGCGGTCCACGGAACCGTCGCAAGTATCTTCGCCACGAGTGCGTCCCCCTCATCGACGAGGCCGAGCGCACGGTCGATGTCTGCCCGCCGACTGGGGCAATGCTCGCTGATCCAGTCCCTCGCAGAGCGCAGATTTCGATTCAAGATCTGCCGCAAGCGGTCCTCGACCCGTCGCAGTTCGCTCTCCCAGGCGGAGTCCTTCTCGATCCGGGCAGCTCCGATGATCAACGCGATGGCCTCGTCACAGGGGTCTTTATCCGGTGGAAGCAGGGAGAGCCCCTCAAGCGCCGGTCGAAGCAGGGCTGGATCGCCATCAAGAAGCGCCGCGACGAGGTGCCCACGGTCCTCCAGGGAGGGGCTGCGAGCGAGGCCCACAATGGCCGCGTGCCGGAGCGAGGAATCCGCCATGCATTCGCGAAGGAGAGGCAAGATCCGGGGCATCAGCTCGCGAGAAAGGTTGGCCACAAGGAACTCGAGTCGTTTACGTTTCTCACCGGGGCCATCGGAGTCATCGGGCATGGATCGGCCGAGCAGCTTGAGCGCTGCTCGGGAGCGCAGCGACTGCGAACCCACGCTCACGATATTGAGGTGCTCCACCCGGCCAAACTCCGGGCTTGACACGATCTCGTCACCCAGCTCGGGCTGCCGTTCCAGTAGCCGCTCCCAAATCGCACGCTGGAAGAGGGCCCACTTCTCGTCACGGCCCACATACTGCCTGCGCAACTTCACATCCAGGCCGATCGCCCAGGCCCGCACTCGGTCTCGAGCTCGCGGCTCCCATCGCGAAGCGAGCTGAGAGAGGCACCAGAGAACCAGCATGTCCTCCGCGGCCGGGCTCGACTCCGTGAGCCACTGGACGGCTCTCCATACTGTCCCGTGCGATGCATCCCGCAGCCTGGCGCAGCCCCGCAGGGCCTCCATCGACGCGGCACTTTTCACCTCAAGGAGCTTCCGCAAGGCGACGAGTGAGCGGTCCACAAGATCCGCATGAAGCGAGAGCTCGATCCGTTCCCACTCGGGATCGTAAGTGTGATACTCGAGGTCCTCGCGAGCTTTGAGGCGATCAAACGAGGCGGCGATCAAGCGCGCCGCTTCGGCCAGGAGGCCCGGGTCACGGGCCTGGGAGGCAACCTCGAGGGCGAGGTCGATACCACGCTGTGCAATTCGTCCCCTCGGCGTCTGTCGTACGATTGCAAAGCCAAGCACAATCTTCTCGACTTCGGTCGTGGGCCCCGGGAGCCGCCCCTGATTCACAAGGGTGATCGCAGCAATCACCGCGTGCCTGAGGCGCAAGTCGTTCAGGTTCGCGGAGGCCAGGACAAGAGGAGCCAGCGAGTCCCCGACCTCGGTTCCAAGGATGGTCATCGTCCGCTCAACGGCGAGCCGCCGGGAGCGGGGATTTGCGTCCGCGAGGAGGCCACGGATGTGGTCGGTCTCGAGTGACAAGCTCCTCTTTGCGACGATGGGCGGCAGAGTGATCGGCGGCAGCGTGGTCGGTGGCAATGGGCCTTGTCTGCAAGCCACCACACGGTGGACCGTACCAGCAATCCCGCGACCGCCTGAAGAGATGAGGAGCGAGCCGTCTGGAGCAGCGATGATATCTGTGGGCGCGAAGGACACGTTACCGTCAGCCTTGAGGAAAGTCTCCCGCTCGGCCTGGAACGACGCGCCACTGTCGGAGAGGCGGAAAAAGTAGACGACGCCGAACGTCCAATCGAGCGCAAAGATCCCACCGCGATACCTCGCCGGAAACGCAGGGTGTCGATAGCACAGAACACCTGTCGGGGAGCCGCGGTAAACCTCGGCCGCGGGAGCAATCGCCTCGAGCGTCCCGGCTGGCAACTCACCCGTCCCCATGCCCCGCCAACCGCAGTCAGCTCCCTGCGTGAAGTGGTAGAGGCGGCAAGGGCGGTACCAGGCGAGGCCCTCATTGCGCTCCGAGTCGGAGTCCCAACCGATGGCGTCGCCGCCTTCGGTGAAGTCAAAGTCGTAGGCATTGCGCAAGCCGTGCGTCCAGACCTCGAGGTGCCCGGCGCGTGAGTCCATGCGACAGAAAACTCCCGCGTAAAAATCCCTGATCGGCGAGGAAGCACTCACGCGGCTAGCGGGGAGCCCACAGTGGTTTCCACCGAGGAAATAGAGTGCACCATCGGGACCGAAGCGAAGCGCGTGCCCGCCATGCTCTCCGCCCGAGAGGGGCAGGAGCAATTCGGGCGGTCCGTCAGCCACGCCATCGGAATCCCTATCGTCGTAGCGCTCGAGGCCCTTGTCGCTGGTGGTGAAGAGCGAGTTGTGACTGTACGCCATGCCCTGGCAGCCACTGGTTGGCCCGCGGAAGAAGTCGGTGGAAGTCTCAAAGATGCCATCGGAGTCCCTGTCGTGAAGAATCCGAATGTATCCGGGCCCACTCACGTAGACACGGCCAAGGTCATCGGTCGTGAGCGTGTAGATGTCGTGGGCAAGGTCATCACCAGCGACTTTTTCGATCGCAAACGCACCCGGGTCGGCCAGCGTGAATCCGTCCGAGGCCTCGGCCCCGAGGGCAGACACGAGAAGGTGCAAGACCAGTGGCATCCAGAGCCCAGCACCCCGGTGCAATTCAGTGTTGTCCTTGAGTGTTCGCCACGCAGGTCGCAGCCGACAGAGCCGACCCACCGGCCACTCCATATCGTGCCGTGGCATCAGCGTCATAGGGTACAACTCGGCACCGACGCCCCCAATCGAATTGTTTGGTGTTTCCACGGTTGGCGGTGTTGAACGGGGCCGAATTGCACGGCGAAGAGCGGCCTTCACAAGGGTCCCGCACTCCACGGGCGTAACGATCCGACTCGAGAGTGTGCAACAACTCAGCTTTCCTGTTGACGACACCCCCCTTCCTCTGGAAACTACTCCCTTTTCTTTTACAGACTCATGGTTCCCAGGGGGCCTCTCAAGCTCGCAATTGAGCCTGGCTCGTTGAGGGAAATGTAAGGAGCACAGGTAATCCAATGAGCAGTGTTGCTCTTGCGGCGCACCCCCCTTCCCAGGAAAAAGAGATCCTGGGAGTATCGTCTGGCAAGATGGCCATGTGGCTCTTCCTGGGGTCGGACGGCATGTCCTTCATGGGGCTGATTGCAGCCTACGTGGCCCTTCGGATTGGCAACTGGGGCATATGGCCGGACCCCACGAAAGTCCTGGCCATAGACCTCACAGCGATCAACACGTTCATCCTGATTTGTAGCAGCGTGACCATGGTGAAAGCCTTCGCCGCGTCTCAAGAGGGCAACGTGGGCAAGCTCAAGCAGTGGCTTTTCTTCACCATGCTTGGAGGCGCGATCTTTCTTGGAGTCCAGGTCTACGAGTACTCGCAGCTGATTCACCATGGGGTGAAGCTCTGGGACTCAGCCGGTCGACCCGCCGCCGAGTGGCTACACCCGGCGATTCAGGGACACTCGACCCTCTTCACTGCGACCTTCTACGCCTGCACGTGCTTTCACGGCTTCCACGTGCTCTCGGGAGTCGTCTACCTGGCCTTTATTCTGATCGGCGTCATGCGCGGTCGCTGGACGGTCAACCGAATCGAGATCGTGGGACTCTACTGGCATTTCGTCGACTTGGTTTGGATTGTGATCTTTACGATCATTTACTTGTTCTGAGGTGGACCCATGAGCGAAGAGCACAAGCACACCAACTACATGCGAATCTTCTGGATCCTCCTTACTCTGACCATCGTGGAGGTCGGCATGGCCTACACGATGCAATCCCACAAGGCTCTGTTGATCGTAGCTCTCGTGACGCTGGCCTTCATCAAGGCCGGCATGGTCGCGGCTTATTTCATGCACTTGAAGCTCGAGCGAAAGACCTTTATCGCCATCGTCTGTTTCCCCCTGATCCTCGCGGTAGTACTCGTCATTGGCTTGTTCCCTGACGTGGGTTTCAAGCTCGGCGGAAAGCACCACCACAAGCCCGCCGCGAGCCAGGACTCTGGGCACGCCGTCGAACACAAGTAACCAGCCCGGGAATTCCGGGCCCGATAACCACGAGAGCGATCAGTGGATAGCTCTCGTGGTTATCGGGATTATCGCGTTTTCGTTCCTCGTTGGGCTCCTGATCCTGAGCTTGAGCCTCTACTTCGGGTGACGCCTTCAATCCGTGAAGTCGAACTTGCCCTGGGTGAAGAGCTTGGGTGGCACGATCCAAATGAGTGCTCCCCGTCCGTAATCCACGCTTTTCCACGACTCCACCTCAAAATCAATGCGGACCATGCAGGCCGTGGGAAACCGGACAACCCCGCCGCCGATCAGAAGACTCGTCAGCTCGGACCATGTCGGCTCATGCCCCACGAGAAGAAGTTTTCGTGTTGTGTCAGGCTCCGCGCGCACCTCCTCCAGGACGATGAATGGCGTCGCCTCGTAAAGCGCCCGGGTGATCCGCAGCTTGGAGCCCCACTTACCCGCCTCCATGGCCAGCTCCACGGTCTTTCTTGCTCGCACAGCGGACGACGTGACCACGGAGTCCGGCTCCTGAGCGGCCAACTTGAGGAGTCTCCCTTGCGTACGGGCAGCGCTCACGCCGCGCTCGCTGACGGGTCGATCGTGATCTTCGCCGTTGTCAGCTTCCCAGTCGGATTTTCCGTGCCGAAATAGAATCAGTGTTTTCATGGGGAGTCGTTTGTCGGGCTGGTTTTCATGGAGCCTGGTGCAACTCACACGGACTTCCAGCGGCAGACTCAAGAGGGGTTGAAGGTCATGGCCTCACGCCATGACGCAGGACTTTTCGCAGGTAGATCGAAAGCCCGACACCCAAGACTGCGAACAAGGCGCCCAGGGCCAGCTCAAAACCCACAGGCTCCGAGGCTTGGCGGCAAACCAGGTGCAGCACATAGCCAAAGCAGAACAGCACCCCGGAAGCAACGAGCAGTATGTGAAATCGAACCAACATGCCTTGGCATTGTAGCACGCGCACACAATCCGGGGTCGAGCCCTCCGAGCGTGGGATCTGTCACCCTGCCCTGCATTGGCTCACCGACGCCCTGGAGCATCCGAGGCAGGACCTCGAACTCATCCTCTCCAGGAAAAGTCGAGCTGCCGCAAGTCCGAGGAACTCAAGGGGAAGGCACAGGGGAGCGACGAACAGCACGCGCCAGTTCACTCACACGGCGGGAAGCGTAAGCAGGATAGAGAGTCCGGCGTCGGATCCAGCCCGCAAAGCGGGGGGAACGGTTCGGGCGGTCTCGGACCCCCCATGAAGGTGTAGTTGAGGGTGAACAGCGCGTCCCCGATGTCCATGCGTCCGTCGTCGTTCGCGTCTGCGGCCTTGTCGCACTTGGGAGGGGGCGCCCCGAAGAAGAGGTGGTTCAGGGTCCAGATGGGATCGCCTATGTCCAGGGTGCCGTCCGCGTTCGCGTCAGAGCGGATGAACGCGTGCCGACCGAGTCTCACCGTCACCTCGAACGTGCAAGTGGACTCGTTTCCGGCCCTGTCGCGCGCCTTGCAAGTGATGGTGTGAGTCCCGAAGCCGAGCCGCGTCCCCGAAGGAGGGTCGCAGGTGACCTGGATTGGGTCCGTCTGGCAGACGTCGGTCGATATGGGGCTGTCGTAGACGACGGTCGCGGTGATGGCATTCGCCGGGGGGTTCGAACCGGGGGGCCAACCAGGGGGTTTGTGCGAGGGCGTCCCGGAGGTGTCACCATCGACCACCATGTTGGGCGGACACACGATCCGGGGAGGCGTCCGGTCGACGACAGTCACCATGAAAGAGCAATCGGACTTGTTCCCGTGCGAATCCTCCGCCCGACAATGGACCATGGTCTGCCCGATCGGGAAGAGGCTCCCCGATGGTGGAGTGCAGACGAGGGTCGGGCTTGGATCACACTGATCGGACACAATCGCCGCGAATACGACCTCGGCGCCAGCGGACGATGTACACTCCGCCGTGATCGGTGGAGGACAGGTGAGGCTCGGAGGCACCGTGTCAACGACCTCCACCACGAACGTGCACTGCATCATGTTCCCGTCGCGGTCCTTCGAGGTGCAAACGACCTCGCTTGAGCCGAAGGGAAAGAGGCTCCCCGACGGGGGACTACAGTTGACGGCAGGCTGAGCATCGCAGGCGTCCGTCGCGACCGGGAGAGGATAGTCCACGCGCGTACCATCCGGACCCCCACATTCGACGGTCTTCCCCGGAGGGCAGACGAGCATGGGCGCCGTGCGATCGACCACTGTGACCATGAATTCACAGGTCGCGGAGTTACCTGCGCGATCCGTCGCCCTGCAGGTGATCAAGTGCGAGCCCAGGGGAAGCACCGTCCCCGAAGGCGGATCGCAGACCACCGCGGAGGCCGGATCGCAGTCGTCCTTCACCTGGGGTGCGGGGTACTCGACAAGGGCTCCACCATTATTCACGCAGTCCCGTTCGAAGTTACCGGGGCACGTGATCGTGGGGGGCGCCGTGTCGCGGACGTTCACCGTGAAGGAGCAGCGCGACTCGTTGCCGTGGCGGTCTCTCGCGATGCAGGTGACCGTCGTGGGCCCGGGCGGGAATGTACTGCCCGAGGGTGGGTCACACGTGACCGAGGGCGAAGGGTCGCAGGTATCGGTAGCGGTTACTGTGTACGTGACGATGGAGCCGTTCGGGCCCGTACAAGCCGTGACGATGTCGCCAGGGCACTGGATGAGGGGTGGCATCGTGTCGACCACCCGCACGGTGAAGGTGCACTGGACCATGTTTCCGGACTGGTCGTCGGCCGTGCAAGTCACGGTCGTTTCGCCGATGGGGAAGACCGACCCGGAAGGCGGCAGGCAGACGAGGCGTGGCGCGGGGCTGCAACTGTCCGAGGGGGTGGGGAGTTGGTAAGACACGACCGCCCCGTCAGGACCGTCACACTCGCGCACGATGTCTTGCGGGCAGTTGAGCGCCGGCCGGCCGGTGTCCACGACCTGCACCTCAAAGCTGCACTGAGCCATGTTTCCTGACGCGTCCGTGGCCGAGCAGGTGATGGTGTGCCTGCCCAATCCAAGCGGCGTCCCCGCCGGGGGGTCGCACCTCAGCACGGGGCTCGGGTCGCAGAGATCTCTAGCGGAGGGCTCCGGGTACTGCGCGTGGGCCGTGCTATTCCCCTCGCACTCGAGGACGACGGCACTTTGCGGGCACGTGATTGTGGGCGGCGTTGTGTCCACGACCGTCACCTCGAATTCGCAGCGACCGAGGTTGCCCGACGGGTCGGTTGCCGTGCAGGTGACGCGCGTCGTTCCGGGGGGGAACACGGCCCCCGATGGCGGCGAGCAGACAACGTCGACGGAGCCTCCACAATCGTCAGTCGCCGTGGCTGAGAACGTCACGGCCGTCCCGTTCCGGGACTGACACTCGGCCAGGATGGGACCCGGACAGGTGACGGTGGGTGGTTTCGTGTCGACCACGCTGATGAGGAAAGTGCAGCGGCCTTCGTTCCCCGAAGAATCGGTGGCGACACACTCGACCCTGTTGCTGCCAACGGGAAAGAAACTGCCCGAGGGTGGGTTGCATTGGACCGTGACGAGCGTATCACAGGAGTCGATGGCAGTCACCGTGTACTCGGCGCGCGCACCAGAAGGCGAGCTGCACTCGATGATCTTGTCCGCAGGGCACGTAACCTGCGGGGGCATGGTGTCGACGACCGTCACCGTGAAGGTGCACTCCATGGAGTTGCCGCTATCATCTGTGGTCCGGCACGTGACCGTTGTCGTCCCCATCGGGAAGAGCGAGCCGGGGGAGGGGTTGCAGACCACGATGGGATCCACGTCGCACTCGTCAGCTACCACGGGCTTCGGATAGCTTACGATGGCGCCGTCGGGACTCGAGCACTCGGCCTGGATGTTGCCGGGACACGCAAGCATGGGCGGGGTTTGATCCACCACGAGGACGTCAAACGTACACCGCGAGACGTTTCCCGCGGCGTCGACCGCGCTGCAGGTGACCGTGGTCTTCCCGAGTGGGAAAACGCCTCCCGAGGGGGGGCTGCAGCTAACGGAAACTCCCGGATCACACGCATCCATCACGACCGGCGGCGGGAAGTTGACGATGGCGCCTGGCGCGGGGAGGAAGATCGTGCAATGGGCCATGACAGGGCCCTGCGTGCAGACGATGTCGGGCGGGGTTGTGTCACGGACAATGACCTTGAATGAGCACTCGGAGACGTTGCCCGAATGATCCACGGCCGTGCAACGCACGACGGATTCGCCGACCGGGAACGCCGTGCCAGAGGGTGGATTGCAGACAATCGCAGGGTTCGGGTCGCAGGTATCAGTGGCGCTCACGGAGAATGAAACCGGTGTGCCGTTCGGAGAACCGCACTCGGCGAAGATGTCCTTTGGGCAGGTCAAGACGGGTGGGTGCGTGTCCTTCACTGTGACCTGGAAACTGCACTCGACACGGTTGCCGCCCAAATCCGTGGCCGAGCATGTCACCGTCGTCGTCCCGATGGGAAAGAGCGATCCCGAGGGGATGCTGCAGGTGGGCACCAGGGGCGCCCGACAAGTGGACGACACCATGGGCGGCGGGTAATTCACCACCGCTCCATCGTGACTCGTGCATTCGGTCTCGATGTTCCCGGGGCACGTGAGCGTGGGTGTCGCGGCCTCAACCACATGGACTTCGAATGTGCACATGGACATGTTACCGGACTCATCCGTGGCGGTGCATTTCACCGTGGTGACGCCGAAAGGGAACAAGCTTCCGGAAGGTGGAACGCAGGTGACCGTCGGGGTCGAGTCGCAGAGATCAAATGCCGTGGCCGGTGGATAATTGACGACAGCGCCGTTTCCTCCTCCGCCTGGCACGCAGTCGACCAGGATGGGACCCTCCGGACAGCAGATCGTGGGCGGCCTCGAGTCGACGACTCGGACCTTGAACCAGCAATTCGCCGTGTTGCCGGACAAGTCCTTCGCAGTACAGTCGACCTGGCGCATCGTTCCGGTGGGGATGACCGTTCCCGGCGGAGGATAACAGCTGAGGCGGGGGTTGGAGTCGCAATTGTCGGTAGCCTTCACCGAATAATTGATGGGACCGCCGTCCGGGCCCGTGCACTCGAAGTCGATAATCCCGGTGGGACATTGGAGCGTGGGGGCAGTGCCGTCCCCGCTGCAAGTCCCACATTCACCGTGACGGCTGGAACACTGGTTGGCGGCGTTGAGCTTGCTTGCGAGAGAGTTGATGGTCTGACCACAGGTGGAGTTGTTTGTAGGTGGGCAGGATGCCGCCTGGCAGAGCAGGCTTCCATACTCAACGATGAGCTCGAAGGGCGTATCCTGGGTCACGGAAAGGGCGTCGTTCGGATCCGGTGTGCTCGTGTTGGGGACGAAGAAGCTCCCGCACCGAAGCACGATGCAGAAATCCGAAGCACAGAAACACGTCATCTTGTCCTGGCCCAAGAGACCGTCGCCCGAGAGGACGGACCGGCGGATGTTGAGAATGGCCGTCAGCGCGTCCCGCTTGAATTCCTTGCAGGGGTTACTCCCTCCCGTCGAGAGGATAGCACGGGCTTCCGCCGGAGTCTCCACGGTCTCGCCGCATACGACCGGCAGGGCGAGAGGGTGGTTGGCGGTGCCCTCAAGTAGGGGCTGGAGCTCCGCGTCGCTCCGGTGCTTCCAGCAACCAGGCGAGTTGACCTTGTCGGCGGAAATGCACCGCGGCCCATTACCGTGCGCGAGCACCGCACGGCTCGAGAAGAGCAAGATTCCACCGGACCATCCCACCCAGGCCAAGAACAACCAAGAGCGAACAGCCCTCTGCATGAACGCACCGCGGCTCATGGACAACATTTTTTCCCTTTCGTCTGCTGGCGCGAAAGACGCGCACCGCCTTGGGGCTGGCATGGACCGGTACGGCCTACCGCCACAAGACAGAATTCGAACCCTATTCTTTCCGCTATAACCATGTCATGGCCCTACCCAGCTCTGCGTAGTCCCCCCAACAGTGACACGCAGCTTGGCCGCAACAAGATGCATGCTTAGCACACCCGCGATAATTCTTCCAGGCTTTTCTGGCAGTGTACGCAAGCGGACCCTAATTCATGGCTACCCCGGCTGTCGACTGCTCGCCAGAAGATTTGGGCCTGGGTTTCAGTAGCACGGCGAGCCCTCGGTCAAGTCTTGGTGGAGCCTTTTCAAGCATCGCCCGTGGAGATCCGAGGCATCCCCCGGTCACTGGATCCATTCCATTGCTGGCAATCGAGCAGCTCACTGCGACATCCGTCGAGAATGTTGCCACCATCTCCAGCGGCGCTGCCATGGCACTGGGA
>SXGT01544054.1_pt1 | contig 22851 bp, 20 predicted proteins | sample 3176221 | NCBI WGS metagenome assembly SXGT01 (sample SAMN11356862, study PRJNA531348) | freshwater metagenome | isolation source: freshwater sample F1-120 | place: China: Fuxian Lake, Yuxi | collected 2017-12-25
GATGGAGTCGCGAAAACTCCGGCCAGGTGACCGGCAGCATTTCGGAGGTCGCATTCAGCTTCATGGTGCAGGACCCGAGAGGAATCATCGAATGGACGAGCGACAGATCCTTTGCCCCAAGGCGGTGGATGTACCGCAGCATCTCATGCTCCGAATGGTAGCGATTGAAAACTTCGTGGGTCAGGTAGGTGCTGGTGCGGGACAGGTTCGTAGGGAAGCTGGTGGTGACGCTCCGGCTTAAGCCCTTTATCTCAAAGGGTAGCTGATCGTGGCCGGTAAAAATTTGAAACAGGCATTTGATTTCTTCTTCCGAGCTCACTTCGTCCAGCGCAATTCCGATGGAATGGTCCTCGCGTGAACGAAGGTTAATGCAGGCCATACTGGCTCTGGCCAAAATAAGACTGGCCTGCGCCTTCGTCAGCCGGACTAGAACCGTATCGAAGTAGGCTTCTGTTCCGACATCGAACCCGAGTGTCCGTAAGCCTTCCGCCAGCACCACCGCTAGGCCATGCACCCGCTCGGCAATCTTCCGCAAACCTTCCGGCCCATGGTAGATTGCATACATGCTGGCCATGACGGCTAAGAGCACCTGCGCCGTGCAGATGTTGCTTGTGGCATTCTCACGCCGGATATGCTGCTCGCGCGTCTGGAGGGACAGGCGGCTGGCTGGCTTTCCCGTGGCATCCCTGGAGACGCCGACGATACGCCCCGGCATCTGCCGTTTGAACGATTCCGCGGTCGAAAGAAAGGCAGCGTGGGGGCCACCGAATCCGAGCGGGACTCCGAATCGCTGGGTGGACCCGATGGCGATGTCGGCCCCGAACTCTCCTGGTGAACGTAAGAGGGTCAAGGCTAAGAGGTCCGTGGCCACCACCACAAGCACTCCGGCCGCATGAGCCCTTGTCACCAGTTCACTGTAATCCATGACAGAGCCGTCTGTGGCAGGGTATTGGAGAAGGAGACCGGCCAACTGCGGATTAGAGAAGCCGAGGGTTTGCGTTTGCCCCACATGCAGCGTGATGCCCAGCGGCTCCGCTCGCGTTTGCATCACCGCAATGGTCTGCGGATGGCAATTGTGCGACACGAAAAACTCTTTTCGTTCGCTGCCGGCTGAACGGGAAATGGCGAGACACATGGCCATCGCTTCCGCTGCTGCCGTGGCTTCATCTAGGAGTGAGGCGTTGGCGAGGGGCAAGCCGGTGAGGTCGGTTACCAGTGTTTGAAAATTCACCAGGGCTTCCAGGCGGCCCTGGGCAATCTCCGACTGGTAGGGCGTGTATTGGGTGTACCAGGCCGGGTTTTCGAAAATGTTGCGTTGGATCACGCCGGGCGTGATGCAGTCGTAATAGCCCATGCCGAGCAATGAACGGCAGAGGGTGTTTTGCGCGGCGATGGAGCGGATTTCTTTCAGCACGGCCTGCTCGCCGCGGTGGAGTGGCAGATCCAGGTCTTTTTGCCGCCGAATGTCGGAGGGCACGGTCGCGGCCGTCAACGCTTCCAGTGACTGTAAGCCGAGCGTCCCCAGCATCTCGCCGACATCCGCGTCGGTGGGACCAAGATGGCGATGGAGAAAGGTGTCGGTCGGGCTGAGAAAGTCCGGGGTAGCCATAGCGTTCGTTTTGTCCTTCGGGTAGGTGTCGTTGGTCGAGAACTCGCTCTATCGACTGATCCGTTTGCGGCCCGCAGAGTACCATGTTCGCCACCTCTTCTCCAGAGGCTGCGAGAGACCTCCCAGACTTGCCTTTGGACGGAGAGTCACGTATGAGTGCAGACTATAAGCGGGAGGCTAAAACGGTCTGTCGGCTTCGGTCTCGCATTGTTCAGGCCCCTGACCCATGCGCCTGTACCGGTCACGCACTTTCCGCCAACCTGATGGCAGGCGATTAGTCTGCAGAGGTCTGGTATAATCCCCCAACGAAAACCATGCGCATTCTAGCCATTGAAGACGAAACGAAAGTCGGCTCTTTTATCAAGCGCGCGCTTGAAGAGGAGAGTTACGCCGTCGATCTTTGCGAGGACGGAGCGAAGGGGCTGGAGCTGGCCTTCGCCACCAACTACGACCTGGTGATCGTCGATTTGATGGTGCCGACGTTGCCTGGCCTGGAGATCGTCAAGGGGATTCGCCAGGCGAAGATTCAAACTCCCATCCTGATTCTGACAGCTCAATCGCAAGTCGATCAACGGGTTAAGGGCCTTGATGCGGGAGCGGACGATTATCTCACGAAGCCCTTCGCGATTGATGAATTGCTCGCCCGCATCCGCGCCTTGCTACGCCGTGGCGCCACCGAGAGTCCCGGCGTGATTCAGATCGATGATTTGCTACTGAACCCGGCCACGCGCGAAGTGACCAGGGGCGACCAGCGGATCGATCTCACTTTGAAGGAGTATGCCCTGCTTGAATACCTGATGCGCCATACGGGCCGTGTGCTGACCAGGCCCATGATCTCCGAGCATGTGTGGAATCAGGACTTCGACACCTTTACCAATGTCATCGACGTGTATGTAAACTACCTTCGCAACAAGATCGATCGGGGCCGCGTCAAGAAACTGATCCACACGGTCCGGGGTAGCGGTTACATGTTGAGAGCCGACTGATGCCGCTTCGCGTCCGGCTCACCCTCTGGTACGGCACAGCTCTCGCGTTGATCCTCATCATTTTTTCAACGGTCCTCTATGTGATGACTGCGCGCAGTCTGCGCGATGCGGTCGATCAATCGCTGGAGGGAACCGCCGCCGCCGCTGTGCGGGCCCTGGAAGAGCGCGGGTTCCTTCCTCTCGTTGACGAAGGCGAACTGATGTCGCAGTTCCCCGAGCTGGCGCGCATCGATAAATTCTTTCAGATCTTCAGTCCCTCCGGCACGATTACGATTCGCTCGCCGAACGTCAAACAACATGAGCTGCCGCTAAGCCGGCGGGCCCTGGAAGTCGCCTATTCTGGCCATAGCCTATTCGAGTCGGCGCAATACCCCAAGGAGCCGCCGCTCCGCCTCATTTCCGTCCCCATCGTCTATCGAGGCAGTCTGCTCTATATCATCCAAGTCGGCACCACGATGGACTCTGTCGAACATACCTTGAACCGCCTGCTCCTGGTGTTGTTGGTGAGTATGCCGGTTGCGCTGGCTGTGTCGCTGGCCGGAGGCTGGTTCATGGCAGGCCGGGCGCTTCGTCCGGTCGATGCAATCACGCTGGCCGCGCAACGGATTGCCGAAGGAGATTTGACGCAACGACTGACGGCTCCTGCTTCAGCCGACGAAATTGGACGACTGACCAATACGTTCAACGACATGATCGACCGGCTTGAAACGTCGTTCCGGCAGATCCGCCAGTTCAGTAGCGATGTCTCGCATGAGATGCGTACGCCGCTCACGGTGATGCGAGGGGAAACCGAATTGGCGCTACGGCGTCCGCGCGAAAACGAAGATTACAAAGCGGTTATGGAGAGCAATCTCGAAGAGATCGATCGCATGACGCGCATTGTGGATGAGCTGCTCTTCCTTTCCCGGGCCGACATGGGCGAGGTGAAGATGGAGCATCTGACGGTCCCACTGGACTGGCTCATCGAAGATGTCCAGCGACAGGCCTCATTACTGGGGCAGGAGCAGAACATTCAGGTTGCACTCATAAGCAATGTGCCGGCGGTGGTATCGGGCGATGAACTAAGATTGCGAGAACTCTTTCTGAATCTCGTCGATAACGCGATTAAATATTCCCGTTTCGGCGGCACAGTTGAGATGGCCTTGACGATCGAGCAGGGCCAGGCCCGTCTCTCGGTGACCGATCATGGCATTGGGATCGCGGAAGAGGATTGGCCTCAGATCTTCGACCGGTTCTACCGCACCGATAATGCGCGAGCCCATACGAAGAAGGGTACGGGTTTGGGCCTGGCGATTTGTTCCTGGATTGCTGAATCGCACCATGGCCGTATTGAGGTCCAGAGCCAGGTTGGCGAAGGTTCGACCTTTACGGTGTGGCTCCCCTTGGTCCCCACTGCTTAGCGACTTTTAATCCCTTCCTAATCCTCCTCTCATTGCGGACTGCTAGGCTACCACCATGTGAGCCTCGTCACCGGTATGCGCCTCGGTTGGTCTATCGCAAGGAGGAAATCATGAGACAGCCTGTTCGTCAGACTATTCAACGTGCCATTGCGGTCGCGGCGCTGAGCACCCTTCTGATCTGGGGGGGGCAATCACTTGCTCCGTCTCATGCCTCGAACTCTGCTGCATCGATCGCGGCGCCGGTGACCTTGCCGATGAATGCCGCTCCCTCGAATGGATTTACGGAGGTCGCAAAAGCGGTCACGCCGGCCGTGGTGAATATTACGACTGTGGCGGTCGAGGAGGCGGCTGATAGCCGGGGCGGACAAGCTGAGTTGCGGGAGCGGATGGAGGAGTTTTTCGGCGGACCAGGGAGACCATTCGGCCCTCGCGGGTTTCGTGGGCCGCAGGGTCCTGGTCCCAGTGAGCCACGGGAACATCGTGGTGGCGGGCAGGGCTCCGGCGTCATTGTTTCGCCAGACGGGTATATTTTGACTAACAACCATGTGATCGAGGGAGCGCGCACGGTCACGATTACGTTACCGGACAAGCGGGAGTTCGTAGGCAAGATTATGGGGGCCGATCCCAAGACGGATCTGGCCGTCGTCAAGATTGATGGGCAGAACCTTCCGACTGTTTCCTGGGGCGATGCCACGAAATTACAAGTCGGCGAATATGTGTTGGCGGTGGGTAATCCCTTTGGCCTGAACTCTACTGTCACCCTCGGCATTGTGAGCGCATTGGGCCGAGGCCGCATGGGCATCACTCAGTACGAAGACTTCATTCAAACAGACGCGGCGATCAATCCTGGAAATTCAGGCGGTGCCCTGGTCAATACCAAAGGCGAACTGGTGGGGATCAATACGGCGATCTTTTCCCAAACCGGCGGCTATCAGGGAGTGGGCTTCGCCGTTCCGACCAGCATGAGCAAGCCCATCTATGAAAGTTTGGTGAAGAACGGCAAGGTCGTACGAGGGTTCCTTGGAGTTTCGATTCAGGATCTCAATCAGGATTTGGCCAAATCGTTCGGCCTCAAAGACGCGAAGGGCGCTCTAATTAGCGACGTAAAGGATGACGGCCCCGCGAGTCAGGGAGGCCTGAAGCAAGGCGATATCATCACGGCCTATCAGGGCGTGCTGGTCGAAGACGCGGTCACGCTTCAGCGGCAGGTAACGAAAACAGCAGTGGGCGCGAAGGTGACAATCCGAGTAATCCGCGAGGGCCACGAGAAGAACCTTGCGGTGATTGTCGGTGAACAGCCGGGCAGCACAAAGATTGCCAAGGCTGAAACTGGCGAGGCGGACTATGCCTTTGCTGGGGTGGCGGTTCAGGAGCTGGATCAAAATACGGCGAAGGAACTCGGAGTCAAGGGCCAGGGCGTCGTAGTGACAGCGGTCGAGCCGGATAGCGGCCTGGAGAAGGCCGGGGTAATGAAGGGGGATGTGATCCGGGAAATCAACCGCCAACCGGTCAAGTCGGTGAAGGAGTTTGAGAAGGTTTCGTCCAGATTGAAAAAAGGCGAGAATGCCTTAATTTTGATCGATCGGCGCGGGAGCGCTCTTTTCCTCAGCGCGAAAATCTAGTAATCACTGTGGCGATGGGGCAGCCGAGCGGCTGCTCCATCGTGTATGTTCTTGTTTTTTTGATTCAGGCAAGGCCATCAGCAGGATTCGCAAAAAGTTCCACCAGCAAGGCTGCAGCGAGTGAAGATCTGAGGCGTGCGCGGAGGGTACGGCGATGGTCTGAACGATGCGAGAGCGAAGCTAGAGCACTTTCAGGATGCGGCTAATCGAAGACGACGGTTTTTCTGCCATAGACCAAGACGCGTCGTTCGACGTGGCGGCGCACAGCGCGGGCCAGCACGACCTCTTCCAGGTCACGCCCTTTCCGCACTAAATCATCGACGGTATCCCGGTGGCCCACTCGCATGACGTCCTGCTCGATGATCGGTCCCTCGTCCAGATCTTCCGTCGCATAGTGCGCCGTGGCGCCGATGATTTTTACCCCACGGTCATAGGCCTGCCGATAGGGATTGGCTCCTATGAAGGCCGGCAAAAATGAGTGATGGATATTGATAACCGGGCAGCCGACTTGTGAAAGAAAGTTGGCGCTGAGGATTTGCATGTACCGGGCCATAACAACTAGCTCAATGCGATGCTCTCTCAACAGGGAGAGCACTTGCTGCTCCTGCTGAGGTTTGGTCTCTTTAGTCACGGGACACACGGAGAAGGGAATCTTGAACAGCTCGGCCCAGCCAACGCAGGTGTCGTGATTGGAAATAATCACAGGAACATCGATGTGGAGCTCGTCCCGTTTGTGCCGCTGGAGCAGGTCTGCCAGGCAGTGATCCTGTTTCGAGACCAACATCGCGACTCTCGTTCGTCGGATTGAGTGGCGGACTTCATAGCGCATCTCGAAGGCCTTCGCAACAGGAGCGAAGGCCGCAGCGATGTCATCGGGCGGAATCTGTAAGCCCTCGGTGGCAAACTCCATACGCATCAGAAACTCGTTTGTCTCTTCATCCGTATGGTGTTCCGAGTCGAGAATGTTCCCGCCGAAGTCGTGGATGAAGCCGGAGACCCGAGCGACTATGCCCCGACGATCTTTGCAGTGAATCAGGAGGACGATTGATTCTTTTCGTTGTGCCATCCTGTCCCTTGCCGGCGGTCTTTCCCAACTACCCGTTACGGAACGATGTGGCCGACCAGATCGTACAGCGCCGCGTCGGTGATCTCGACTTTGACGATGTCGCCTGCCGAGGCCGAGCCGTCATTGATGTAGACGACCCCGTCGATCTCCGGAGCTAGCCCTGCATGGCGTCCCTCTAGCAGCCGCTCCGTTTCTTCTGAGACCCCTTCGACCAAGACTTCCATCACGGAGCCGATCAGGGCCTGGCCTTTGGCCGCTGCAATTTCTTCCTGGATGGCCAGGATTTCATTTCGTCGTTCGTCCATGACTGATCGCTCCACTTTTTCATCGAGCCCAACTGCCGGCGTGTCTTCTTCGTCTGAATATAAAAACACCGCCACCCGGTCGAATTCGGCCTCTGCTACATAGTTTCTCAGCTCCTCGAACTCCTGCGTTGTTTCTCCCGGGAACCCCACGATGAAAGCCGTGCGGAAGGTGACGCCGGGAATGCGAGTCCTGATTCGGTCGACGAGAGATGTAATGGCAGCCCGATCGCCTAACCGGTGCATCCGTTTGAGCATCCGGTCATTGATGTGCTGCAGGGGCATATCAACATACTTGGCGATCTTTTCTTCTCCGGCATAGAGATCCAGCAACTCGTCCGAGACCTGTTGCGGATAGAGATAGAAGGGCCGGATCCAGTGCAAATCCTTTACCTTGACCAGTTCGCGAAGTAGCGTGGTGAGGCCTTGGCGCAGGCCAAGATCGACGCCGTAGTTGACCGTGTCCTGGGAGATGAGGTTGATTTCTTTCACGCCTTCCGAAGCGAGGCGCTTGGCTTCCGCCACGATCGATTCCACCGGGCGGCTTTTCTGTTTGCCTCGCATCAGGGGGATGGCGCAGAAGGCGCAATTGCGATTGCAGCCCTCGGCAATTTTCACATAGGCGCTATGGGACTTTCCGAGACGGAGTCGCGGCGCATCCGCATCGTAGAGGTAAGGAGGTTCGCTGATCCAGAGTCTCTGTTGCCGTTTCTTTGGCGCCAGTAGATTTCGGCAAATCTCCGCAATCTTCCCAAACTCGCCTGTACCCACCACGCCGTCCAATTCCGGTAATTGCTTGAGGAGGTCACCTTGATACCGTTGGGCCAAACAGCCTGCGGCAATCAAGACGCGGCAGGACCCCGATTTTTTCAGCTTGCCATGGGCGATGATCGTATCGATTGATTCCTGCTTGGCTTCTTCGATGAAGCCGCAGGTATTGATAATGACGACCTCAGCCTTTTTCGGATCGTCGGTCAGGGCAAATCCATCAGTGACTAAGGTCCCCAGCATGATTTCTGAGTCGACCTGGTTCTTTGAGCAACCCAGGTTCACAAAGCCGATCGTGGTATTCTTTTTGCTCGGGCGAGCGGGCGTGATCAATCGTGTAGCCATGCCGGGCAGTTTACGGGAGGGCTGAAAAGCCTGTCAATCAACAGGCTCTTGCAGGTTGTCGGACGATTCCCCTACAGTGGGCAGATGATTCGCACCTTTCAGGGCATCAAACCCACGGTTTCCACTTCCTGTTTTATCGAGGAGACCGGCATCGTCATCGGCGATGTTGTGCTGGGCGAGCAATGTAGCGTCTGGTTTCATGCCGTCATTCGCGGGGACGTGCATTATATCCGGATCGGCGACCGGACCAATGTGCAGGACCTCTGTATGTTGCATGTCACCCACGATACCCATCCCCTGATTATCGGCAACGAGGTGACCATCGGCCATGGGGTCATCCTCCATGGCTGCACGATCAAGGACCGCGTGTTGATCGGCATGGGCGCCATCATCATGGACGGAGCGGTGATCGGAGAAGATTCCGTCGTGGGCGCAGGGGCTCTGATTACGGAGGGGACCGTCTTCCCACTCAAGAGCCTGGTCCTTGGGTCGCCGGCGAAGGTCAAGCGGTCTGTGACGGCTGAAGAGCTCGCCTGGATTAAGGAGTCGGCGGAGAACTACGTGAGGTACGCGAGTCAGTATATGGGCAATACGTCAAAGGCAAAGCCAGGCTTTAAAATCTAGGACCAGTCAGTCCCCCTCCCCAATGTGAATGAAGCAGATTGGATCTCCCACCAGGGCTGTTTGGTAATAGCGTCTCCCCACTCGATAGGCTACTCCATGCTGGTGGCACCATTCTGCAATCCAGATGACTTCTTCTGTCGTGGTCGTGACGAGGCCGGGCCTCTCGAGCTTCCCCATGCAGCGGGCCACGAGCGCCCGCACAATGCGGCGCTCTTTGTCGAACTGCAGGGGATTGAGCGTGAGGGGATTGCCCTGTCCATAGGAGAGAGGCGAGAGATTCGGGAATCGCTCAGGATCGTTTAATACGCTGACCACCCAGAGATGATCGAAACGGCCCTTCGCTTTAGCCGCATCGCCCGCATGGAACGTGATGGGAATTGCCCGGCAGGCATGGTTGAGCGCTGTGACCTCGGCTTTCCGGAGATTGTGGGGTTTGACCGCCCGGCCCAGCTCCACCGTTTCCATAACCAACGGGGGCAGCTCCGCCACTCCAGCCCCGATGTAGAGACTGCGACCATTTCGCTTTAGCTTCTTCTTCAGCAGGACGGCGACCTGGATCCCGAGCCGGATGCAGGGGCCCCGCTTCGCTCGCCAGAACTCATCGCCTCCCTCATAGCAGTAGACCGGCCCAAGCGCGCCATAGTCGAGCTGGCCGTATGTCTCAGTTATGAGACGACTGGTTGCAGGGGCAAGTTTCACGCGGCTCGTGCTCATGCCCGTACCCCCGCGATGTGAAGGGCGGCCTCGGTCACTGTCGTCGCCACGTTGGAGAGAAGAGATTCAAGGTGTCCAGACCGTTCGGATAAACCGATTATGAGGTGATTTCAGTTCCGATACCCTTGCGCGTGAACACTTCGAGGAGAATCGCATGGGGTATGCGGCCGTCGATGATATGGGCCTTGCCGACTCCGCCGCCAAGGGCATCCAGGCAAGCATGGACCTTGGGCAACATCCCTTCGCTGATCGTGCTTTTTTTCACCATCCGTTGCGTATCTTTGCGCGAGACCGTCGAGAGGTGGCGTCCATTCGCATCGCGAATGCCCTTGACATCGGTCATCATCACCAGTTTTTCCGCTTGCAGCGCCCCCGCTATCGCTCCGGCCACGAGGTCAGCATTGATGTTGTAGGTGTTGCCTTCACGGTCTGTGCCGATCGGTGCGATCACGGGAATGTAATTGTCCTGTTGGAGCTTCAGCACCAGCGTCGGGTCGATGGACTGAACTTCTCCCGCCAGGCCGAAATCTACTTCTCCTTCCCCGTCATCCAGATCCTTATCCAGAATGGTGGACCAGGCTTTGGCCGTGAGGGGGCGCGACAGGATGAGTCCGCCATCTTTCCCGCTCAACCCGACCGCGAGACCCCCATGGCGATTCAAGAGATCGACGATTTCCATGTTGATCTTGCCGGCCAAGACCATCTCCACGATTTCCATCGTGGCATCATCCGTGACCCGCACCCCATGGCGAAACTTGGCTTCCATGCCCAAGCGCTCGAGCATCTTGTCGATCTGGGGGCCTCCGCCATGCACGATTACCGGATTGAGTCCCACGTATTTCAAGAGCACGACATCCTGGGCGAATCGTTCTTTTAACAGCGTGTCGGTCATGGCATGGCCGCCATATTTAATCACGATGGTCTTGCCCTTGAACTTGCGTATGTAGGGCAAGGCTTCGATCAGCACGTCCGCTTTTTTGATCAGTTTGTTCATGCCTGACTCCCCTTGCGAGAAAAGTGCGACCTGCGCGTCGCTTCAATATATATCATGGTTTGCCGTCCTTGGTGGAACGTATGTTGGCGGCGCGGCCGGCTCTCGGGTGGGTCTTATCGTAGACGGCCAGGAGCTGGTCTGTCGCCAGGTGCGTGTATTTTTGTGTTGTGGCCAAAGACACATGCCCCAGCATCTCTTGAATCGATCGTAGATCAGCTCCCTCATCGAGGAGATGGGTGGCAAAAGAATGGCGCAGGGTATGGGGACTCACGGAGCCTCCGGCCAGCTGCTTCGAATAGCTGGCCACGATGCGAGCCACACTCCTGGCCGTCAACCGACCCCCTCGGAGATTCAAAAAGACGGGGGCTGCTGGCTGCTGAGTGCTGGCTGATGGCTTCAACGATGCACGATAGTTGTGGATGGCCTTGAGGGCTACCGCCCCGACTGGGACGATCCGTTCCTTCCGGCTTTTTCCTCGCAGATGGACCAGTCCCTCGGACGCACGGAGGTCTTCGAGGTTGAGCCCCACGAGTTCGCTCACACGAGCCCCGGTCGAATAGAGCGTTTCCAATAAGGCGCAGTCCCGGAGGGCGGAGCCCGCTTGTCCGGCAGGAAAGTCCATCAGTGCTGCCGCGTCGTCCTTAGTCAAGACACGAGGTAGATGCTTGGGCTGTTTCGGCGTTCTGATGGTGTCAGCGGGATTGAGTCCCACCCGGCCTTTTCCCTGCAGGTAACGATAGAAGCTGCGAAGAGAGGCGAGCTTCCTGGCGATCGAGGAGCTTTTTTCCTGTTTGCGGTCCAGCCAATGGAGGTAGGCTCTGATGGACTCCGTCTTGACGGTCGCGGGATCGAGCTTGGGCAGTCCCGGCTGTTCTGCCTTCATGAAGGTGTGAAATTGGCGGAGGTCTGAACCGTAGTTGCGCACGGTTTCATGCGACGCATGCCGTTCCACTTCCAGGAAGGTCATGAAAGCTTGAATTGCGTCATCCATGCCGTCAGGTCCTCAAGCGCCCGTTGTCCGGTGAGCCGTCGTTTGCTCTCCTTGTCTCTCGTCGGGGTGGCAAGGGGAGGAAAGAGCCCGAAGTTCGTATTCATCGGCTGAAAGTGCCGGGGGCCTGTGGTCGTGATATATGTCGTGAGGCAGCCGTGGGCCGTACTCGGCGGCGGCGTGACCAAGGGCAATCCTGCCAGGCTGCGAGCGGCGTTGATGCCGGCCAGTCCTCCCATCGCGGCGGAATCCGTATAGCCCTCGACGCCGACCAATTGCCCCGCGAAGAAGAGGGTCCCACGCGCCTTGAACTGAAGCGTGTTGTAGAGCAGTTGCGGCGAATTGATGAAGGTGTTGCGATGCAGGCTGCCGTAGCGGAGGAACTCCGCCTCCTCCAGGCCAGGGATCATGCGAAATACCCGTTTCTGCTCGCCATAGGTTAGTTTAGTCTGAAACCCCACGAGGTTGTAACAGGAGCGATGAGCGTTTTCCGTCCGGAGCTGCACCACTGCGTAGGCGCGCTTCCCCGTCTTAGGATTGTCCAAACCCACCGGTTTCAATGGGCCGAATTGCATGGTCTGGCGGCCTCGTTCAGCCATTACCTCGATGGGGATGCAGCCTTCAAAGTAGGCGGCTTTTTCAAAGTCTTTTGGTTGCACCTTTTCCGCTGCCAGTAGCGCGGTGCAGAAGGTATTATAAGTTGCTTCATCCATGGGGCAATTAAGGTAGTCGTCTCCGCCTTTTCCGTATCGAGAGGCTAGGAATGCGACGTCCATATTGACGGAGTCGGCATCCACGATCGGCGAGATCGCATCGTAAAAATATAAATGCTTGGTCTGGGTCAATTGCGCGATGGCCTGAGACAGTTTGTCGGATGTCAGAGGCCCCGTCGCCAAAATACAGAGACAGTCCGTCGGGATTTCGGCCATCTCCGTGCGCAGAATGTGAATGTTCGGATGGCTTTCAAGCGCCTCGGTGATCTTGAGTGAGAACAGATCGCGATCGACAGCCAGGGCCGATCCAGCCGGCACCCGCACTTCGTCTGCCACCTTGATAATGAGCGAGTTGAGCCGGCGCATCTCTTCTTTCAAGATGCCGGGCGCATTCATCGGGTCCGTCGACCCGAGCGAATTGGAACAGACCAGCTCGGCTAAGCCGCCGGTCTTGTGGGCTTGCGTGGTTGAGTTGGGGCGCATTTCATAGAGCGTGACTTTCGCACCACGATTGGCTGCCTGCCATGCTGCTTCAGATCCGGCCAGACCCCCGCCAATAATCACAATGTCGTCGGGCATGTGAGTGGGACTCCGTGGGCAAAAGGTGAGCGGAGGGGCATTGTAGGAAACGTATTTTAGCGATGTCAAGGCGACGGCGCGCTGGGAATGGCTAGCGACGCATGGAAGCGGGAGCCTACTGATCGGATCGCCCGTGACGTCATCGTTCTCGGTTGATCCGATTTATGACCCCATGCTAGACTTCAAACTCTGTGGGCGATTAGCTCAGGGGTAGAGCGCTTCCTTCACACGGAAGAGGCCACTGGTTCGATACCAGTATCGCCCACCACTTCTTCATCCCCCGCCTCCGAACATACTGTTTTCATAGGGGTTGTTGGCAACGCTCTCACCTTGGATAGAGCCAGGGTGACTGGCTACACTTTATTGTGTTGCGCTATCGTGCGGTGTGAACCCTGCTGGACAAGTGAGGTTAGCTATGCGGCTAACAGCATGTGCCGCAGGAATATTCTTCCTGGCTACATCTGAAGATGCCGTGCGGGATGCGCAGCGTCAATATAATTTAGAGTAAGACGGTTTTCCGATTTGACGCCCGCTTCTCTCCGGAGAGGCAGGCGTGATCGTTTGTCGTTGGTAAAGGCGTTCACATTTCGTGTATCCTCCCCCCGTGAGTCGAACCCCCTGTGATATGAGAGCCTCTGGCACTGCGCCCCTTCGGCTATGGCTGGTCTGTGGGTTGGGGCTAAGCCTCTTGCTGAGCGCCTGCGAAACGGCAGCCCCTAAGCCGCCCCTTCCACCATCGGAAAGCGATCTTATTCTTCTGAAGTCCCCCACGATCTGTGTGGCAAAGCCCGACTTTGTTAAGGCCCATCTTGCTTCTGCGCTCAAGACGCAAGCCTGGGGCTCAGGCCAGGAGTTGATCCTCCCTGCCGACCGAAGCCCCTCTCACGGCGATGAATCTTATTTCTTCGATGAAGATGGACTGCTGGTCGGAGCGCTGTTCACTTTTTCGTCCGGCCTCAGTCTGGAGCCCTACCCGGTCCTGCGTGAGACCCTGACGTTGTTGAAGCCCACATTGGAGTTTTATCTCAACGTGGCGAATCTGTCTTCCAAGGCGAGCATGGCGTCGAGTACCCTTTATGCAACAGGCGATGAAAAATCTACGACGCAATATTTGGTCCTTAGCACGAACGAGCAGCCGGCATTGCTCCAGGCCTCGATCACGATCGACCCCTACGCGCAATTGTTCTCCCCCTATCGACGGGAATTTTTAGAACGGTTGCGCCGCCCAAGCAGCCAGAATTCAGGGCAACAGCTCGACAGTCAAGGCGCGGAGGACAAGGAGCCGTTCCTGTCGCTCCAGCAATTTGCACGAGGACAAACGGCTCAGTTGTCTTACTGTGGGCCCCAGAACTACGAGATCGCAGCCAATGCCTATCAGAAAGCGATCGCGAGCGGCTTTACGAGTAAGGTGTGGCAGGCCGAGGTGCACCACAAGCTGGGTTTGGCATGGGAAGGGAAGGGGCAGCACGAGAAGGCCAAGGGGGAGTTGCTACAGTCGCTGGCCATCAGGCCCAATACTCCGGAAATTCTGAACAACCTCGGCACGGTCTACGGCAAGTTGGGAGATAAGGCAAACGCGCTGGCCTCCTTCGAGAAGGCCGTTATCCTTCGGCCTAACTACACCATCGCCCGGTACAACTTGGCGGAAGCCATCGAATCCACGAGTCCCAGACGGGCCATTCTGGAATACGAGACCTATGTTGCCTTGGCCGAAGGTATCCCGGAGGAAACCAGCCGCATTGCTCTCGCCAAACAGCGAGTGAAGGTGCTCAAACAGTAGCAGGATGGTCCGGTGAGTGCCCTATGTTCGCGCAACGCGCGGCTTGGAGAGCCCTCGCTGGACGCACGCAGTGGGGGGACTCATCCGGGCCATCTAAGGGGGAGAGTGAACGGCAAGTTCTTTGAGTGTCCTGCGAGGGGACGCGGGAGAGTCTGACGTCTAGCGTCGGCTCTTTTCCTCTTGTTCTTCGAGTGTTTTGCAGTCGATACAGAGGGTGGTGACGGGACGGGCTTTGAGTCGTGGATAGGGAATCTCTTCTTCGCAGCGTTCGCAGATGCCGTAGATGCTCCGGTCCATTCGAGCCAGCGCTTCATCGATCTTCTTGACCAACCGTTGCTCGCGCTCGAGAATCCTCATCGAGCAGCGTTGCTCGGCTTCCGCCGACGCCTGGTCGCTGACATCAGGGAAGGTCTCCTGACTATTTGAACTGGTTAGGCCCTCGACCACTTCATTCAAAATGGTCCGGCGTTGCTCCTCTAGGTCGCAACGAATCGCGTGGTACTTTTCTTCAACGGCTGCGATTGTGGTACGGCGTGTGTGAGCGACAGGTGGTGTCGCTGTGGGGGCGGATGCAATGGGTTTGGCTGAAGAGCCTGCTTTCACCTAGCCACCTGGTTGAAGAGTAAAGTCATTCTACACGAGCGGACTATAACAGGGGCCTGGAGGGGGGTCAATGGGAGGTAATCGGCTCTAGGGTGCTGAAAAATATCGGTTGTACGGTGGGACGGCTAGAGGTCTCGGCGGCCTTCAATCGACTTCAGTAACGTCACGTCGTCGGCATACTCAATGTCCATCCCGACCGGGATACCATAGGCGATACGGGAGACTCTGGCGCCAAGGGGTTTCAGCTGGTTGGTTAAATAGATGGCGGTTGCCTCTCCCTCGATCGTCGGACTCGTCGCAAGGATCACTTCCTGAATGCCTCCGAGTTTCACCCGGTCGACCAATTCCTCGGCCCTGATATCGGACGGCCCGACGCCGTCCAGCGGAGATAAGGCGCCGAGCAACACATGGTATAGGCCCCGGTAGGCGCCGGCCCGTTCGATGGCATAGGTCGTGCTGGGCTCTTCCACCACTAGGATTCTCGTTTGGTCCCGCTTGGGGTCGAGGCAAAACTCGCAGAGCTCCCCTTCTGCAATGTTTCGGCATTGGCGGCAAAACGAGAGCCCGTCCTTCACGGCGCGAATAACGTCGGCCAAGCGGAGCGCCTCTTCGCGCTCGGATTTCAACACGTGGAAGGCCAATCGCTGCGCCGTCTTTTGTCCGATGCCGGGGAGACGGACTAATTCGCGCACCAACCGCGCGAGGAGTCCTTGCTGATCAACTGCCATAAGGTAATCGCCCGCTAAAATAATCCGGGGACATTCATGCCGCCGGTCACGGCTTTCATCTCATTCGCCATCATCTCGCGCGCCTTGTGGAGGGCGTCGTTCGATGCCGCCATGACCAGGTCCTGCACCATCTCTACGTCGCCGTTTTTCACGACTTCAGGATCGATGACGATGCTGAGCAATTGCATCGCGCCATTGGCCATGACGGTCACGCTGCCTCCGCCGGCTGTCCCGGTGACGGTCTTCACTGAAGCCTGTTCCTGTACCTTCGACATTTGCGCCTGCATCGCCTGCGCCTGCTTCAGAATATTTCCCATGTTCGCTAACGGGTTTTTCATTCTTCAATTTCCTTCTGGCTCGCTATCGGCCGGACCTCTGCGAGCTCTGCGCCGAATATCTCCAGCGCCTGCTTGACGACCGGATGCGCCTGCGCCCGCTCGAAGAGCACTTGTTTTTGTTCTTTTTCTTTTGACACCCTAAGCTCTGCCACCGTGTGCCCCTGGGGGTCCGCCTCGGTCAACTCGGCAACCCGCAGTCGAAGGGTTTGCCCGCTCAGTCGTTCACACATTGAGGTGAGCACCGCGATATTGTCGGGCTTTTCGATCATGCCACGGGCCACCGTCGCTTGTTTGGGAAAGCCAATCGTCACGACATGGCCGTCCACGCGGACGAGTCGCCCTATTTCCAGGAAGGGGGCGATATTGGGAAAGGCCCCAGCCACTTCTTCTTGAAGTTGCCCCCAATTAAGCGTGACCGCGGGACGGGCCGTGTCACTGGGGGCCGCAGGGACAGGTTTCGTTACGGTCCCCTCACTGCTGGCGAGGGGAGGCCGTGCAGGCGGAGGAGTCGAAAGGGGGTTCCGTGCTGAGGCGGCCGTTGCGAGCCCTGAAGGTCGGGTCGGCAGTGGCGCGGCTGGCATGGACGCCCTCGATTGTGGAGGCTTTGGCGCCGAGGGAGGGGGCGGACTATTTGCGCGAACGGGCTGCGCCGGTTTTTCTCCGCGAACAGGCGCTGGCAAGGGGCCTGGTGTTTGGCCAGGCGGCATCGCTTGGGCCGGCTTCTCGTTCGCGCGACGCAGTAACCGCGTGGCCCGCACCGCCGCCGTTTCAAGCACGAATCGGGGATGGGCGCTGAGCCGGAGCGCATCCTCTGCTTGCGTGAAAATCGCAAAGAGTTCTTGAAGCTGCTCCGGGGAGAAGGCTTTGGCGTCAGCCGCCATCTGCGCCAGGTCTTCCATGGTGGCTTCGATCAGGCCCTGCTGCTCTTGCGGCGAAGGCACGACCGACACCACCAGCATGTTGCGCAGATATTCGACGACCTCCGCACAGTAGGCGCGCAGATCGTGTCCCTGGTCCAGCAGGTGGGCCAGCACGCGCAGCGCCGCAGCGCTCTCTTGTGCAGTAAGGGCCTGAATCATGGCGCGCACCAATTCTTGCGGAACCGCCCCCAGCAATGCTTCCAGGTCCGTATGCACGATCGTCTTCCCGCCAAAGGCCACCGCCTGGTCGAGCAGGCTGAGTCCGTCGCGCATGCTGCCCTCGCTGGCCCGGGCGAGCGCCATCAGGCTTCGCTCCTCGATGACGATCTGGTCCTGATTGACCACATAACGCAGCCGTTCGACGATCTCGGCTCGCGCAATGCGCCGGAAGTTGTAATGCTGACAGCGGGATAGAATCGTCGCTGGAATTTTGTGGATCTCGGTGGTGGCGAAAATAAACACGACGTGTGGGGGTGGCTCTTCCAGGGTTTTCAGTAGCGCGTTGAAGGCTGAGTTCGCCAGCATGTGGACTTCGTCGATGATGTAGATCCGGTACTTCCCGTGAAACGCGGCGAACTTGATGTTCTCGCGGATCTCGCGCACATCGTCCACGCTTGTGTTAGAGGCGCCGTCGATCTCCATGACGTCGACGGAGGTGCCTTGCGCAATTTCGAGGCAGTTGGAACAGGTACCGCAGGGTGTGCCGGTCTGCCCCTGCTCGCAGTTGAGCGCTTTGGCGAGGATTCGCGCCACTGTGGTTTTCCCCACGCCGCGGCTCCCGGAAAAGAGATAGGCTTGGGCGATTCGCTGCGTAGTGATGGAATTGACCAGCGTCTGCACGACATGCGGCTGTCCGATCACGTCGTCGAATGTGCTGGGCCGGTATTTTCTGGCGGAGACTTGGTAATCCATAAGGCGTTAGACGTGAAACGGTAGATGCGAAACGTTGAGAGACGTGATCCTGCGCGTTCGTATCGTCTTAGGTTTCATGCCTCACGGAATAAAGCTAAGTGGGGCCAGGTGATCCTGCGGCACCCAGAACTGACCGCTTACCGTTGCTTCCTTCCGGACCTGGCGGGGTTCACAGGGTTCTGTTGCACAGGGCCCAGCCCCGTATCCAAAGTCAAAAGTAGAAGGTGTGCAGGACGGAAACTTCCGTCTTTTAACTTTTTACTTTTGCCGTATTTTGTTTTGGCGGAGAGGGTGGGATTTGAACCCACGGTCCCATTGCTGGGACGCATGCTTTCCAAGCATGTCGATTCGACCACTCTCGCACCTCTCCACATCGATTTTTAGAAGGGGCATCTTAGCACGTGGTCTGGTGAGCGGCAAGGTGACAACCAGCGTGAATCGCTATGTCATTGCCCCTCCCCGGTTTCCGTACTGTACTGCGAGGAGTTCACAGGGAGCCATGAGAGTCTCCTGACATTTTGCGGCAAAGAGCAACTATCGAGAACCATAGATGAGATCGAGAACGTTAGGGCATTGGCGCTGTTGAGTGTGCTGTCTCCACGCCGGCTCTCGACCGGCCCGGAGCGCGCGCGCCTGATCAGGGACAAAAGATCATTGATTAACTGAACTGATCCCACGTATCGCATTGTTTGATCGACCAGAACACCGCTTCTTTGAGTTTTTTCAATGGTATGTTTTCCGGGTCGTGCAGAGTTTGGAGTTTCTTGTCGAGGTCGTAGAGGGGCTGAATCGATCGTTTGTCCGGAATTTTCCCCAAGGCCCAGGCCACTTCCGTGAGCACGAACCAGTCGGTTTTCGGATCTTTCAGCTTGGCCAGGAGCGGCAATACGACCGAGGCATCTCCGTGGAGTTGGCCGAGTTGGCCTAGCCCTTTGGCTGCGGCTGTTTGTACCTCGAGATCCTGGGACGTCGTCATAATCTCAATCAGTAGCGGAATGCCTTCTCGCCCGAGATTGCCCATCGCAGACAAGGCCTGTTTCGCTAAGTCTCTATCTTGGAGCGCTTGTTTCAGCCTCGGTAGGGCTTCATCTGCCTGCATTTCGCCAAGCAATGAAAAGATTTTGACTTTGCGAGCCTGGGTGGTGTCGGCAGAATCGAGCAGCGTCAATAGCCGCTCCGGCTGGCCCCACTCCGCCGTCAACAGCAGCGGAAACTCGTATTTCTCCAGTTCCTCTTGTAGTTTTCCGATCGCATAGGCTCCTGGCTCCCCGGCCTTCGTGGCTTGGGCTGCCACGACCGCATCGTCGAAGCTGGTGCGCACCTCCCGCTGCCATCTCACTTTTAGTTCCCCTAGGAGATAGGTCATCTGACAGGCAGGCCCTTTCCAGAGGCGCGACGGAGCATCGGGCAGATCTGCATCCCCGCCGGCCGCAGTGGTCCCTTCCCAGGTCTTCCGCTGTTCGCATTTCACCTTGAAGACTGCGTCGTGGGGCTTCGCGCGATCCTGAACCATTGTATAGCCCAACTCGCCCAGCCTCCGTGAGGCGAGGTCGGCAATTGGTCCTGCCCCAATGGCTCCTTTATCGGTTAGGGCCATGGCATCGACTAGAACCGTCTGGACTTTGGCGAGTTGCGCCTTCTGCTCGATCGTAAAATAATCGCGATAGGCCCAGGAAGGACTCGGTAGCAAGACCAGCAGGTAGGCCATAGGAAGGAGAACCGCTCGCATCGTGCACCTCCTTACTGAACAGGGATTCAGGGGAAGACATTGAATGTGCGGAGGAGAGGGAGTCTTGTGTTATCCCCCGCTCGTTCCACGAGCCCCGCCCTCACCTCGTGTCACTGTGCCACGCATACCGGGCTTGAGGCGATGGAGCAATCTCGTGGGCATTATACTCCCTATAAGATGAGGGTACTACCAAGCACTGACTTGCGAGAGGAGTCGTGCGTAGTTGGCCCATGGGGTTCAGTAGAAAGCCTGCAAAGTTCAGCTGTTCTCCGCGCCGGGGCTGACTACGTACTATGCGTCCTCTCCCCCAGGAGTATGGGTTGACAGTAGGAGGCATCCAACGGTACAAAAGACCAACGCTATTGAGTTATTTCGCTTATTTGCTCATCATGCTGGAGGCGACTTCAGCATATCCCACCCATGCGAGCGTGGCGAAACTGGCAGACGCGCGAGACTTAGGATCTCGTGGGTAACCGTGGGGGTTCAAGTCCCTCCGCTCGCACCAAACCACGGACGGCTGCGACGGCGCAGTGTCACCTGGTAGGCTTCTTACAAGATAAAGGGTAGTACCAGCTATGAAAATGGAAGTGATTGAATTAGGACCGATGAAACGCGCGCTCAAGATCGAGGTGCCAGCCGACGAGATCACGCAACGGTTTGCCCGTGCGTACGTGGAGTTGAACCGCCAGGTCAACATCCCGGGGTTTCGCCTGGGCAAGGCGCCCCAGGCCTTGCTGGAAAAACGCTATTCCAAATCCGTGGAAGAAGACGTGATCCGGAACCTCGTGCCGGACTATTACGATAAGGCCGTTCGCCAAGCGGGGATTGTGCCGGTTCTCGTCGAAATTCCTCCGCTGGAACGAGTCAAGATCAAGAAGGACGAGCCCTTCACCTTTACCGCGACTGTCGAGATCAAGCCGACCATCGAGTTGCGGGACTATAAGGCGCCGAGCCCTATCTCGCTCAAGCCTGACAAGCGCACCGTGACCGAGGAGCAGCTGGCTCGTGGGCTTGAAGTATTGCGCGAGCAGCAAGCCCGTTTAGAAGCGGCTCCGGCCGGTCACGTCATCGCGGAGGGGGACTATATCGTGCTGGACGTGCAGGGCACCCTCGACGGGGTGCCGCTGGATGGCACGAAGAAGGAAGGGCAGCTCCATAAGGTCGGATCGAACGTGTCCGTACTGGGCGTGGAGATCGATTCGCAGGTCATGGGCAAGAAAGAAGGCGACGTCGTCCAGATTTCCCAGCCCTATCCTGCCAGCCATCCCGATCCTCGTGTCGCAGGGAAAACGGTGGTGTTCAACGTGACGTTGAAGGCCGTCAAAGAAAAGAAGCTGCCGGTGCTAGACGACGAGTTCGCCAAAGACTGCGGCCCCTACACATCGCTCCAGGAAATCAAAGATAAGTTGCAGGGCGGGATGGAGCAGGCCCTGAAGCGAGAGATCGAAGATACCTACAAGGATACGATCATCAAGCGGCTGGCGGAGACCCACCACTTCGATCTTCCGGAAACCCTGGTAGAGCGCGAGCTGGAAGCCATCATTCGCCAGCACGTGCAGCAACAGCAACAGAAGAGCGGCAGCGAGGATGTGTTAAGCATGGAAGCGCTCACGGCTCTTCGTCAGGAGCATCGCGACGAGGCCGCGCGCCGGGTGAAGCTCAGCCTTGTCTTGGAAGCGATTGCCGAGAAAGAAGGGCTGACGGTCACGCAGGATGACCTGAACGCCGAAGTCATGCGGTTGGCGTCGGAGCTCAAGATGCCGGCGGCCGATCTCGTGAAGATGATTAAGTCGGGCGGGCAGGATTCCATCGATGAATTGCGCGCCAGGATTCTGGCGGACAAGGCTTTGGATTTTGTGTATCGCAATGCGGTGATTCAGGGATAAGAAGCGACCGGTGCCGGTCCTCCGGCACCTTAGCGTCAACAGGCTGTAAGCGGAAAGGAACGACGTGCATGCTGGTTCCCATTGTTATTGAAACGACGAACCGAGGCGAACGAGCCTACGATATCTATTCCCGGCTCCTCAAAGACCGGATCATTTTCTTGGGCGCGCCAATCGACGACGTGTTCGCCAACCTGATTATTGCCCAGCTGTTGTTCCTCGAAGCGGAAGATCCCGAGAAAGACATCAATCTCTACGTCAACTCGCCAGGGGGAAGCGTCACGGCAGGTTTGGGCATTTACGACACGATGCAATATGTGAAGGCCCCGATCAACACCATCTGTCTGGGCCAAGCCGCCAGCATAGGAGCGTTCTTGCTCACCGCCGGCACCAAGGGCAAGCGATTCGCCTTGCCGAATGCCAGAGTCATGATCCACCAGCCCATGGGCGGATTTTCCGGGCAGGCCACGGAAATCGACATTCATGCCAGAGAGATTTTGAAAATCCGCGAGCGGCTCAATGAGATCATGGCTAAGCACACGGGCCAGCCGTTGGAGAAGATCGCTCAGGATACGGAACGGGACTATTTCCTGTCGGCGGAAGAGGCCAAGCAGTATGGGCTCATCGACGAAGTCATCACGAGGCCTCCGAAGCTCCTCAAGGCTGTCAGTGGCGATGCAGGGAAAGACGCGGCGAAGGACAAATAGCAGGGGGACGGATGGCTAAGCCGGATAAAATGGATCGACACCTTCGTTGTTCATTCTGCGGAAAGAACCGCGATGAAGTCCGCAAATTGATTGCCGGGCCTACGGTCTACATCTGTGACGAATGCGTCAACCTCTGCAACGACATCATTGTCGAGGATTGGGAAGAGGCCAAAGAGGAGATTTCATCGAAGCTCAAAAAGCCGGTAGAGATCAAGCACCACCTGGATCAATACGTCGTGGGGCAGGAGCGGGCCAAGCGAATCCTTGCGGTGGCCGTGCATAACCACTACAAGCGGATCTCGTCCAAGGACAAGGATACGGATGAGGTGCAGCTCCAGAAGGGCAACATCCTCATGTTGGGGCCGACGGGCACAGGCAAGACGTTGCTGGCGCAGACCCTGGCGAAGTATCTGGATGATGAACGTGTCGCTGTTCTTCAACCGAGCGACTTGGTTTTCGTTGTGGCTCGTGTTGCCGTTGCTGGCTGCCAGAGTCTCGGCGGCTGATGCCGTCTTCGCCCCGCCAACTGCCGCTGACGCGC
>SXGT01117631.1_pt1 | contig 22847 bp, 21 predicted proteins | sample 3176221 | NCBI WGS metagenome assembly SXGT01 (sample SAMN11356862, study PRJNA531348) | freshwater metagenome | isolation source: freshwater sample F1-120 | place: China: Fuxian Lake, Yuxi | collected 2017-12-25
ATGCCTGAAAAAAAGCTCGCAGCGCTTGGAAACCTGCTTGGCGGAGCCCTGGTGCGTCATGGTATCCAGCACAGAATTGAGGCCGCGCAAATTGTTGCCACAACTAATGAACTGTTGCGCGATCTCTTAAGGGCCGATCAACAAGTCGAGATTCAGGCCGTGAGTTTTAAGGACTCTGAATTATTGTTAGCTTGCAAAACACCGAGTGCTCGGTACGCCGCTGAAGGTCTGACCAACATTCTGACTCAGAGCTTAGAGAGCAGATATCCAGGTCAAACGATTAGGCGGATTCACTGCGTGTTTAGAACCGGTAAGGCCAGTGATGACGAATGGTACAATGGCGCCAGCATATGAATCTAAGACAATACTTGATAATTATGTCCATGGGCACCGCAGTCGCCATGTCTTCATGGTGCGTGGTGTTGTTATCTCTGAATCCGTTGACTTCGAGCACACTAGCTCTTACGGCTTTTTATACTACCCTAGCTTTAGGCTTGGCAGGATTATTTACAATTCTTGGAACGGCAGTCAGAGCTTACCGTTTCCCGGAGCGCCATGTTGGCGCCATTGTCAACCGATCACTTCGTCAAGCGGTGTTTTTAACGGCCCTGTTTTTGGGTTCGCTCTACCTCATGGCACTCGGGCTATTTTCAACTTTGACCCTGCTAATTGCCATATTGTCTTTGGGGTTTTTAGAATTTTTCTTTTTAATTTCGAGTCAAAATGAGGTTACTGGTCCTGATCAAGATTAGCTAGTGGACAGTCGGGCTTGAGAGTGCGGGGTGGCTATGGTTCAATGCCACAACAAACCTCTATGCTGAATCGTTTTTTTGGCCAGTTTTCAAAGGATGTGGCCATCGACCTTGGTACATCTAATACTCGTGTTTTTGTTAAAGAACGAGGCATTGTCATGCATGAACCATCAATTGTTGCAATTAATAACCGCAGCAATCAAATTTTGGCAGTTGGTACAGCTGCCAAAGACATGCTTGGCAAGACACCCCCACACATTTTGACTACCCGCCCCTTAATTAAAGGGGTAATTTCAGATTTTGAGGTAGCCGAGAAGATGCTAAAATATTTCGTGGATAAAATTCACGAGGATGCTTTCACGCTTGTCCCACGACCGCGCATAATCATGACTGTGCCACTTGAAATTACGGAGGTGGAACGCAAGGCAGTCGAAGACGCGGCATTATCGGCCGGAGCGCGAGAGGTATTTTTAGTTGAAGCACCACTCGCGGCAGCTATCGGTTCAGGTCTACCAGTTGAAGACTCGGTGGGGAGCATGGTTGTTGATATAGGTGGTGGCACAACCGAGATCGCAGTTATTGCGCTTGGAGGTATCGTCACTTGGAAATCACTCGTGATCGCTGGCGAAGAAATGACAAAAAATATCACCCAGTATGCCAGAGATATTTTTAACCTTTTAGTTGGTGAGCGAGTGGCCGAGGATGTTAAATGCCGTCTTGGGAGCAGTTTGGATACCGGTCAGGCAATGGACATGGAAATGCGCGGTCGATATTTACTGACTGGTTTACCACGTCAGGTTATCGTTCACGACGGACAAATCCGCGAGGCTCTCTACCGTTCAGTGCAGTCAATTGTTGAAAATATCAAGACCGTGATCGAAGTCACCCCACCAGAGTTGGTGGCCGACATTTACGAACGTGGCATTGTGCTCACTGGAGGTGGCGCGTTATTGAGGGGTATAGATCGAACTATTTCCAAAGAAACAGACATTCCTGTCCGGATTATTGACGATCCTCTGACGGCTGTAGTGCGCGGCGCTGGCATGCTCCTTGATAACGAAACCTTGCTCAAGGAAATTGCTTTACCAACCACTGCGGTTGATTCAATCTTGCCTCGTTAAACATGGTTAATTTTCGTGCTACCAATAAACGACTAAACAGATCCGCCCTGGGTATTGCGGGTTTTTTAGCTGTGTTGTTAATAGCCAAATTAATTCTAGATATTGATGGAGTAGCAAATTTTGCCAATAGAATCGAATCGCAGGGCGTGCAAGTTGGTACGGGTATTGGTAATGGTCTGGCTTGCCTGACACAATCATCAACCTCTTACATGGTGGCTTTGCAGAGCTGTGAGGCCAATAATCGCCAGCTAGTTATCGAACACGTAGACTACGCTGAGCTAAAGCGACAGGTATTGGAATTGCAGGCACTCTTGCAATACACGCAACAAACGGGGGCAGCGGGCACTACGGCCAGGATTATAGCCAGAGCTTTAGATGACAAGGCTACGCATGTAATTATTGATAAAGGCAAAAGTGATGGGTTAGCGATAGGTTCGGCGGTGATTATCGACAACGGAATTTTATACGGAATCGTCGAAGACATAAAAGCAACGAGCGCGGTAGTACGATTGTTAGCTAACGAACAGAGCAAGATACCTGCGGCCGTACTTGGTGAAAATCGAACCATCGGACTCGTGGAGGGCAGGGAAGGGGCGGTGCTGGTGATGGAATTCATCCCACAAGAAGCCTCTTTGAGCGCTGGAGATATGGTTGTAACTAGCGGTCTTGATGGGCGCGTTCCAGAGGGACTAGTTATTGGTTTGATAGCCGAGGTTGTAACAGTTCAGAGCGCCCCATTTAAACGGGCCTATATTGAGTTGTTATATGATCCAAGAGAGTGGACGACCGTAGTAGTTTTACCTCCCTCGGGCGTATGATTACTAATGCGCTATACGGTCTACTCTTGCTTGTTGCGCTGGCGTTTCAAACCAGCGTCCTGACATCGTTAACAGATCCGTACAGACTATTCCCGCTTACGCTAGTCATAGGGATTGTAATCATGTACGAACGGTCATTAATCTTGGGTGGTATATGGATAATTATGGCTGGCGGCATACTTGACGCGCGAGGGTTAGGCGAGGGTTTATTAGTCAGTTCAGTGGTAGCAACCTTAGTGAGTGCAGGTTTAATTTATTTTGTGTTGTCAAAAAGATCTTTTTGGTCGCTGTTTGGAGTAGGTGGCGGTGTTGCTCTTGCCTATGTTGTAACGAAACTGATCTGGTCAGCAGGTTTAGCGGCCTTTACGCATGAGAGATTTGATTTGAGTTCCAGCCTGAGACAAGGTTTAATGATTGGCGTCATGATCACTCTTGGCGTATTTGCGCTCGGAGTCATACGTCGTCGTTTGCTGACCTGGTCACAGCAGAGATTTATGCGCAAAGAAAATTTGTATGCTATTTCGCTGCCGAAATAAAATTGAACGAAGTCTGTTCGGCTTGAATCATCAGTCGGAAGATTGGTCGTTAATCGATAACGGCGATCATCAGATTGAAACCATGGCGCTTGGCCCGAAACAACAAACCGGTAGATGGTCGAGCATGAATGGGGCGGTGGTTAGCAGCCGGTGGCGGGTTGGTTTGTTTGCCGTTGTCTTAGTGTTTGGGCTGCTAGGTGCTCGCGCCGCCTACCTTCAGATCGGTCAGGGTGAATATTTTCGTCAGCTAGCAGACGTTAATCGTACTCGCATTCAAGCTATTCCGTCACATCGAGGGATTATTAAAGACCGCAATGGACTCGAGCTGGCAGAAAACTCTCCCAACTTTCGTTTGTTGGTGTGGCCGCAAGACATACCTAACTGGCCGGTTGACTTAGCTCTGAATGGGCCAGAGCGCGAAATTCGTATCAGAAGTGAGGTGTTACCGCACGTCATGGAGCTCGCTCAGGCACTTAACATCCCGTCAGAACCGATGATTGATAAGCTGATCGCGGCTCAGGCTAATGAACAATTATTGTTGGCTGAAGACATTGATTACACTCATGCTTTAGCGTTCTTCTCTCGACAAAACGAGTATCCTGGTTTTAGCCTTGAGTTTATTGAACAGCGAAAATATTACTCGAGTGCAATTCCGACCTTATCCCACGTGGTCGGTTATACCGGCCCGCTTAGCACTGATGAATACCTAACGCTCAACGCGCGCGGGTATCGACGTTTTGATTCAGTTGGTAAATATGGCCTTGAGGCCGAGTATGAAGACAGTTTGCGTGGACAATATGGCGTCGAGATCATCGAAGTAGATTCCATGGGTCGGGCACTCCGAGTCGTATCGCGCCGTGAACCGGTTGACGGACAAGATTTATCCCTGGCACTTGATGCTCGTCTGCAGGCCTACATCGAAATCGTCCTTGAAGAGCGTTTGCGTGATCAGCCAGCACAACGAGCTGCGGTGGTAGTCATGAATCCTAACAACGGTGAAATTTTAGCTCTAGTCTCGTTGCCAAGTTTTGACGCTAACGATTTTGTTCGCGGTATCAGCGTTGATGATTATGCGGCGCTATTGAACGACGTTAATTCACCCTTATTTCCTCGCGCCCAGGCCGGCGAGTACCCGGCTGGATCGACTATTAAACCAGTTTTCGCGGCCACGGCCTTGGCTAATGACACGATTACCTCTAAGACAACCTTTTTTTCATCAGGTGGGGTCATGCTCGGTAATCGATTTTTTCCTGACTGGCGTGCTGGTGGTCATGGTTTAACCGACGTATATCATGCCATCGCTGATTCGGTTAACACGTTCTTTTACCTGATCGGTGGAGGTGATGAAAGCTTTCCTGGTATGGGCTTAGAAAAATTAATGACAGCCGCTCTATCTTTTGGTTATGGCCAGAAGACTGGGGTAGATTTACCGGGTGAAGCCGATGGATTTTTGCCCACAAAAAAGTGGAAGGAAGACACTAAAGGTGAGCCGTGGTACATCGGGGACACCTATAACGTTGCCATTGGACAAGGGGATTTTTTGGTCACCCCGCTCCAGGTAGCTAGGGCAACAGCTGTATTTGCCAACGGGGGGTATTTAGTCACCCCACATTTAATGCTAGCCAATGAGCAGCCCAAAACTCAGCTACTCGATGACGAGATTGTGAAGATTGTTCGCGATGGCATGCGTCAAACGGTCACAGCCGGAAGTGCGCAATCGCTCTCAGCTCTACCTGTAGCGGTGGCTGGTAAAACCGGCACAGCTCAGTGGTCTAGTACATACGATCCTCACTCTTGGTTTACTGGGTTTGCTCCATTTGAGGCACCTGAGGTGGTGGTTACGGTGTTGGTCGAGCAAGGTGGTCAAGATAGCAGCGCTATAGTCATTACTGCCGATATTTTAGAATGGATGTTTGCTGATAAAAATTAAGCTTGACGCCTGTCAAGGCATCAGGCATGATTATGAATATGCATCTCGACGCCGTTAACCGGCGTCTTGCTCGTTAAAGACTATTTATGGCGAACGGACCTACCTATTTATCATCAGCAGCTTTGGTTGATCTCAAAAAAGAACTTGAGCACCGGATTAAGTTTTTACGTCCCGAAATCGCGCAAAAAATTGGTGACGCTAAAGAAATGGGTGATTTATCTGAAAACTTTGCTTACCACGAAGCGCGTGAACAACAGGCACTCAATGAAACCCGTATCATTACCATCCAAGACATGTTGGTTGACGCGGTTATTATTGATGAGAAAAAAGGTGGTCAAATCGGTGTTGGGTCTCGTTTTAAAGCACGAGCTGGAAACAGCGAAAAAGCCTTTGAAATTGTTGGAGAAAACGAGGCTAATCCGATGGAGGGTAAAATTAGCAACGTCTCGCCCATCGGTAACGCGTTTCTCGGTCATGCAGTTGGCGATCTGGTAGAGATTACTGTGCCCTCAGGCAGAATTGAATACACAATTCTATCAATTGAGTAGTCTGTCCCTATGAACACAGGAGAACGTGAGGTTCGGATCAGTCGATTGCAGGCGCTGAAACGACATGGATTAGACCCGTATCCAAGCGATGTTCAACGTACCCACACCATCGCTCAAAGCTTGTTAGACTTTGACACACTTTTGGGTGAACAAACCTCCATTACGCTAGTTGGCCGCGCCAAGGCCTTAAGAAATATTGGCGCGCTCACTTTTGTACGGTTTGAAGATGCTACTGGTCAGATGCAGGCCGTTTTGCGTCAGGATGATTTAGTCGATACCTACACAACTTTCCTTGAACACGCGGATGTGGGGGATTTTTTTGAATTTTCTGGCACGGCCTATATTACAAAGACTGGTGAAAAATCAATTTTAGTTTCGCGGCTTAGATTTCTAGCTAAGTCACTGTTACCGTTACCTGAAAAATGGCACGGTTTGCAAGACATCGAAACTCGCTACCGTCATCGTGAACTTGATTTGATTTCAAATCCAGATGTCAAACAAAAATTTATCGTCCGCTCACGGTTTATTTCTGCGCTCCGCCAATTTCTTGACACACACGGTTTTTTAGAAGTCGAAACTCCTATCTTACAACCCATTCCAGGTGGCGCGAATGCTCGTCCCTTTGTTACGCATCATAACGCTCTTGATTCAGAATTTTATCTTCGCATTGCGCCCGAGTTGTATTTGAAGCGCCTGGTCGTGGGTGGCTTTGAAAAGGTTTATGAAATCGGCCGGTGCTTTAGAAATGAGGGTATTGACTATGCGCATAACCCTGAGTTCACCATGCTAGAAATGTATTGCGCCTTTATCAATCAGGAGGCGTACATTGAACTCATGGAGAGCATGCTGCGCTTTGCTATCGAACAAGCCTGCGGTCATGAAATTACCAACATTGACGGGCAGCAAATTAATTTTTTGGGTGACTGGCAAAAAATTACCTTCCGTGAAAGTATTCAGCAGGCTTGCGGACTAGACATTGATAAACTGAAAACAACCGATGCAGTTGTAGAAGCCTCAGCACAAGCTAATCTTCACATCGATTGGCAGGGTTGTGTAGGCCTCGGTGACAACTATGACACCCTGTACAAAGCTACTGCTAGACCAAAACTAATCCAACCTACCTGGGTGTTTGATTATCCGATTGAGCTAAAGCCATTGTCCAAACGACATCCGGTAGACCCTACAAAAAGTGCCTCGGCTCAGTTGGTTGTGCTTGGTGCAGAAATCATCAACGCTTACTACCATGATCTTAATGATCCGCTCGATCAGCGTCAACGTTTTGAGGAGCAACAAGCTTTACGAGATTTGGGTAATCAAGAAGCCCAGTGGATGGACCATGATTTTTTGCAGGCCCTTGAGACTGGCCTACCGCCACTAGGGGGCATGGGACTCGGCATCGATCGCATAGTAACTATGATTACGTCTTCTCGTAATCTGAAGGAAGTGATTTTATTTCCAACTCTCAGAAACAAACCAGCAGCAACCAATCATGGTGTATGACCAAGGTCCTAGTCTTCGGTACCTTTGACGGTATTCATAAAGGGCACCGAAATTTTTTGTCAGACGCTCGAACATACGCGGATCAACTGGTAGTGGCAGTAGCTGTGGATGAAGTAGTTAGGCAACTAAAGGGCCGCTGGCCAGACAATAACTTAGCCACGCGTATGACTGCTCTAGAGCAGCTACCTGAAATTTCTGAGGTAGTGGCTGGTGATAGCCGACTTGGTGAGTATAAATGTTTAAAATTTGCACAACCTGATTTGATTGCCTTCGGTTATGACCAAACCGAGCTTATACAAGACTTTAAAAGATTCCAACAGGCAACAAGTGACGAAACCCCGACAATTGTGTTAAAACCTTATCAGCCTCAGGTGTATAAAAGTTCTTTATTGAGGCAGCAGTCTTAGGAACAGACTTTATCTGAATATGATCGATATTAAGCATCTACGTGAGAATCCTAAGTTTTATAGAGATTCGGCTCTAGCCAAAGGCCTTGAAATAGATACCGAGCGTATTTTGGAACTTGATCGCCGTGTGCGCGCACTCAAGACAGAACTTGAGGGGATTAAAGCCCAAAAAAATGATGCTTCAAATGCAATTGCCAAGGCCAGCGCCGAGGAGCGTCAACGAATAATTGAATCGATGCAAATGATCGATCGCAAGGCTGAAGCCTTAGAGTCTGAATATAATCCTTTAGCGGAAGAGCTAAACGACTTGTTGTATAAAATTCCCAATCCTGCCCTAGCGGATGTAAAGGTAGGGAAGTCAGAGGCTGATAACGAGGTCGTGCGCGAGGTTGGTAATAGAACCACGTTTGATTTTGATGCCCGCGATCACCTCGAGCTTGGAGAAATGTTGGGTATCATCGACACTGAGCGGGCTGCCAAGGTGAGCGGAGCCCGCTTTGCTTACTTGATTGGGGCTGGCGCGTGGCTTGAATTTGCACTCATGCAATATGCTGTGTCGGTTGCGGTCAAACACGGCTTCATGCCAGCTACCGTGCCACACTTGGTCAGCGCCAGGGTAATGCGAGCGATGGGGTATTTGGAACACGGAGGTCACGATGAGATATATTTCTTACCTAAAGACAATCTGTATTTAATCGGCACTGCCGAACAATCACTAGGAGCTATTCATTTAGACGAAGTCCTTGATAGCGAAACTCTACCAAGACGATATGTCGGCTTTTCGCCGTGTTACCGCCGTGAAGCGGGTAGTTACGGCAAAGATACCCGTGGTATTTTGCGAGTTCATCAGTTCACAAAAGTTGAAATGTTTAGCTTTACAACCCCTGAAACATCCGAAGCTGAACACGAGTTGTTATTGAATATTGAAGAAGAACTCATGCAAGGCCTCGGTATTCCATATCGAGTCATCAAGCAATGTACTGGCGATTTAGGACTACCAGCAGCCAGAAAATTTGATATTGAAGCCTGGCTGCCATCCCAAAATACCTATCGCGAAACACACTCTACGAGTACCTGTACAGATTATCAGTCACGACGCCTAAATACTCGTTACAAGGGTGCAGACGGCAACATGAAATTCGTGCATACACTGAATGGCACCGCTTTTGCCATTGGTCGCACTCTAGTTGCGATTTTAGAAAATTTCCAACTTCAGGATGGCTCGGTAGTCATTCCGGAAGTGTTGGTACCGTTTCTCGGTGGTCAAACAATTCTGAAGCCACTCAAGTAGCTGTGACTCCCGTTACCAACCATAAAACCTGGGTTGAAATTTCTTCGGCTGCTTTGGCAAGCAACATTGATAATCTCCAAGCAGCGCTGTCACCGGGTGTTGAATTTTGTGCTGTGATCAAGGCTAATGCTTACGGACACGGACTATCGGAAGTGGCTCATTTGGCACTACGTTCAAAGGTTAAAACTTTTGCAGTTGATAGTCTTGATGAGGGACTTGCTGTACGTACTCTTGATCAAACGTGTTCGATTTTTGTGCTTGGAATGACCCCTGCGATTCGTTTTTCCGAAGTCATTTCTGGTCGCCTAATTCAAACAGTTTATGACGCTGAGTCAATTAACAAACTAGCCGAAGCGGCTAAAAGCCTCGGCGCAACAGCCTATATCAATTTAAAACTCGAAACCGGTTTATATCGCCAGGGAATGGATACACGAGAACTTGAATCGGTGTTGGAGGCCTTACAAAGCAACGCAGATCAGATCACAGTGGTCGGTGTAGGATCGCACTTTGCCAACTCTGAGGATCTTGATCGGCCTGAAAAAACTACACATCAAATACGTATTTTTGAGACACTACTCACTCAACTCGCTGAACGGGGTATAACCGCACAGTTAATTCATTTGGCCTGCTCAGCCGCCGCCCTGACACGCGCGAGCACACAATATCAGATGGTCCGTTTCGGCATTGTACTCTACGGTCTTTGGCCCTCGACGAGTGTCCGTAGACAAGTAATGCTCGGTCGACAACGTATAGAGTTGGAGCCAATTTTATCCTGGCGTACAACCATTGCGCAGGTTAAAAGTATTGTCCCTGGAAACCAAATCGGCTACGGCGGACATTTTACTGCTAATCGTCCCATGCGCATCGCGGTGCTGCCAGTAGGTTATTATGATGGCTATGACCGTAAACTATCCAATCGGGGCGAAGTCATCGTTAGGGGGACGCGCTGCCGCGTACTGGGTAACGTTTGCATGAATATGGTTATGATTGATGTGTCCACGGTGCCCGCGGCTAGGGCAGGGGATACGGTTACCTTACTTGGTCGTGACGGGATGCATGCCGTGACGGTGGACGACCTGGCCGAGCGTGCCAGCACGATTAACTACGAGTTCGTAACTCGTATCAACCCATTATTACCGAGGATAGTGGTCTAGACTATGCTGCGCAGAAATTTTATACGATTTTTTGAAGCAAAAAGTTACGATCAATTAGCTGGTAGTAATCCATTGTTTCGGCGGCAAACCCACCTACGTACAAACTGGGTGTGGCTAGCCGGTGGGTTAGTGGGGGCCAGCTTAATTGCAGCCGGGGTGTTCATTGTCTATGGTTCGCATTTCAGGCTAACAACTGTTCAGGTCCATGGCGCAGCTATGCTGTCAGACGAACATCTCCACGACAGCGTTCAAGAACAACTATCGAAGAACAGATTGTTAGTTCTACCAAATCACCACAAATGGCTGTTTAACGTTTCTGAGGCTGAGGCAACCTTAATCAAGGATTTTCCATTGCAGAGTGTTGATATTCAGACTTCTGGATCAATTGTCAACGTTACGGTCGTCGAAGACGTGTTCATGCTAATGCTTAAGTCTGGAGACCAAATTTTTTTGTTAGACACCGCAGGTAACATACTTCGCACCGCAGATCAGACTGAAAAGGCCGAGATAGTCAATAACAGTGGTGCCTATGCAGACATGCCCGTACTACGAGAATCAATTAGCGTCGATCATGCGATCGGTGAACAGCTGTTTAGTGATGAAATCTTGAGAAACGTCATTAGCTTTTACGCAGGCCTAAAAGCCTATAATCTCCAGGTACTAGAATTTATGACCGATGATATTACCTTACCATGGTTCACGGTTAGCCTTGATCGTGATTATGTAGTGCTGTTCGACGCCACCCAAAACGTTGACACGCAGCTAACGGTTTTAAAAACAGTGATCGAGGATAGATTTACAAACATCGAGCAACCACGTTATATCGATGTACGCTTTGGGAATCGCGTGTACGTGCGCTAAATATGATTATGCCTCATCCATTGTTGTCCAAACCCGCCCCTAGTTTTGCCCTACCGGATCAAGCCGGTACGACACATCGACTTGCTGACTACCTGGGCAAATGGGTAGTGGTATATTTTTATCCCAAAGATATGACACCGGGCTGCACAGTTGAGGCCTGCAATTTTAGGGATAATCAGACCCGTCTGCTGGCAGTGGGGGCGGTGGTGTTAGGGATTTCTGCTGATTCAGTAAAACGACACAGTAAATTTGCGCAAGCTGAAAATCTAAATTTTCCCATTCTGGCGGATGAGAATAAAGAGGTTTGCAAAGCTTACAGGTCATACGGTAAGAAAAAATTCATGGGTCGGGAATACGAAGGTATACTCAGAAACACTTTTTTGATTGATCCGCTTGGGAAGGTTGTAAAGGTTTATGAGAGTGTTAAGCCCGCAGAACACGTTTCAGAGCTGCTTAGTGATTTAGTCAGCTTGGGTGGGGTGGAGAACTAGGTTACATTTAACATACAACACTAAACATCAAATACAGAGTTTTGGACGTGTAATTATGTGTCCTACAATGTTTCTTATACGACACTAAGTGTTTATCAATTTCAACTAAACACTTAACATCGAACATCAAACACCTAGCTCAGATACCCGCCCAGTGCATTAACGTGGCCTAGCTACTGTAACTGCAATCAACTGTTAAATATTCAGTGTTTGATGTTTAGTGTTAGGTGTTAAACGACGACGCATTTAAATGCCCTAGGATAAAATAGAGCTACTTGTACACCTATAATTTTAAATTCCCTCTCATGAGTCAGCTAGGTAGGTTACAGGATTGAATGGTCACGGTAGATAGGTCATTGGATTTACTGGGATACCATTTTTTCGGAGTTCAAAATGGACATGTGGACCGGTCGAAAAGCCTGCACCTTGAGTCCCAGGACGTCCACCTGATAAACCTATAATTGCGCCACGTGCTACAAACTGATCTACTGCCACATCAATACGACTCATGTGGGCATAAAGGGTCGCAAAACCGTTAGCATGAATAATCATGACATAGTTACCATATTGACGTCCGGTGGTTGCCCAGGCCACATAACCTGGAGCTGCGGCTTCTATGGGTGTGCCTTGCGGTACCGCAATGTCTAAACCACCGTGTTCAAACAGATAACGAAAAGGATACGTTGGGTCGTAAAATGTTGTAGTAATACGACCCATGACCGGCCATGAAATCACCGTGGTGTCACCGCTGTCATCCGCTTCGGCCAGACGTTTTTCAATATCCTGCTGCAAGGCATCGATGCGCTGACTAATACCCTGCTGTTCCTGTCTGAGTTCGCTCATGAGCACGCGGTACTCAAGTTCCGATTCACGAGTTTCAAAATTAAGGATTTGTTTGGCGCTGATTTTAGCGTCAAGCTCCCCTACCTTGCTATCAAGCTCAACTTGCAGGTTGCTTAAATAATCAAGCCGTGCCTGACGTTCAATTTTTTTCTCATCTAAATCGTCTCGTGCCTGTTTGGTGGCAACTAGTGTCCTACGAAGACCTGTACTGACACTTTGCAGTTGTACCGCGGCCGAAAACAGCTCATTGAAACTTTGTGCACCAATGATCATGGTAAAAGTTCCACTGTGTTTATCTTGTTTATTAATCTCGAACAACAATTTATTAAGCTGGTCTTTTTCACGCGCCAACCGAATATCGGCCTCGGCAATATTGGCGTCGAGTATGGCGACATGCAGGTTCTCCTCCTCAATGGCGTTTTGGGTGGCCGCAATATCTAGTTCTGTGATTGCCATCTCATTTTCAATGATAGCGATGTCGTTTTGGAGCGTTGAGGCCAGGCGTGAATATTCAGCAATTTTCTGTTTATACTCCTCTAGCTTAGTGGCAATGGTTTCAATTTGGGCCTTACGGTTTTGAATTTCAGATTGAAGCTCAGAAATCTCAGCCGGAGTCACGCTCGCAGCAACCGCAACCAGACCTGAGTGATTAACTATCAAGGCTAGTGTCATGGTAGACAAAAGTTTTGTTGACCAGGTACTCATGCTTCAGGTGATGGCTTTAATAATGCGATAGCTTGATCAATCCGTTCCAGAGATGATTGTTTACCCAAAACCCATAAACATTCAAATGGGCTGGCAGATTTTTCTGCTCCTGACAAAGCTACTCGCAGCGGCCACAACACGTTACCATTTTGCAATCCATGCTTAGCAATATACTCCCTAATCAGGCTCTCGAGTATCGGTAGCTGTGTGAAACTCTCGTCTTCAAGATTGGCCACCAGAGTTCGAATACCAACTAACTGAGCAAATGCGTCTGCGGCGGTAGCCTTGTTCCACACAAGTATTTCCTTCGAATACATCAGACTGGAAATATACGGTTGAATTCGTACTTGAATCTCATCGAATCTGTGTACCCGTTGACGTTCAACCACAAGTGCCCGACGTAAAAGTTCTTTATCGACGGGGATTGTGAGATACGGCTGAGCCGCGGTCAGTAAGTCGTCTTCAGATAAATGTGTCAGATATTCATGGTTCATCCAATCTAATTTTTCTGTATTCATGATCGCACCCGAGCTATTTACTTTGGAGAGGTCAAAGAGCTCAATGAGCTCTGCACGAGTATATATTTCTCGATCCGCGCTGGGGTTGTAGCCAAGGGTGCTGATAAAGTTTATCAATGCATCTGGTAAATAACCCTTAGCAAGATAACCCTCGACCGAAACATCCCCCTTACGTTTTGATAGTTTGGTGCGATCAGGATTCAAAATAAGCGGTACGTGGGCATAGACCGGCATCGGTAAACCGAGCATGGCATGCAGCACGATTTGCTTAGGCGTTGACGAGATCCATTCCTCGCCCCGCAGTACATGAGTAATTTTCATTAAAAAATCATCAACCACGACTGCTAAATGATAGGACGCAAACCCATCAGATTTAATAATCACCTGGTCGTCGACATCGATCAAGTTAAACTTGATCGTGCCACGTATAGCGTCGTCAAAGGAAACCTGGCCGTCAGGAATTTTTAGTCGGATAACGTGCGACTCCCCTGCTATGAGACGCTGGTTAACCTCATCTGCGGACAACTGTAAGCAATGACGATCGTATTTTGAAGTCTGTTTGGCGGCAACCTGGGAGGCACGCATCGTCTCTAATCGTTCTTTGGTACAAAAACACGCATAGGCATGGCCTTGGTCGACTAGTTTGTCTGCGTAGGGTTTATAGATATCCAAGCGTTTGGATTGGATATATGGACCGTAGTTACCTTTTTCGGAAATTGACCCATCTGAATTCAACACCGGTCCCTCGTCATAATCCAGGTTCAGCTTATGAAAAACAGACAATAAACTCTCGAGCGCCCCAGGCACCAGACGGGCCTGGTCAGTGTCTTCAATGCGTACTACGAACTGACCTCCACTTTGGCGAGCCAGAAAATAATCAAACATGACGGTCCTGAGCGTGCCAATATGCATGTAGCCTGTCGGTGAAGGCGCGATTCGGGTACGTGTAGGCATATTACAATGTGTCTTTAAAATGCTGTTTGAGTTCATGCCCCACGTTGCGCACGGCTTGAATGAATCGACGCCTGACAAGTGTAACCCAAACTACCTTAAGCGGAAAGACAATAATGGCGCTCAAGATGCGCTGCCAGCGCCATGGCTGTTGGATTAAACGCCAAAGCCATTCAAATCCATACTTTTGCCAGGCCAGTGGTGCACGACTTACAGCCTTGGAAATATAATCAGACGCTCCACCGACCCCGATCAGAATTCTAACCGAAGGAATTTTAGCTTTAAGAATCGTCATGACCCTTTCTTGTTTCCCCTGCCCTAAGGCCACGGCAATAATTTGTGGCGACAAACGCTCAACCCCAGCCAAGGTAGCTTCAGATAAACGCACATGTTGTTCGTCAATGATGCCTGGATCAAAGGTGGCCACGTCCAGGCCAGGAAAACGCTCGCGTAAGGCTACCGCCGCCCGAATCGTTTTACGCGGCGAACCACCAAGCAGCACCAAGCGTTTATGCTCTTGGCAGGCTAGCTCAGCCAATAAAACTAAAGTATCCGCGCCCGTGTGACGGTTTGTCAAACGAGCCTCTGTCAGCGCAGCAACCGCAAATTTTAAACCAATGCCGTCAGGCAGGGATAAATCAGACTTCGCTAAAATTTGTTTAAATTCGCTATCGCGCGCAGCCAACAAGATAAATTCCGGATTAGGTGTCACAATCAGACGCGCCTGATCTCCCTGCAACCACTCAAGCAAAGTATGACGTAAGGCGTCCGGCGTTAAGTCATCAATACGAACTCCTAAGATCGTGTACATACCGACTAGTCTTCAGATTGATTATGAAAAATTCCAAAAGCCAACAGACCACCAAGTAGATCAAGAAACAAGTCGGCCAAGGTATCACCAAGGCTGGTTTGAGCTGGGCTAAAATCAGCGTTGTATGTAAACATTAATCTATCAAAAATAAATTCGTACCATTCCCAAGCTATCCCTATAAGAGCCACAGAGCCAAGAATACCGATAGCGTAAATACTCGTTTGCCAAACAGGCGATAGATGTTGTTTATAATTAATTTTTTTTATTACGCTGTGCCAAGCACCGAGGGCCAAGGTGGCCACCGCCAACCCACCGAGAAAATGCATAGGGATATCGAACCAGTCATAACTTGCATACCAATCAAAGACGATGGCTGCCACATGCACCAGTAAAGTGATCACAAGCCCCAAGACCCCTTTTTGTAAGACAGTCATACAGTTTGCAAGTATAGTCTGATTGACTTTTTGCGTAAAGCCAGCTATATTCTTTGAGCTCATCACCCCGAGCACAGGAGTGCCCATGATCACAGTCGTCGCTTACTTCGTTCTCGTCAATCCCCCGGCTGAGCTCGCTGATTCGTCCTGGCAACTCGAGGTTCCGCTACTGAGCGTGGAGTACGATCACGGCGTGTTCCTGCTACTTCAGGACACACTCGACCTCCCGACCGTACGGGACCTGATCACGCCAGGCCCCAGTTTGACACAACTCAGTGTCGAGCGCGTATCCGACAAGAAGCGCCTGAAGTCTGGGGCAAATCACCCCTACCGAGTGCTGGATCACTCAAGCCTGCGTGAACTCGCGACGACCATCGCGACCCAGCTACTGCAAGGCCTCGACGAGGTCTTGCCTGCCAAGCAAATCTCGACTCCGCGTGTGCTGATCAGCCTCAACAGTCTTTGGGGCCCGGCGATCACCAGAGTCCCGGACAGTCAGCGGTTTGAGCTGGCGCTCCATGACGTCGAAGTCCGTGGCCCGGCCGCAGTCGAATCCGAAGCCTAGTCTAGTCTCACCGGCCTTTTGCCGGTTGTTGTCACCGCCGCCCGATGCTCCTCGCGGGCGGCGGCCTTTTTTTTAGCTAATTTCCTTATGCTACACTAGTGTTGACGACCTCTTTCTGGCACTCTATACTTACGAGTGCTAGGTTAATAAACACTAAACATTTAACACCTAACACGATGTAGTTCGCATCCTGGGTATTTGTGTTCGATGTTGTATGTTTAGTGTTAAATGTTCAATCAATATGATCCCAAATAATTTTACCAGCAAATCACAAGAAGCAATTCAACACGCCCAGTTTTTGGCCAACGAAAACGGTCAGCAAGGTGTTGAACCGATCCACCTTTTGGCCGCCTTAGTTAGCCAGGACGACGGTTTTGTAGTATCGGTTTTAAAAAAACTAGAGATCAGCTTACCAGCGCTACGTGGTGACATTGATCGGATGCTCGACTCTCTGTCGCGCCATGCCAATGTTGAACGTGGCGGCATAGGTCAGGTCATGCTCACACCAGCCTTAGCTAATGTCCTCCAAACAGCTCTCCAAAAGGCTCGGGCCTTTGGTGATGAATACATTTCCACCGAACACCTATTTTTAGGCCTGCTGTCTGACCGACTGCTAGCTAATTTGTTTGGTGCTCACAAAATTGACGAAGGTATCGTGTTTACGGCTCTTAAAGAGCTGCGCGGTCGACAAAAAGTCGATTCCCCTGAACCAGAATCAAAGCATCAGGCCATTGAGAAATACAGTCTTAACCTAACTGAACGAGCCCGTCACGGCAAACTTGATCCGATTATTGGGCGTGACGAAGAAATTCGACGAGTAATGCAGGTTTTGTCTCGACGTACCAAAAACAATCCTGTTTTGATTGGTGAGGCCGGTGTTGGTAAAACTTCCATCGTCGAAGGCCTAGCGCAACGCATTGTAGCCGGTGATGTACCAGAAACCTTAAAGCACCGTGAAGTTGTTGCGCTTGACCTTGGGGCCTTAATTGCGGGCACAAAATTTCGAGGCGAATTTGAAGAGCGCTTAAAGGCGGTAATCCGTGAAGTTCAGAATGCCGACGGTAAGTACGTATTATTTATAGACGAACTCCACATGTTGGTGGGGGCTGGCAAAGGAGATGACTCACCAATGGATGCCTCCAATCTGCTAAAACCGGCACTGGCTCGGGGTGAGCTGCGTGTTGTCGGCGCAACAACTACCAAGGAATATCAAAAACATATTGAAAAAGATCAAGCCCTGGAACGTCGTTTCCAACCGATTTTCGTAGAGGAGCCCAACGCTACCGATGCTATTGCAATGCTGCGTGGCATCAAAGAGCGATATGAAATTCACCACGGGGTACGAATTAGCGATAACGCCATTGTGGCCGCGGTAGAGTTGTCGCAGCGTTATATTTCCGACCGCCAATTACCCGATAAAGCCGTAGATCTTATCGATGAAGCCGCCTCGGCCCTGCGTCTCCAAATAGATTCGATGCCGGAGGAACTCGACCGCCTGAAGCGTGAACAAACACGTTTACAAATTGAAAAACAAGCCCTACTCAAGGAAGACGATAAAGACTCCAAGGCTCGCCTGCATGAGATCGAAAAGGTCTTAGCTGACGTTGACGAAAGAACTCGAGAACTCGAACTCCGCTGGAAGGGCGAAAAAGATCTGATTGGCAAAATTCGGACTCTCAAAAATGACATCGACAAATTGTCGAACGAGGCAGAGTACGAAGAACGCCGTGGCAACCTTGAACGCGTTGCGGAAATTCGTTATGGTCAAATCCCTAACAAGCGTACCGAACTCGTCAAGTTTGAAGACGAACTCAAAAAATTTCAGGCTGAGCGGGGTCTGTTAAAAGAGGTTATAAGCGAACAAGATATCGCCGAGGTCGTATCACGTTGGACACATATTTCGGTATCAAAAATGTTAGAAAGCGAGATGATGAAACTCGCACGCATGGAAGACGAACTCAAGCAGCGTGTGGTTGGACAGGCTGAGGCAATTGGAGCCGTCAGCAATGCCTTGCGACGTTCCCGGGCTGGCATTTCCGAAGAAAAGAAACCTATTGGCTCGTTTATTTTCATGGGACCCACTGGTGTGGGTAAAACCGAACTAGCTAAGGCACTGGCTGAATTCATGTTCAACGACGACAGATCATTGATTCGTCTAGACATGAGCGAGTACATGGAAAAACACAGCGTAAGTAAAATGATCGGTTCCCCACCGGGTTATGTAGGCTACGACGAAGGCGGCCAGTTGACTGAACGAATTCGTCGCCACCCCTATGCAGTGGTGTTGTTTGACGAGATCGAAAAAGCCCACCCTGACGTATTTAATTCGTTGTTACAAATCCTAGATGATGGTCGCTTGACTGACGCCAAGGGTCGCACAGTTAATTTTAAAAACACGATTATCATCATGACTAGCAACATCGGGTCTGATGTTATCTTATCGCAAGGTAAGGTGAGCGGCATCGGTTTCGACGAAGGTAATCAGTCCGATATTGCGCTGGCTAAGGACAAGCTCGACGAAATGTTGCGTGACCACTTCCGTCCTGAATTCTTAAATCGTATTGATGATGTCATTACCTTCAATCCGCTAAAACCAGAGCAGATCGAAGAGATTGTTGATCTTCAGCTAAAGCTAGTCTCAGATCGTTTGCGTGAACAGCGTAATTTAACCCTGAAGGTCTCTGCTAAAGCCAAGAAATTCTTAGCCAATAAGGGTTACGATGTTCGGTTTGGTGCCCGTCCGTTAAAGCGAGTCATTCAAACACAAATTCTAGACGCCTTGGCCATGAAAATTGTAACTGGCGAAGTGTCCGATGATGCTGCCGCAGTCATTGATGTCAAGTCAGATAACATCGAAATCAAAATCAAGTAAGACCTACGCGTAATTCTTGACAGCTTCGAGAATCAAACGTTTGGCTTCCGTGGCATCCTTCCAGCCTTCGATCTTGGTCTGCTTTTTTTCAAGCACCTTGTAGGTCTCAAAAAAGAAGGCAATTTCGTCACGAACATGTTGCGGGACGTCTGCGAGGTTGTTGATGTGCTGGTAACGCGGGTCGTCGTTAGCAACTGTTAGAATTTTTTCGTCCTGACCCTTATCATCGCTCATAACGAGCACCCCGATCGGACGAACATCAACGGCCACGCCTGGAAACAAAGGATTGGAAACCATCACCAAAACGTCGAGCGGATCGCCATCACCACCAAGTGTCTCTGGCAAGAAACCATAGTCACATGGATAAAACATTGGAGCAAACAGCACGCGATCAAGTTTGATCATGCCTAGTTCTTTGTCAAATTCGTACTTGTTTTGACTACCACGCGGAACCTCAATAATAACCCGACAAATATCTGGAGCTTGATCACCAATCTTTAGGCTGTGAGACATAGAGATATTAAATTTCTGTTACGAGTCTAAGAATAACGCAAAACACAGGATTGATCAACAATCAAGAAGATTTTTGCTATACTGTAACTGTATGAAACCATTGCTTACTTTAGCTATGTTATGGGCGATGTCTATACCCCTACAGACCGCCCAGGCCTTTGATCCTAGCTACATTTTATCAGATGACGAGCTTCAGGATGCCAACGCCATGGATCTTAATCAGATCCAAGCCTTTCTAGAACGTGGATATTTAGCCGAATATCGAGCTGAAGATCATACAGGACGTAAGCGTGATGCCGCTTATATCATTTGGAAGGCCGCTCAAGAACATGGGATCAATCCTAAATTCATTTTAGTTTTACTTCAAAAAGAACAAAGTTTAGTTGAGGATGAAGACCCTACCCAGAAACAACTTGATTGGGCTACTGGCTATGCCGTGTGTGATACTTGCGATATGGATGATCCAGCCATTGAACGCTGGAAAGGCTTTGGCAAACAAGTCAACTCAGCCGCCTTGCAATATATCGAGGGATATCTAGCTGATATTGAAACATACGGAGTGACCGCTGGCAGATACGGCCCGGGAGTCACAGTCACAATTGACGGAGAACGGATTACGCCAACCAATGCAGCCACGGCCGCAATGTACGCCTACACTCCCCACTTACATGGCAACGAAAACTTCGTAGCTATCTGGAACCGCTGGTTCGGGCTTACTTACCCATCCGGCTCGTTGCTGCAAGCCGTCGGAGAAGACGGTGTCTGGTTAATTGAACGCGGTTATCGTAGACCGATTACGAGCGCTAGTGCACTGACCTCACGATTTAATTCTGATTTGATTATCTCGGTCTCAGCCAGTGTCCTTGAACAGTTACCCATCGGTAAGGAGATTAATTTGCCTAACTACTCCTTGGTATCCGAGGACGGGGGTAAAATTTCGTTGTTAGTCGATGACACACTTCGTCACATTACCTCCATGGAGGTCTTTAGACGGCTAGGCTTTTCAGAAGATCAACTCATCAGTCTTTCGGACTCAGAGGCCAGCAATTACATGTTAGGCGAACCCATTACGCTTGAGAGTGCCAATCCGCAAGGTGAATTACTCCAATTAGCTTCAGGTGCTACCTTCTATATTGAACAAGGTGTCCGTCGTCCGGTCTTTGACAGTGTTGTGCTTAAGGCCCGTTTTCCCAACATCACGCCAATCCCCGCCACTCCGGTCGACGTTGAACAGTACATCGAAGGCGCTCCCCTAGCTCTACCAGACGGTTATCTGGTACGTAGTCCAGCTGACCCCACGGTGTTTGTCATTTCGGAAGGACAACGACTCCCAATAAGCAGTGAATCGATCTTCCTTAGTTATGGTTATAAGTGGGAAAATGTTTACGTTGTCCCAGACTTTATCTTAAACCTTCACCCATTAGGCGAAGCCCTGACCGAGAGCGCTGAGTAGTATGCTCGTTTTTGCGGGCTTCGTGCCTAATTCTCCGCTACTGTTACCAGCTATTAATCTTGATAATCTGTCGGCTGTTGCGGACACTCGAGCTGCCTACGAAGAACTAACTGAAGAACTTTACGCGGTTCATCCTGACACCATTATCATCTTGGCAAACGCGCCCACCATGTACACAGACGCCGTCTCAGTATCTGTTGCCGATCCTTACGTAGCTAATTTAACCGAATTTGGTGATCTTGGTTACCACAAGACTTATCACCCTGATTTTGCTTTTATTGACAAGCTGCAAAGATACATACGCCAAACCGACTGGCCTCTCTCGCTATCAACCGATGCCACCTTGGGTGCCGCTGCCGCAGTACCGCTTGAATTGCTAACTGCCCATCTGCCTAAAATACGCATAGTCCCAATTGCACCTTGTAGTTTAGACTCTAAAAGTCATTTCAATGTTGGTCTAGCCCTCAAACATGTCATTCTTGAAGGTCAGGCACGTATCGCGGTCATTGCGGCCGGCGACATGTCCCATACGCTCTCAAAAACTGCTCCGGCCGGCTATCATAAAGACGGTAAAATCTTTGATAATCGAGTACTAACATTTTTCCGTGAACACAACGCTTCTGGATTATTGCAATTACCAAATAACTTAATTCAAAATGCCCATGAAACCTCTTATCGACAACTGTGCTTGTTGATTGGGATACTTGATGGCATGTATACAAATCCAAACGTACTCTCATACCAAGCCCCCTTTGGGGTTGGTTATTGCGTCACAAATTTTGTTCTCTAGCATTGAACTTTCCCGAGCAAATTATGATCGCCGAGGTCTACCCGATTCTGAAACTTCCGAGGAAGTGCTCATTTTTTGATTACGATCTACGTTTTGATTTTCCAGTTCACGTTGGCGACCTCGTACGTGTTCCATTTAAGGGCCGAGAGGTCTTGGGAATCGTCAGATCTGTCAAAGACGTCTCGTCGGCAAAAAAGTTGATCAAGGTTAACTCGGTTGCTAAGTCTAGTTACATCACAGCCACTGATCTTGTGCGTTACGAACACCTGGCCGAGCTGCTGGTACAGTCAGTCAGCAGTGTTTTACACAGTGTTTTTCCAACGGTATTCGCGGACGGTCCGGCGCCCCTAATCCAGGCCACCAAATCATCACACATCGGAGCACAGGACATTCCTGTGCTCGAACGTTGTCTTAGCGAAATTACTTTAAACAGGTCTCTAGCCATTGCCGGCAGTCCTGATCTAGGCCTAGCTCTGGCCCACGTACTTCGTCGAAAACGGCCAGGTCAGATGCTGATTTTACTACCCCGAGAACGAGACGCCGAGCTCTTGGCTCGGTACGTCAGGCTTGGGGACTCTACCAGCCTTTTGCACGGCCATACCTCGCCCAAAGACCGCGCTCGTATCGTGGAGGCTTGGCGCACGGGTGAGCTTGAAACACTTATTGGGACTCGTAATGCTAGCCTCTTGCCAGTGAAGGGACTGTCAACCGTGCTGGTACTTGAGGCTGGTAACGACGAGCACATTAACGAACGTCGGAATCCGCGTTTTGACGCTCGTGAGGCTGCCAAACTTTTGGCTAAGCAGCATGGAGGGCATTTTATTGCTTTCGATAGCTTACCGCGACTTGAAGAGCTGGTGTCAACGTCGATGATTAATGTGAGTTACAAGGTCGCGGACGAAAGCATTATTAACCTAGGCTCAGGTGATGAATTGTCAGCCGAGCCCTTATTGTCAGACAGCATTCTGACGGGCATAGAAACG
>SXGT01902288.1_pt1 | contig 22847 bp, 11 predicted proteins | sample 3176221 | NCBI WGS metagenome assembly SXGT01 (sample SAMN11356862, study PRJNA531348) | freshwater metagenome | isolation source: freshwater sample F1-120 | place: China: Fuxian Lake, Yuxi | collected 2017-12-25
CGACCAGCTGCGCTTCGAGCTCTGCGATCCGTTTCTCCGCGTCCACGCGCGACCGTACAGCACGGCGCGATCACGCTGTCGATCCCCCTGCTTGCAAGTGATCGAAACGATCCAGCTTTTCGGGGGCCTGAACGGATACACGGGCGACGCGGTTTCGGAGTCTTGCCTCAGCTTCGTCCACGGTCAAGCCGATGGCTGAAGCGGTAGCGAACACGCCCGAGAGCGCATAGTTTGCGCGCCGCGCGGAAACCCGCATGATGAGCGCATGTGCCGTCTGTTCGGGTTTCGCTCGGTCATCCCCAGTCAGGTCCATCGCTCGCTGGTCGCCGCCGACAACGCGCTGGCCAAGCAGTCCGAAGCGCATCCGGACGGGTGGGGCGTCGCGTATTACGTCGATGGCGCGCCGCACGTCACCAAGAGCGCGGCGGGCGCGATGGACGACGTGCTGTTTCGGCGCGTGTCGGGGATCGTGAGCTCCGAGACGGTGATGGCGCACATTCGGCGCGCGACGCAGGGCGCGCTGACGGTGCTCAACTCGCATCCGTTCCAGCATGGGCGATGGGTCATGGCCCATAATGGAGACATCCCGGGGTTCGAGCGCTGCCGCGAGCGCCTCGAGCACGTCATCGCGCCGCGCCTGCGCCGTTTCATCCTCGGCGAGACCGACAGCGAGCGGATCTTCTTCGTGTTTCTGACCGAGCTCGCGAAGTACGGCGACCTCGGCGGGCGCTTCGGGCTCGACGAGGTCGTGACGGCCCTGCGCGAGACGGTCGCGCAGGTGCGCGCGCTGTGCGACGGGCCCGCGGGGCCCGATGGGCCCGATGGGGAGGTCGCGCCGAGCCGGGCCCTCCTCACGCTGATGGTGACGAACGGGCAGGTGATGGCCGCGCATCACGGGGGCAAGGATCTCTTCTACTCGACGTGGAAGCGGCGCTGCGCCGATCGCGACGTGTGCCCGTCCTTGTCGAGTGTGTGCGAGGCGGCGAGTACGACCGGTTTTGTGAACCACCTTCTCATCGCGTCCGAGCCGCTGCAGGGAGAGAACGTGTGGGTGCCGCTGGCCGAGGGCGACGTGGTTGGGGTCGACTGGCGGATGCGGCTCGCGCTCTCGACGGCGACCGTGGCGCCGGCGGCATGAGCTTGGCGCGGCGCCCTGGCCCGGTGGGTCAGGTCTTCGCGCGCGTGCCGGCGCGGTAGAGCACGAAGGCGAGAACGGCGAACGGGGCCAGCGGGAACCAGCTCTCGCCGAGGAACTCGAAGGTGTGGGCGATCGAGAGGTCGACGTCCGCGCCCGAGAAGACGGCTTGAAGCACGCCGGCGATCGCGGCGCCTGCGATGAGCCCGGAGGCCATCAGCATGCCGGGCGAGAACTCGGCCTCGGCGGCGCTCAGCTTCTTCTTGCGGTCGACGAAGTAGCGGATCATGCCGCCGATGAAGATGCCGCCCGAGGTCGAGATGGGCAGGTAGAGGCCGACCGCGAAGGGCAGCGACGAGACCTTGACGAGCTCCATGATGATGGCGAGGAAGACGCCGACCAGCACCAGGCCCCAGGGAAGCGGCGCCTCGCGGTCGGCGTCGACGATGGTGCCGTCGATGAGCAGCCGGAAGAGCTGGGCCTTGGGGGCGTCGTATTTGAGGATGCGATCGGTCGCGCTCCAGGCGGTCTGGCCTTGGGCGTCGATGAGGTAGTGGCCCGACGGGGTCTCTTGATAGGCGAAGGCGATGTTCTTGGCGTGGCCGTCGGCCTCGTCCGCGACGAAGCAGCCGACGAGCCGGCCGTCGACGGTCGCGCCATCGGGAAGCCGCAGGCACGTGATCGTCTGCCTCACGTCGATCGCGCGGTAGGGCTGGCGGTCGACGCCCAGCTCCTCCTCGAAGCCGTCGCCCACGGGCGCAAAACGAGAGGCCTGCTTGGGGGTTTGGAGCTTCCAGGGGTAGCCACCGCAGACGCCCGGGTCGACGAGGAAGGCGACGTGGCCTTGGGGGTCGACGAGGTACTTGCCGCGCGTGATGCCCGGCACGTCCTTGGCGACGTGGTAGACAGCGTAGGGTTTCCCGTCGGGGCCAGTCTGGTCGAGCCGGGCGGGGCGGGTTGCGGCGTAGCCTTCGATGGCGTGCGCACGGAAGCCCTCTTTGACGCTCGCGTCCTTGGCGAAGGCGATCCGGCCGTCGCCGTCGATGAGGTAGTCGCCGGCCTTGACGGGTTCGAAGTCGGTCGTCGCGTAGAAGACGCGGTAGGTCGTGCCGTCGGGGCCGGCCTCGGTCGGGGCGTCGGCGGCGAGCGACACGGTGTAGTTCGGAAAGTCGACGCCGCGGTGGGTCGTCGAGCTGTTGTTCATCAGCTGGAGCATGAAGCCGATGACGATGGCGCTCGAGACGACGCCGAAGAGGATGGAGATCTGCTGTTGTCGTGGGGTCGCGCCGACCAGGAAGCCGGTCTTCAAGTCCTGGGCGATGGTGCCGCCGTTGGAGGCCGCGACGCATACGAGCGCGGCGGTCGTGAGCGCCATCGCCTTGAATTCGACGCCGGTCCAGCCGACGGCGGCGAAGAGCGCGCAGGTGATGATGAGCGTCGCGATCGTCATGCCGGAGATGGGGTTCGACGAGCTGCCGATTTCGCCGGTGATGCGCGCCGAGACGGTCGTGAAGAAGAAGCCGAAGAGGACGATGAGGATGGCCGACACGGGGTTGATGTCGATGATTGGGGCGACCGCGATGCCCAGGGCGAGGGCCAGGGCGCCGAAGAGGACGACGCGCATCGAGAGGTCGCGCTCGGTGCGCGGGACGGCGGTTCGGCCGGTGGCGCTCCGACCACGCCTCCCGACGTTGCGCATGCTGGCGCGGAAGGCCTTGACGATGGTCGGGATGGCGCGCGCGAGGGCGATGAAGCCGCCGGTCGCGACGGCGCCGGCCCCGATGAAGAGGATGTAGTTCGAGCGGATTTCGCCGGGGCTCATGTTGGCGATGGTCTTGCCGGTCGACGGATAGATGATGCCGGTCAGACCGTCGCCGAAGTGGTGGATGAGTGGGACGAAGACGAGGAAGGCGAGGGCGCCGCCGGCGAGCATGTTGGAGGCGACGCGCGGGCCGATGATGTAGCCGACGCCGAGCATGGCGGGCGAGACCTCGAAGGCCAAAATGGCGCCCTTGAGCTTGCCCCAGAAGTTGACGGCGAAGGTCGCCTCCGACGGGAAGACCTTCAGGATGAGGTTGATGAACGCGTAGAAGAAGCCGATGCCGAAGCCCAGGAAAACGGTCTTGGCGTTCGTGCCGCCCTGCTCGCCGACGATGAGGACGTCGGCGCAGGCGGTGCCTTCGGGGAAGGCGAGCTTTCCGTGCTCCTCGACCATCAGGCCGTGGCGGAGCGGGATCATCATGAGGACGCCGAGGAGGCCGCCGAGGAGGCCGACCAAGAGGATGCGGCCGAGCTCCATGTCGAAGCCCCTGAGGCGGAGCGCCGGGAGGGTGAAGGCGATGCCGGCGGCGATCGACTCGCCGGCCGAGCCGGTGGTCTGGACGATGTTGTTCTCGAGGATGGTCGCGGGGCGGGCGTTGAACGCCTTGCCGAGCCAGCGGAAGAGCGTGATCGAGAGGACGGCCACGGGGATCGAGGCCGAGACGGTCAGGCCCACCTTGAGCGCGAGGTAGACCGACGAGGCCGCGAACACGATGCCGAGCAGCGAGCCGATGACGACGCCGCGGATGGTGAGCTCGCGGGGGCTTTGATCGGGCGGGATGAAGGGCTTGAAGGCGGGGGCTTGCATGCACCCTCGTTAGCATCGACCGGGCGCGCGTGAAAGGGGTGCGGGGCGCGAAGTTCGCCCGCGTGCCGGCGGGCGTTCAGTCCTCGACGACGTGAACGAAGAGGCCGTCGGCCAGCTTGGGCTCGAACCACGTCGACTTGGGCGGCATCACGAGGCCCGCGTCGGCCGCGCGGAAGAGCTCGCCGAGGGAGGTCGCGTGCATCGCGAAGGCGACCCCCTGGCCGGCGGCGCTCGGCGTGGGCAAGCGCGTAGCGCTCTTCGCGAGGGCGTCGCTCGGCGTGGGCAAGCGCGTAGCGCTCTTCGCGAGGGCGTCGCTCGGCGTGGGCAAGCGCGTAGCGCTCTTCGCGAAGGCGTCGACGCGCGCGGCGAGCTCGGCGGTGCCGCGGATCCCGCCGACGAAGTCGATGCGCGCGTCGCGGCGCGGGTCGCGGATCCCGAGGATGGGCGCGAGCAGGTGATCCTGCAGGATGGCGACGTCCAGGGCGGCGATGGGGTCGGTCTCGTCGACCAGGGCCGGCTTCGGGGCGAGGAGGCGCCAGGCGCCTTCGAGATACATCGCGAAGGTGCGGTGCGGGACCTGGTCGGGATCGGCGCCCGGCGGGCCGATGTCGAAGGACTCTGCGAGCTCCGCGAGGAAGGCCTCGGGCGTGTGTCCGCCGAGGTCGGCGACGACGCGATGGTACGGGAGGATGCGGAGTTCGGAGGCGGGGAAGACGACCGAGAGGATGCCGCTGGCGGGGCCGGCGTCGCGCTGGTCGCGTTCGTCGGCGACGCGGGCGGCGCTGGCGGCACGGTGGTGGCCGTCGCAGATGTAGAGCGCGTCGATGGCCGTCGTGATGGCTTCAAAGGCGGCGATGTCGCGGATGAGCCAGGCCTCGTGGCGGACGCCGTCGGGGGTCGTTATGTCGAGGGCGGGCTCGGTGGCGGTCACGCGGGCGAGCGCTTGGCCGAGCTCGGCGCCCGCGCGTCCGCTGGGGCCGGCGTCGCGGCAGGCGAGAAAGACGGGGCCGGTCTGGGCGCCGGTGACGCTGATATGGCGGGTGCGGTCGTCTTCCTTTTCGGCGCGCGTGAGCTCGTGGCGCTTGACGGTGCCGGCGCGGTACTCGGCGACCGACGCGAGGCCGACGAGCCCGGTCTGGCGCCAGTCGCCGCGCGTCAGGCGATAGGCGCCGTAGACGGGGGCGGCCTCGCGGGCGAGCCACTCCTTTTCGAGGAAGGCGGCGAGGTTTGCGCGCGCGTGCAAGTATATTTCGGGCGCGTAGGGCGAGGCGTCGTCGGCGAGTTCGAGCTCGGCGCGCGTGATGCGCAGGAACGACGCGGGCTGGTTCTTGGCCCAGTGGCGCGCCTCTGCGAGCGACACGACGTCGTAGGGTGGCGAGAGGAGCGACGCGGCGATCGCGGGCGTCGGGCGCAGGGGGCGAAAGGGCGAGAAGCGCATGGCGAGGCTCCGGCAGCGGGGGGTCCACGGGAACGGCGAGCGTCTAGCCGATGCGGTCGGTCGGGGCAAGGCCCGTTCGCGAAGGCTCGGCTTGGCCCGTCAGGGCTGTTGCCGGGCTGCCCGCGTGGGGTGGCGGAGCGGCGATGGGAGCGGCGGGGCGGACGAGCGCGGCGCCGGCGAGGACGACGAGCGCGACCAGTGGGGCACCGACGAGGATGAAGACTGCGACGCCGTGCCAGAGTGCGTGGGCACCGAGCGCGATCGCGAGGGCGGCGCCGAGCGCCATGAGAAGGGGGAGGGCGATCGCCGGGAGGGCGCGGAGGAGGCGCGCGCCGAGCCGATCTGGGGGACCGCCTTTGCGTGCGAGGACCAGGCCCGCGAGGAGCGGTGGGAGCAGCGCCGTGAAGAGCATCGCGAGGTCGGCGGCGAACGTCAGCACGGCGCCCGCGAGCACGGTCGCGCCCACGGCCGTGAGGGCGGCGCCGAGGCCGGACGTGGCCAGCGCGAGGGTCGCGGGCGAGCGGCGCCAGAGGAAGAGGGCCGCGAGGAGGGCTCCGACGAGGCCGAGGGCGCGCGCGAGGGGCAGGCCCCACCCGGACGGAAGGGCCGGCGCGACGTCGTGCGAGGCCTCGATCTGGAGCGGGGGGACCCGGCCGAGCAGGAGGACGCCCACGAGTTCGTGCGCCTCGCGTTCCTTTGCCGCGTCCGAGCCGGCGCCGAGCGCGATGCGGATCCGGCCGCCGGGGATCGCGCCATGGATCTTCGGCGCCATGACCACGCGGTCGCCGAGCACGACGGCGAGGCGCTCACCGCTGTGCGTTTGCGTGAAGGCCGCGAGGAGGCGGCCGCCCTCGCGGTCCAGGTCGATTTGCACGCTCGGCCGCGTATCGCGCTCGTCGCGAACGACGCGCGCCGTGTTCACGTGCGTGGGCTCGAAGACCGCATTGGTGCGCACCAGCAGCGAGGCGCCGCCGCCGTCGGCGCGCGTTTCGAAGACGACGCGGGTCCCGTCGGGAGGCGCGCCGAGAGCGTCGATGGACGCTCCGAGGGCGGCGCGGTTTGGGGGGGCGCGTTGGTCGGTCCAGGGCGATCCGTCGACGACGGGCAGGAACTCGACGCGCGCGTCGACGCGGAGGGCGGCCACGACACGGGCCGCGCCACCTTCGACGCGCGGCGTCACGGTGACGCGGAACTCGGTCCGATCCGGGCGCTGCGTGGCGTGGCAGGTGGGCTCGGCCCCGTGCTCCGCAGCAAGGTACGCTTCTTCGAGGCGTTGGCAGGCCAGCCTCGCGGCGTCGACGCCGGTCGGCTCGCTGCGCAGGCGGATCTCGCTGCCGCCCATGAAGTCGAGCCCGAGCGGGACGGGCACGACCCAAAGGAGGTTCGCGACCAACGTCGCCAACACGATGCCAGCGTGACCGACGAGGCGCGCCAAACGGACCTCCGTGATGCTGCCGAATGGCTAGCCGATGATGACGGCGCGGGCAAGGCTCGCGACGGCCCGCCACGCATGGGTCGTGCGATCGAAGACGGCCCCGAGCGCGCCCGAATGGACGAAGAAGCGGTCGAGATTCCGGAGCGCCATGACCGGGGACGGATGCCGCGCGCGCTCGATGCGCCAACGGAGCAGCGTGGCCCAGAGCGCGACCAGGCGGATCCCGAGGTCGGGCGCGATCATGTAATCGGGCGACACGAAGAAGCGGTGGATCAGATAGCGCGTGAGAATCGCTTGCTCGTCGATGCAAGCGACGTCGGGGAGGTCATGCGGCTGCGCGGGCGGGTGGCCCCAGAGGTGCCAGAGGCCGCGCGGGGCGACGCCGGCGAGCAGCTCGACCTCGCGCATGACGGCCGAGTCGAAGACGCCGTTCTTGAGCGCCGGGCCCGAGAGCGTGGCGCGGGCCGGGAGCTCGTCGCCGGTGACCGCGCGCGTGAAGTTCGCGACGCGCTCGAAGGGATCGGCCTCGGGGGCGCTCGCGAAGCGGTCGAACCAGGTCCAGTGCTTGGCCCAGAAGGCGCGGCACGTGAGGCGTTCGCCGTGTGCGTCGTAGTAGGGGATGTCGTCGCTCGCAAGGGGGGCGACGCGGTCGACCGGGGGAATGCCGTCGGGCTCGATGAGGCGCTCGAAGTGCGTCTCGCGTAGGAAGAGCTCGAGCGCCGTCGGGCACTGGAGCGACAGCGAGACCAGCTGGCGGTCGGGCGTGAGCAGCGACAGGAACGGGAACAGCTTGCAGATCTGCGGGTAGACGCTCTCGCCAAAGCGCGTGCGCAACGTACAGAGGCGTTCGGCGTCGAGGAAGACGCAGGTCGGGCCGTGCTCGGCGTCGTCGCGCATCGGCAGGACCGGCAGCCCCTGGATCTCCGCGAGGCGCGCGATCTGGCCGACGTGGGGGTCGCCCGCCTCGGTGAGCGCGCGCGTGATGCGCCGCTGCTCGACCACGTCGACCTGGACGCGATGGATACGGCAGCAGAGGCCGCGTTTCTGGCACTGCCAGGCGCGCACGATCGCCGCGAGGTGCAGCGGAACCGGTTCGATCAACGCGTCACTCGAGGTCGCCGCCCAGGACCACGTAGCCGCTCTGGTTCTTGACCGAGAGGTTTCCGAGGCCGAGCGTCGTGCCGGGCGGCAAGGTCGGGATGATGGTCGAGAGATCGGTCGCCGGGATGGCGATGGGACCGAACGTCTGGCCCGACAGGAAGCCGCCCAGGAGGCCGGGTAAGGCGCTCTCGATGATCGATCGGAGGTCGAAGAGATCGCCGAGACCGCCGTCGTCGAGGGCGATGATCTCCATGTCGGTGCCGAGGACGTCCGACAGCTGGAGCGAGACGCCGTCGGTGCCGGTCACGAAGTTCACGCCCAGGCCCATGTCGACGTACAGATCGACGCTCACGTCGAAGCCGAAGATGGTGCCGGTCAGGGTCACGCCGAGGTCGCCGATCTGCGCTTGAATTGGGCCCTTGATGCAGTCATTGACGATCGGCGGCAGGAGCCAGTTCAGCGTGAGCTGGAGGTTGTCGACCGGGATCGGGAGCGCGCCGCCGCCGAGCAGCGTCGCGAGATCGACCGGGCCGTTGAGGTAGCCGGTCCACCACGCCGCGAAGAACGCGGCGTTGATGAGGTCGGTCTTGACGCCGATGCCGACCGAGGGGTCCCAGGCCCAGTTGAGGACCTCGCTCGAGGTGCCGAGGCAGTCGGCGCGGCGGATGGCGCCGAGAGGGTCGCGCTCGACGCCCTTGTCGCTGTAGAGCCCGACCGCGACCGTGGTGGTGTCGCCATCGTCCGTGAAGGCGATGGTCGAGAGCTCGGTCGCGAGGCCGATCTCGGCGGTGACACCGTTGCCGAGGAGCGACGGCAGCGGGATGGTCGTGTCGATGACGAGCATGTCGAAGAGGCCCGAGAGAAGCGGCCCGGCGACCGCTTCGATGAGCGGGTTGAGGAGGGCCGGGACCAGATCGGCGATGCCCTGGGCGAGCGGGTCGAGGAAGCTGCCCATGAGCGCGCCGAGGTCGACGTAGTCCGAGAGCGGGATGTCGATCGTCTGGCTGAGCCCGGGGATCCCGCTCAGGCCGAGGTGAAAGACGATGTCCTCGATCGGGGCGATGTGGATGTCGCTGGCCGACGAGTCGAAGTGCGTGAAGGCGATCTCGGTCGGCTGGCCGAACAGCTTCGACATGTCAGTTCCGACATCGACGTTGAAGGTGCCGATCTGGGCGCCGCCGGTGGCCGTAGCCGATCCGACGAGCTGGATGGTCGGGTTGGCGGTGCAGCCCAAGAACGGCACGCACGTCTGCGAGGTGACCGTGAACGTGGCGGTCGCGGCGAAGACGAGGTCGAGCGCGAAGGCGGGGCGGTTGGCGTCGCCGAAGGTCAGCGACCAGTCGAGGCCGCCGGTACGCGAGTCGATCGTGACGCGGGCGGGCGCGAGGCCGGTCGTCTCGGCGCTCGCGAGGGTGAGCGTGAGGACGCCGTTGAATTGAAGGTCGACCCACAGGGCGTTCGGGACGATGTCGATGGTCTGCGAGGTCGAGCCGAGCGGGACCGTCGGAAGTTGGAGGCCGGCGAGCGCCGTGTCGATGAGGCTCTTGATGTCGACGGTGCCGAAGACGAGCTCGAGGAGCGTCGCGATATCGTCGATATGCGCCGGGTCGTGTTGGCCGTCGTCGAAGAAGTCCTGGCCCAGAAGGACCGCGAGACTGTCGGGAATTTTCAGGTTGCTCGCGTTCTCGTCGACGAAGTCCGTCCAGCCGTCGGAGTATTGATAGGTGGGCGTCAGGCGCGTCTCGAGGTTCGCGATGTCGTTCGCCTCGATGACGAGCATGTTGAGGCCCCATACGGAGTCGACCGCGTGCGCGAAGTCGCCGTCGTCGTCGACCGCGACCTCCGCGCCGTTGATGAAGAGGTGGCTCAGGCCGCCCGCGTCGAAGACGTTGCCCTGGACGGTCACGGGCTCGACGGTCTCGAGGATGGTCGCGCCGCGCGGCGGGAACGTGATGGTGACGCGCGGGGGCGTGACGTCGACGATGAGCTCGAGGTCGTCGGTGAGAGCCTGCCACGGGTCGGCGAGGCGAACCGAGAAGAGGTAGTGGCCTTCGTCGGCGAGGCGGTAGCGGTGGAGGGCGTCGTCGACCAGCTCGGGGCTCGGGATGGTCGGCGCCGTGAGCGTGCCGGGGAGGTCCTCGATGGGGTTCTCATAGGCGTCGTAGGCGGTCCAACGGAGGTTCACCACAGCGCCGGTCGCGTAGGCGACGCGCGCCGGATCGGCCGTGAGCTCGAGGCGCACCGGGTCGCCCGGCAGGACCACGAGCTGGCTCGGGGTGTGGGTGGCGCCGTCGTTCGGCGCGCCGCACGAGACGCTGTAGGTCCCGACCTCGGAGGGCTCGACGACCCCGGCGGTGAACGCGAGCTGCGGCGGGGCCGTGTATTGCGGGGCGTCGACGGTCCACTCGTTGCCGAACGCGTCGGCCGCCACGCACGACACGGTCGACGTGTGGCCCATCTGGACCGGGTTTGTGCCGAGCACGACGCGCGTCGTGACGGGCGCGCCCGCGACGACCGTGAGGACCGCGCCGACCGTGTCCGCGCGGTGGTAGTCGGCGAGGGCGCAGAAGGCGCGGTAGGTCCCGACCTTGGTGCCGGTCACGGTCATTCCGGCGAGCGTGGCGCCCTCGGCGGGCCCCGTCTCGGAGACCAGCGTCGCGCTGAAGTCGTCGGCCTCGAGCCAACGCGCGGCCGGACCGTGCGCCACGCAGCGCACGTCGGCGGTCGCGCCGGCCCCGATCGACGCGGGCGCGACGGTGGTCGTCAGGCTCTCGATGAGGCTCGCATCGAGGCGGCTCGACTGGCACGCGAAGAGCGCGGGCGAAAGGACGCTTGCGACGATGGCGAGGCCATGGCGGAGGGGGGCTGGGGACGGCATGACGGACCTCGCGGGGGGCGAAAAAGTCCGCGGAGCATACACAGGCGACCCAGGGGCGGCCAGGGTCTTGTTCCTATCTAATGGTGGCGTGGTCCGAGCCGGACCGCGGGCGGCGTTGTCGGCGCCCCCGAGCTGGCGCATGCTAGCGTCATGGCCTTCCCACACCGCGTCTTCCATCCCGAGACCAGCTCCATTGCCGAGGGGTTCGATCCGAGCCTCTCGGTGATGGCCGTCCGCCCGCCGATCTACCCGGTCTCGACCTATGCCTTCCATTCGGCCGAGGCGGCCGCGCACCACTTCGATCTCGCGCTCGGGCGCGTCGCCGTCGATCCGGGCGAGAGCCTCGGGCTCATCTATGCGCGCCTCAACAACCCCAACGCCGAGATGTTCGAGGACGCCTTGTGCTCGATCGAAAAGGGCGCCACCGCGTGCGCCGCCTTCTCGAGCGGCATGTCGGCCATCGTCACGACGCTGATGGCCTTCGCGCGGCCGGGTCAGAAGATCCTCTACCAGCGGCCCGTCTACGGCGGGACCGATCACTTCCTTCGCCACATCCTGCCCGAGTGGAAGGTCGAGACCATCGCCGTCCCCGAGGGCGCGTGGCCCGCCGCACTCGCCCAACACGCGGCCGAGGTGGCGCTCGTCCTTCTCGAGACGCCGGCGAACCCGACGCTGCGCATGATCGATCTCGGGGCCGTCGCCGCGCTGGTCCGCCTCGCGACGCCCGAGCGCCACGTGCCGATCGTGGTCGACAACACCTTCCTCGGCCCCGTTTTCCAGTCGCCGCTGCTGCATGGTGCCGACCTCGTCATCTACTCGGCGACCAAGTTCCTCGGGGGCCACAGCGATCTGGTCGCGGGCGCCGTCACCGCACGCGACAAGGCGCTCGTCGACCAGGTCAAGGGCCTCCGGGCCTTCCTCGGCACGATCTGCGAGCCGTTCACCGCCTGGATGCTGCAGCGCAGCATGGCCACGCTGCACCTGCGGATGATCAAGCAGTCCAAGAACGCCGCGCGCATCGTCGGCGCGCTGGCGGGACATGCGGCCATCGCGCGCATCCACTATCCGAATCTCTTCACCGGCGAGGACGCGCGCGTCTTCCACGCGCAGTGCACCGCCCCCGGCTCGATGATCGCCATCGAGCTACACGGCGGGCGCCCGGCCGCCTTCCGCTTCTTGAACGCGCTGCAGCTCGTGCGTCTCGCGGTGTCGCTCGGCGGCGTCGAGTCGCTCGCGTGCCACCCGCGCAGCACGACCGCCTCCGAGATGTCCGACGAGGACCTGCGCGTCGGCGGCATCACCGAGGGCCTCGTGCGCATCTCGATCGGCGTCGAATACTGGCGCGACCTCGCCAAGGACCTCGGTGTCGCGCTCGACGCCGCGCTCGGCTGAGCACGCTGTCCGCGGGTTGCCGCCGCTTGCGCCGCCCGCCCAATGCCGCTATGGACGCCGGACGATGGCCCCCGATGCCCCCGTCACCGTGCCGAGCGAGGTCGCCGAAGAGGAGCGCGTCCTCCAGGCGGTCCGCGCGAACCTCCTGCGCCTGAAGGCCGCCCCCGCGCCCGTGGACCACAGCGCGACCCTGGTCGAATTGCGCGACAGCCTGGCCGACGAGAAGCTGGCCGACGACAAGGCCAGCATCGTCGAGCAGATGGACCGCATGCAGGCCCTCATGAACCAGCAGGCCAAGAGCCCCGAGGGCACGTACGACCTCGAGAATCCGTACTTCGGCCGCATGGTCCTCGACGACGACTTCGGCACGCGCAGCATCCTCATCGGCAAGAGCACGTTCATCTCGGACCGCGTGCGCATCGTCGACTGGCGTAACGCCCCGATCTCGCGACTCTTTTATCAGTACGGCGAGGGCGACGAGTACGACGAAGAGGTCAACGGGCGCATGGTCTCGGGCGCGGTCAAGACCAAGCGCACCATGACCATCGCGCAAGGGGGCCTGCGGCGCTTACAGACCGACGACCACACATGGGTCTTGCACAGCGACGGCTGGGTCGACGCGCGGGCGCGCGAGGCCAAGCTGGCCGGCGGCGCCGGCACGGCCATCCGCCCCGACAGCCTCGGGACCGGGCACGCCGTGGCGCACGGGGCAGGGCGCGCGGGCCAGGTCGGGGGCGGCACGAGCGGGAAACGCGACCGGCACCTGCCCGAGATCGCCTCGCTGCTCGACCCCGAGCAGTTCAAGCTCATCACCAGCCGGGACCAGGGCCTGGTCGTCATCCAGGGCAGCGCGGGCTCGGGCAAGACGACGGTCGGACTGCATCGCATCGCCTGGCTCGTCTTCCAGAATCCGGCGCTCTTCCGGCCGCCGGCCATCTTGGTGGTCGTCTTCTCGCGGGCGCTCGCCGCCTACATCTCGCAGGTCTTGCCGGCGCTCGGCGTCGACGGCGTGCGCGTCCTCGAGTACGGGCCCTGGGCCGAGGCGCTGAGGCGCGCGCATTTTCGGAATATGCCGGACCGCTATTCGGACGATACGCCGGCCCTGGTGTCGCGTTTCAAGTCGCATACGGCGCTGCTCACGATGCTCGAGGCGGCCGCCAAACGGCGTCCGAATGCGGATCCGAGGGTGCTGTTCGAGGAGCTGCTGACCGACCTCACGTGGCTCGTCGATGGCCTCGCGCGCTTCGCGCCGGGCGCCTTCACCGAGCGCGAAGTCGTGCGCATCCATCGCTACTGCACGCGCCAGATGAACCGGCGCGATGACGGTCCGCGCACGCGTCGCAAGCGCCCCATCCGCGGCGACGAGGCCCAGCGGGGTTTCGACCCAGATGGGCCCGACGCGCCCGACGAGGACGACGACGAGCTCGACGACGACCCGGAGGATCCGACCCTCGACCGCGAGGACGACACGATCCTCCTACGCCTCTGGCAGCTCGTGCGCGGACCGCTGCGCGGCGAGGACAAGAAGCCCCTCTACTATGACCACGTCATGGTCGACGAGGCGCAGGATCTCTCGCCGCTCGAGCTCGCCGTGCTCATCGGGGCGGCCGGCGAGCGGCAGAGCGTGACCTTGGCCGGGGACGTGGCGCAGCAGGTGCGCGAGCACCGCGAGTTTCCGAGCTGGATCGACGTCTTGGGCGCGCTGCGCCTGGGGCACGTCGATGTCTCGCCGCTGCAGGTCAGCTACCGATCGACGCGCCAGATCATGGAGGTCGCGCGCCGGATCCTCGGGCCGCTCGCGCCCGACGAGCCCGTCACGGCGCCGCGCATGGGCGCGCCGGTCGGCCATCTGCGCTTCGACTCGAAGGGCGCCGCCGCGACGTGGCTCGCGCCCGCCCTGGCGGATCTGATGCAGCGCGAGCCGATGGCGAGTGTGGCGGTCCTGACCGTGGATCTTGCGCAAGCCCTCGATTGGTATGGGATCCTCGAGCGCTCGCAGGTCCCGCATCTCGCGCTCATCGTCGAGCAGGACTTCTCGTTCGCGCCGGGCGTCGAGGTGTCCGACATCCGCTCGTCCAAGGGCCTCGAGTTCGACTACGTCGTCCTGGTCGGGGTCGACCAAGACGCGTTTCCCGCGCGCGACCAGGCGCGACATCTCTTGCATGTCGGTGCAACTCGCGCCGCGCACCAGCTCTGGATCGTGTCGACGGGAACCCCGTCGGCGCTGGTCCCAGAGGGGCTTCCCGGACTCGAAGGGGCAGGCTGACGTCATGGCGATGAAACCCGAAGAGCTTCCGATCTATCGCTACGAGCAGGACATCGTCCGCGCGCTCACCGATCACCGCGTGCTGGTCCTCGAAGGGCCGACCGGCTCGGGCAAGACGACGCAGCTACCGAAGATCCTGCAGCGCGCGATGGTCACCGACGGCGTCATCGGCATCACGCAGCCGCGCCGCATCGCGGCTGTCTCGGTCGCCTGGCGCGTGGCCGACGAGCTCGGCGTGCAGTGCGGCACCAGCGTCGGCTACGCCATCCGCTTCGACGATCAGACGTCGTCGGAGACGCGCATCAAGATCATGACCGACGGGATCCTCTTGCAGGAGGCGCGGTCGGATCCGGAGTTCTCGCGTTACGCCGTCATCGTCGTCGACGAGGCGCACGAGCGGACGCTCAACATCGACGTCACGCTCGGGCTGCTGCACCGCGCGCTGAGCCGGCGCCCCGATCTGCGCGTCGTCGTCGCCTCGGCGACGCTGCAGCCGCTGCTCTTTCAGAAGTACTTCCAGTCGGTCGTGCCCGACGTGCCGGTCGTGTCGATCGACGCCCGTCCGTACCCGGTCGAGATCGTCTATCGGCCGGCGCGCTCCGAGGACGACGACGCGATCATCGACGCGGCCGCCGAGGAGATCACCGCGATCGTCCAGAGCGGTCAGCCCGGCCACATCCTCACGTTCCTGGCCGGCGAAGCGGCGATCAAGCACGTCTATGATCGCCTCCTCTACGCGAAGCTGCCGCGCGAGGTGGCGTTGCTCCCGCTCTATGGCAAGCTCACGCGCGCCGAGCAGGAGCGGGTCTTCGACGAGCTGCCGACCGAGCGTGGTCGCAAGGTCGTCCTCGCGACGAACATCGCCGAGACGAGCATCACCGTCCCCGGCGTGTGCTTCGTGGTCGACTCGGGGCTCGCCAAGGTGCCGCGCTTCAATTCGCGGACCGGCATGTCGACGCTCTTCGAGGAGGGGATCTCGAAGGCCTCGGCCGATCAGCGCGCGGGTCGCGCGGGCCGCACCTCGCCGGGGCGCTGCATCCGCCTCTATTCAAAGAAGCAGTACCTCAACCGACCCGATTTCACCGACGAGGAGATCCTGCGCCTCGACCTCACCGAGGTGGTCCTGCGCCTCATCGATCTCGGCGTCAAAGACGTCGAGACGTTCCCGCTCCCGACGCCGCCCAAGCGCCGCGCGATCGAGGCCGCGCTGGCGATGCTGCAGAGCATGAACGCCATCGATCGCCACCGCGAGGTGACGCCCATCGGGCGCAAGATGATGGCCTTCCCGCTCTCGCCGCCGCTCGCGCGCATGGTCGTCGAGGCGATCGAGCGCTACCCCCGCGCCATCGACCCGGTGCTCATGGTCGCGGCGTTTCTCTCGGCGCACTCGCCCTACCTCTATCCGCAGGGCGAGGAGGCCGAGGCGCGCCGCGCGCAGGCGGTCCTGGCGCAGCCCACCGGCGACGCGATGACCGCGGTCGCCACGCTCTCGCGCTACCTCGCGACGGGCGGTCCAGAGGGGTTCTGCAAGCTCCACTACCTCGACCCCGACGTGATGGCCTTCATCAAGAAGGCGCACCGGCAACTGCGCGACATCGCGACCGACCTCGGGGTCGAGATCGGCCCGACCGAGCCGCGCATCGAGGCCGACGCGGTGCTTTCGGCGCTGGTCGTGCGCTGCGTCGCCACGGGTTTCGCGCACCAGATTCTGCGCGCCCACGGTCGCGTCTACCAGTCGGGTGCAGGCGACACCTCGGCCGGCGAGGCCGTGTCGATCCATCCGTCGAGCTCGCTCTTCGGCGCGCGCGCGCAGTACATCGTGGCGACCGAGGTCGTCATCAGCACGCGCGCCTATGCCCGCAACTGCACGGCGCTCCGCCCCGAGGTGGTGGCCGACGTGGCGCCCGAGCTCGCGCGCGCCTGGCACATCACGGTCGCGCGCAAGAAGAAGTCCGACGCCGTGTCGCTCCCGAAGGAGGCGGTCCCGCAGACGATCCTGGTGGCCGGTGTGCACCTGGGCGTCGAGGACAAGCGCGGCAAGATCCTGGTGGCGATCGAGGTTCGCGACGCGGCGCGGCTTGCGCGCGCGGATCTGGCCAATGTGCCGCGTCCGTTTCTCGCGATGAAGGCCGAGCTGCGCGCCGCGGGCGGCGGGATCTGGGGACGACCGATGGCGCTGGCGAAGTGGCTCGCGCTGCTGCCGCACCTGCCGCTGACGACGACCGAGGCGCCCGTGGTCGGCGATCTGCCGGTCGGCGCGCTGCTCGAGATCGACCGCAACCTTCATACGCTGGCGCGCTTTGTCGGGCGCGTGCTCGAGCCGGTCGCCATCTCGCGCGGGCGCCAAGCCGGCTGGGTGGCGCTCGTGTCGAACGGCGAGGGCGGTTTCTGGTTCGAGCTCGTCGCGGACTGGGGCGACGTCGTCGACACCACGCTCGGCGCGCTGCGCGATCTCCACGCCGCCTTGCCCGCGACCGATCCGCTCGCGCTCGCGGCGGACAAGCTCATCGAGGATCTCGAAGCCCGCCAGAGCCTGGTCGAAGAGGCCTACGGGCTGGCCAAGCGGCTCGGCGGCGGGTCGCGCCAGGGGTAGGATCGCGCCCGATCCGGTCGGGGTGCCGCCCTGCGCTCATTCAGTCAGCAGCTCGAACGCGACGATCTCGGTGAAGTCGTATTTGGCCATGTTGCGCACTTTGTCCATGATGGACAGCTGCTTGAGGCCCCAGGTGCCGGGGGCGGACCCGACGGGCAGGACGACGACGAGCGTGTATTCGGTCCACGCGGTCGGGTCGCCGTCGAAGAACATCGAGTGGAAGTTCGCGTGGTAGTGGTAGTCGGAGTGGAGTAGGCCCTGCGGGTCGACGAGCGAGTAGTACACCTGCCCGACGCCGGATTTGTCGTCGCGGGCCTGGTAGACGATCGTGACGATGGTCTCGCCGTTGGGTGCCTCGGGGTGAGTCGGCTCGGCGCTGACGAGGATCTTGTGGGTCCCTTCGACGGGGTCGTCGTTGAGAGATACCTCGGGCGCGGTGAGGTCGGGGTCGCTCGTCACGATCGGGACGGTGAGCAGCGGCTTGTGTTGGGGCGAGTTCGAGAAACGCTGGTCGCCGATGTTCCCGGCCAGGTCGTACATCATCAGGAAGGGGAGCCCATAGGTGGCGGTCGGCCAGAACTGCGAGATGACGTAGTCGATGCTGGCAGTCTGGGTCTCGGGATCGACGTCGCCCCATTGCCCCATGCTGTAACGGTCGGCGAGCTCGGGGGTCGTGAGGGACGCATGGACCGGCGTGCCCGCGGGCATGCCCCGATTTTCGACGTACTGCCAACTCGCGTGGATCCGCTGAACCGGATGCTCGACGCCGTTCTCGACGTAGACGTCGTCGAAGCGACTGAGCGTGAGCGAGCCAGGGACGTAGCGCGGGGCGATGAGGTCCTCGAGCGGGTTGTCGAGATACATGCGCCAGCCGTAGTCGTGCACGCCCTCCATGCGCTGGTTGCCCACGCTGTCGCTCATGACGATCTGGTCGGTGCGCCAGAGCCCGGCCTTGGCGTATTTGCTGATGTTCACGGTGCCGCGGAGAACCGATCCGGCGGCGTCCTGCGGGCCGAGCCAGAGGTCTACGAACGTTCCGATTTCGCTGAAGAGCCGAAGGTGCCCGGCTGCGGCGCCGCCGAACGTCTCGTCGGTGAGGGCCAGGCCGACCTCGATCGTCACGACCTTGTCGTCCTCGGGGGCGCCCTCGACGCGGATGTCGATGCGGTTGATCTTTCCCGGGTACGTGTAGTCCGGAAAGAGGTTCAGCACCTGGAACGTGAGGTCCGCCTGGATCATCGCGAGGTAGACGTTGCCGTGCATGATGCGGTCGCGGATGAACTCGTATTTGGGGAGCGAGCGCGAACGCAGCGCGTCCGGGTTCATGATGAAGTAGGAGAGCGACTCGGCCATGTCCTCGTTCGGGTTCTTTTTGTGGGCGTAAGCCGAGACGAACTCGGTCTGCTGCGTGGTCGACCAGCCGTCGGGATCGTCGGGATCGGGGTACCATCCGCCGAGCGTCATCCACTCCTGCCTAAGCCCGTCCGAGAAGACGTAAGACCAGAGGAAGTGCGACTTCTCGTGGATGAGGAGGCGGTGCACATAGTCGGTGTCCACGGAGTTGAAGCCCGACTCCATGAACTCGACGTAGCCCTCCGTTCCCAGGACGCTCGGCAGCGCCCAGGCGACGGCGGGCGCCTCGCGATACCAGGGGTGAGGCATGCCGTCCTTGCGCCGCACGAGGTATTTGAGGCCCGTGATCGCGTGGTAGCCCTTGGGCATCTCCTCGAAGGTGGAGATGATCGCCACGAGCTCGGCTGGATGGAACGGCTGGAAGCTGTCGGCGTCCTCGGCGGTGATGAGGGCCGTGAGCGCCGCGTAGTCGGGGATGACGGTCGTGCAGCCAAAACGTGTCGTCAGGATCTTCTCGACGGCGGCGAGGTCGGTGCCGTCGCGCGTGACGAAGCGGGCCAGCGCGTGGTGGAGGCGCTTCGAGTAGAAGTTCCCCTTGAGGCCGCCCAGGAGCACGAGCTTGGGCGCCGCGTAGACCAGCGTCGCGGCGGCGAGTCGGACGCTGGCGCCGGCCTCGGAGAAGTCCATCTCGAGGTCGCCGGCCAGGTCGTCTTCGGTCAGCGTCCACTTCGTCGGCTTGAACGTTTGCGGGCCGCCTGGCCAGCGGGTTGCCTGGGGGATGGTCTTCATCGTCTCGAGGAAGCGATAGGCGTCCTCCTGGTTCCAGGGGAGCTCCTCGTCCGAGAGGATGATGTTGTAGTCGTAGAGGAGGGTGTCGGCCGTCGCGAGATCGGGGACCGGCACCGCTTGACCGAGGAACTGGATGTCGTGCGGCTTGTTGATGTAGGCCGTCTGCTCCGAGCCGGCGCGGCTGAGATCCTGCTCCCAATGGTACGTGAAGAGGTCGTTCGCGAGGGCGCCGGTCTCGAAGTCGATCGAGGGCGCGGGCCAGCTACCCAGGGTGCCGTCGGCCACGACGAGCGCTTTGGTCGGCGGCGTCGCGAGGCCGGTGCCTTCGACCTTGAGGAAGTAGTCGCCCGCCGGCATGTCGCTGAAGGCATACGCATCCCCGTCAGCGACCACCTTGGAGGTGAGGTATCGGTCGTTGCCGAGGATGACGGTCGCCGTGCGCCCGGCCGGGATCCCGCGTACGACGCCGCTGAAGCGCGCGTCCGGGATGATGAGGGCCCGGTTCGCGACGCACGTCGGTGGGGCGGCAGGGTTGTTCGCGCAGGTGGCGAAGGTCAGGCTCCCGCAGCCGCCGTTGTCGACGCTGCACTCGTCGATGTCGGAGCAGGTCGGGGCGCGGCCGACGCCGTTCGAGCAGGTCGCGTGCGCGGGCGCGCCGCAGCCGCCGTTGTCGGTTGCGCAGGCGTCGATCGGGGTGCAGGTCGGGGCCGTCCCCAGACCGTCGGCGCAGGCGATGTGGGCGGGGTTGCCGCAGCCGCCGTTGTCGGTCGCGCAGGCGTCGACCGGCGGCGCTACCTCCGGGGTGCCGTCGGGCGGCGGCGCAGTGTCGTCGGGCGGCGGCGTCGTGTAGTCGGGCGGCGTGGCGTCCGTCGTCGTCGTCGTGGTGTCCTCCGGCGGTGTCGTCGTGGCGTCCTCCGGCGGTGTCGTGGTGTCGACCGGCGGCGGCGTGGTGTCCTCCGGCGGTGTCGTCGTGGCGTCCTCCGGCGGTGTCGTGGTGTCGACCGGCGGCGGCGTGGTGTCGACCGGCGTCGGCGTGGTGTCGACCGGCGTCGGCGTGGTGTCGACCGGCGTCGGCGTGGTGTCGACCGGCGGCGGCGTGGTGTCCGCTGCGATGTCGAGAGGCGCCTGCTCGGTTCCGTCGCAGGCCAAAAGAAACGACGCGACGAACGCAACATGTAGTGTGCGCACGACGTCCTCCCCGCGTTCGCGGTCTGTTGTCCGGTGCCCTTGGACATCGGATCATCGCGTCGAGAACGTGAGAAAATTCAGTGACATTGATCGCGATCAAGGCGTCGCGCCGCGCTCCACTCTCACAGCGCGAGGACGAAGTACTTCAGGATCCGCCCCATGTCCTCGGTCGCCTGCTCCTCGTTGTGGAACGACGTGAAGACGACGCGGCCGCCCTTGCCGGGCCCGGGCTTGAACGACACGATCAGCGGCACGGTGTGTCCGTCGTCGCCGAGGTCGCCGGTGACGTGCGTCGTGACGTCGCTCGAGGTGGCCTCGATGAACGCCCACGTCCCGTAGTTGAACGCGATCGAGACGGTCGCCTTGCCGAGCGCGGCGGCGAGCGCGGGGTCGGTGACCGTCCCGGTGTAGGTCCCCGCGAGCCCGTATTTGGGACCGGTTTCCTTGGCCGGGTTCGTGTCGGTGCCGTGGAAGTCGATGGCGCTCGGGAAGGCCGGGTCCTCGTACGCGTAGGCCCAGTCGGAGGCGTAGAACGAACCGCCCGCCATCACGAAGTCGCGCAGATGGTCGGAGATGGTCGGGTCCGCGTCGACCATCGCGTCGATACGCTTCGAGCAGTTGAGGAAGATGATGTCGAAATCGGCCATCGCCGTGGGGCTGGCGAGGAACGCCGCGCCGTCGCTGAACTCGCCGCCCGTGTCGGAGAAGTCGGTGTGGGCAAAGCCGAGCTGGTCGAGGAACTCGCCGATCCTGTCGTGGGTACCCTCGACGACCGCGATCCGCGCGGAGTTGGCGCCGAAGCAGCGCTTCTCGCCGGCGCCCGAGATGTCCTTGGTCTGGCCGGCGACGATCTGCACGACGAAGCTGGTTTCGTACGAGCCCTTGGTGACGCGGACGGTTACGGTGCCGGACGGGATGTCCGTGAGCGTGTAGGCGCCGGCGGGGCCGCTTTGCGTCGCGGCGTGGACGCTCTCGCCGTTGCACCCGATCGCGTCGACCGAGATGGTCGCGTCGGCGACGTACTCGAGGCCGCTCGGGGCGCAGACGACGCCCTTGAGCGTGCCGAAGCCGCACGGGCCTTCGGTCTCGGCGGGCATGGTCTCGGCCGGGGTGATGAGCTCGCCGGCGGAGGTCTCGGTGGGATTCGCGGTCGCGTCCGCGAGCACCTCGACGAGCGTTTCGTCAAGCGTCGCTTCGGCGACCATGGTCGCATCGGCGCTGGCGTCGCCGCCGGTTCCGGCGCCGCCGTCGTCGGCGCACCCAGGGAGGAAGACGAGTGCGAGCGCGAAGCGGGTCGAACGGAAACGCATGCACGAGCGCATAGCAATACGCGGAGGCCGCTTCAAGCAGCGTCGAGCCGCCGCGTCACCGGCCGGCGATCGGTTGCACGCGGTTTTTGTGTTCCCAAAAAAGGCGATAGCCGGGGAGCCGCGGCAGGTGCATCGGGGAGGGCGGCTCTTTCCGCGTGCCGCGCACCTGGTGCAGGATCGCCGTGCGGTCGGCGACCTGGTACTCGATGTCGTACTTAGCGTCGCCCGTGTCGAGCGTGCGCGGGAAGCGGCGCTCGAGCTCGTCGGCGAGCGCGCCGGTCGGTGCTGCCGGCATCAGATCCTCGGGATTCAGGAGCGCGAGGTCGTCGCCGCTCTCGAGGCCGAGCGCGGTGAGGCGCGCCATGAGCCACTCGGAGAGCGGCGGCAGCGGCGCCCCGCGCGGGTTTGGATCGAGCGCGTCGCGGGCAAGCGCTCCGCGCTCTTCGCGATCGAGCTGCGCGGCCAACGCCGCAAGGGCATAGCGTTCCTCGAGGCGCGCGCGCAGGCGCTCTTCCTTCCAGATCCGCCCCGCCAAGACGAGGTCCCGAATCGCCACGCGCGCCGCCTCCCCGATCGGAGGCTCCTCCCGCGTCGCCAGGACCTTGCCGGCGTAGGTCTGCGACACCGTCACCAGCAACGCACCGTCGACGAACTCGGGCTTGCTCGCCTTGGGCTCGCCGAGGCCGGCGGCCGCCAGCCATGCGATCGGCACGGGCATCGCCGCCGTGATGAGGAGGCCGCTGCCCGGCCGCTGCTCGGCCGCGACGGCCCGCGAGTCGAGCACCAACAGCGCTTCGGTGTCGGCCGCGCGCACGGCGCTGTCGCCGTCGAGCTCCATCTCGGTGCTGCCGGCGGCCCAGGTGTAGCGGTGCTTCTTCTGGTCGCGGCGGACGTGCGCGCAGCCGGGCCAAATCAAGATGAGCAGCTCGGCAAGCGCGCGGCGTGGAAGCGTGCCGCTCCAGCGTGGGTCGCCGAAGCCGAGCTTGCGGAAGCGTCCGGCCGCGGCGCGCGCCTCGTCGAGCGCCTTCGCGTCGAGGTCGTTTCGGTGCGCGTCGCCCGTGCGCACGGCCTCGATCAGCGCGACCGCATCGCAGCCGTGGGCGCGCAGATCGTCGTACGCCGCGGGGCCGGCGTGCCCCCCGCGCCCGTCACGCCCGCCACGATCAGCGCGCCGAAAGATCGGCCGGTCGACGCTGAGGGCCGCCGCCAGAAGTAGCGTCGGCTCGGCCAGCCCCGCGACGGCGTCGCCTTCGACCAGGAGCCGCGCGAGGCCGACATCGAGCGGCAACGAGAAGAGCCGCACGCCCGCCTCGGTGATGACACCGCCCTTGACGCAGCCG
>SXGT01340473.1_pt1 | contig 22844 bp, 13 predicted proteins | sample 3176221 | NCBI WGS metagenome assembly SXGT01 (sample SAMN11356862, study PRJNA531348) | freshwater metagenome | isolation source: freshwater sample F1-120 | place: China: Fuxian Lake, Yuxi | collected 2017-12-25
CGCGGCAAGTGCGGCAAGCGATCGACGACTTTGTTGAAGTCTACAACGAAAAGGCAGCGCCGTTTGAATGGAAGAAGGCAGTCGTGTTCCCTTCCGGCCCCAAAGCCAAGTACTCTGACTTATGCAACTAGGTACTAGCAGGTCCAGCAATAACAGATCCCGGACGTCGCTGTCGGCGGCGAACTCCGCCAGGAATCGCGCAAGACGCGCGCGATTCAGAGCCATGTTGACTCCGGGAACGCCCGTCGGCTGTGTGCGGTCCTTGGGCTTCAGCTCAGCGAGCTCCTTGGCCCATGGGTGGGTACTAGGACGCATGCATCTATTATGCCACCGGACGCAATGGGATGCTAGAATTGGGGTCGGGATTTCGGGAAACCAGCTGCTTCCATTATGACGCTCCCGTGCCAACATGTTCCGGATTATTCACACGCTCGGCGGATGTGGCGGCACTCTGCTCAGCCGTTGCCTGGCCGTGTTGCCGGACGTCGCGCTCCTGAGTGAGGTTAACCCGCTATCGGTGAAGCTCTTTCCGGAATTCGATCCTGTCTATCAGGACCGCCACTGGCTCCACTTGCTGGAACCAGCCGAACTTGAAGAGTTCGCAAAGCTCGATCCGGGCGACTTCGATGTTTTCCGCAATCTCATGCTGGCGCTTCATGACCGCGCCCGCGGGCTCATGAAGCGCCTGGTCTTAAGAGACTACAACTATGTAGACTTCATGGGCGTGCCCTTCATCGACCATCCGCCCCGAAGACGGGTTCTATACAGGGCGCTCCCGCATGCCGTGGCGGTTTCGGCCATCGCGTTCATCCGGCATCCCATCGATCAGTGGCTCAGCCTCTGTAAACACGAACAGGTCCGAGACGTCTTGTCGCCGGAACGTTTCCTCACGGGCTACCTCGCGTTCATGGAGGACTTGGGGGATACCCCGGTGTTTCGCTACGAAGATTTCCTGGGAGACCCGCACGGCGAATTGAGCGGTATGTGCCGAAGCCTCGACCTGGAATTCGATCCAACGTTCGAAGGGCGATTTCATGCGTACGGCACGTTGACCGGGGACTTCAGCCGTCAGCAGGAACGCACGATTTCGGCCCCTCCCTGTAAGGAGATCCCGGCCGCGTTGCTCGAGCAGTTCCGCTCTGACCGGCGTTTTACTGACGTTCTTCATCTGACGGGGTATCCACCTCAGCTATCATTCGAAATGCCCTCCGGGTGACCCCTTGGAGTGGGACCTGCGAGGGCGCGGAGACACCCTCCTCCCATCTCAGTTGAAATACTCTCAGATTCAGAATACGAGCATCGATCCCGGCCTGCTTTCCGGCCGCGGGCACAACGAGGCGGATACACATACCTTCCCTCTCCACTGCCGGCATCGCGAAGAAAATCTCGTGACGGTAAGAAACCAAAGCCGTGCCGATTGCGCAGCCATCGTCATCGCGGAGTTCCAATTCGAACGGCATGCACTCCATGCCAGGTCCCGACTCCGCTTCGACGATGAGTCGCTTGGGCCGCCCGTCGAGTTTGGTCAAGACAACCTCGCCCTCCCGGTTCAGCCAGCGGAAGGGCCCGGCCTCGCAGTGTTCAAGATCGTACCAGCCGCGGCCGAGAAAAATTCCGTTGGCGGGCAGAGTGTCACTCTTGCTTAGCGCTTCGATTCCGCTTCGGGGCGAAATATCCGCTCGCTTATTCCATAACCGCAATGCACCTGGATCAGTGTACAACGGCGTTGGCGCCCGGTACCCGCCGGCGTGCGGCAAGCCTTTGGCTTCGCGCCACTGGTCGCTGAGTGCCCCGGGCGGCGCGCCTGGAGTTTCCGCCGGGAACGACACAGGGCTTTTCGGTCTTCCTTCCGCATAAGCCAGCGCGACTGCCGTCATTTCCCGCGAAAGAAAATCTCGCTCTACCCGCATACGCCGGCTGTACTGTTCCTGCTCGAAACTCGGGCGGATTTTGTAAACGTCCTTGCGCCAGGGCGCGGGGAACTTGAACGCCGTAACCTCCCGCGCCTGCGTGAACGTTTTTCCCGCAGCCCATGCCGCCGAAAGAAATGCCAGATCGACGGGCATGTTAAGGGTTCGATGATCGCGCCATCCCCCAAGCTCCTCTGCCATTTCCTTCCGATGGAGAAAGCTGGAGGGAGGCACAAGCAGCCCGGGTTCGTATTCACCTGATTCAGCCACGCCAGTCAGCACCCGTACCGGGCTCCCGGGCGGCGCTACCATCACGCAAAGACTGCAGGCAACATCGGCCCCGGACGACTCAATGGCATCCACAAGTCTCTCCAGATGATGAGGCATCCATAGGTCGTCGTGGCTCAGATACGCAGCGTATTTTCCTCGGGCCATCGCCAGTCCCGTATTGTTGGGCGTAGCCTGCCCGCCGGTGTTCTCGGGAAGGTTGCACCACCGCAGGCTCCGCTTCCTGAACGAAGCCACCACCTGCTCGGAGTCGTCCGTGCACCCGTCGCCAACGACAATCACTTCGAAGTCGCGGAGCGTCTGCGCGAGGGCGCTCGAGATTGCGTACCGCAAGACGCTGCTCCAGTTATACGTGGCGATGATGACGCTGACGAGCGGCGGTTTCCTCAACAACCGGCCCATCGTCTACCAGCCGCGGGGGCCTTCGAAACTGTATGGAATTTGGCTGGTGTCGACCGGCAGGCGGTAGACGTCCGGATCGTCGTGCTGATAAGGCCGGGTGGGCATGCTGATAAGCAGCGCATCGGCCGTCCCGATGTTCTGGTGCGCATGATAGACATGCGCCGGAATTACCATCACCGTCCGATCGAGTTCGCTCCGGTAAATCTCGTTAACAATGCCATATGTTGGGGATTCCTGCCGGTCGTCGTAGAGGACAATTTTCAGGTGCCCCTGGCTGAGAAAAATCCGGTCGTCGTGGAGGCGATGGACGTGCCAGCCTTTGATCATTCCCGGCCGGATCGTGAACTGATAGACGGATACGATTGGCGCCGGATGGATCGCGCGATGGGGGCCCTGGATCTCGCACAACGTCCCGCGGTCGTCCACATGGGTGACTGCGGACTGAATTACCACACCCTCTATCAGACGCATGACGGGCTTCCCCTCGGCGGTAACCGTCTGGGCGTCTTTCTTTGGATTCTGAATCAAATGAAACCGTCCCGTTCAACCCGCCGCGCGCCCGCTACCCGGCCACGTCCATCCACGCATGAGCCTTGGAGCTTTGGAGCACGGTTTCGAGCAAACGCAGTTGCCGGACACCGTCCGCGAACTGCCCGTATTCAACCGGCGCAGTGCGATCGGCGACCGTGCGGTAGAAGCGGCGGAACACCTGTTTGAAGGTATCGTCGTAGCCTTCGCTGTGGCCGCCCGGAAGATCCGCGTACGGCTTGGCCTTCTCCTGCAATAGCGACGGGTCCTTCACGATCAACTGGTTTGGGCTGTTGCGGTGCCCCAGCCACAACTCGTCGGGCTTTTCCTGATCCCAGGCGGCCGAACCCTTCGTCCCGTAAATCTCGATAGCGAGGCGGTTCTTGCGGCCTGCCGAAATCTGGCTCACCGTGAAGGATCCTCTCGCCTTGTCGCCCAGGCGTAACAGGAACGCGCCGAAATCTTCGGTGTCGATAGCCACTTCGTCGTAATCCTGGGGCGTTAGAAGCTTTCCGGAAAACGTTTCGATCGATCCCTTGGGCCGCTTGCGCGTCTTGTGGAATGTCTGCAAATCTGCGCAGAGTGAGGTAATGCGCAGGCCCGTCGTGTGCTCGATAATGTCGCACCAGTGCGTTCCGATGTCGGCGAAGCAGCGCGACCGGCCGTTTGCGTTCGAATCGATCCGCCAGTTCCAATCCGTATCGTAAAGCAGCCAGTCCTGCGAATAGGTTCCCTGCACCGCGTATATTTCACCGAACTCACCCGCCTCGCGCATGCGGCGGATGTGCTGAACCATCGGGTAGTAGCGAAGGTTGTGGAAAGTGCAGTTCGCCAGATTGCGCTCCGTCGCGATCCGCGCCATCTCGGTTCCTTCTTCGAGCGACATCGCAAGGGGTTTCTCGCAAAGGACATGTTTGCCCGCGAGAAGCGCTGCCTTCGCCATCGGAAAATGCAGCACGTTCGGAGTACAGATGTGTACGGCGTCAATCGAGGGATCGGCCAGAACCGTGTGGTAGTCTCCGGTCGAGCCGTCGACGCCCAACTCGTCCGCAAAGGCTCGAGCTTTCGCCTCACTTGAAGCCGCGATCGCGGCGACTTCGACGTTGCCGAGGCGGCGAATGCCCTCCGTGTGGACCCGCCCCATGAATCCCGTTCCGAATACCGCTGTTCTCAGTTTGTGCATTGGCTTCCGAACGACTAATGTAGCGCAAAAAAAGCCTGCAAAGCTAGTTCAGGCACTCGCGCAGGTTTTTGGCACAGATGGAAAAGGCCGCCGTAACTCAATGAAACCACGGCGAGATATTTGGTGCGGAGAGGGGGACTTGAACCCCCACGAGATTGCTCCCGCTAGCACCTCAAGCTAGTGCGTCTGCCAATTCCGCCACCTCCGCGTGGCACTGCTGTTCCTCCTACTTCTTTGCCGGGGCGTTCGCCGGTGGAGCCGGCGCGGCAGGCGTTTCCTTCGCTGGCAACTGCGAAACTGAGCCGTCCGGGTTGATCTGCAACGGGATCGTCTTGCTTGGACCGCCGCCTTCCGGCGTCAGCGTCACCGAGGGCATCGCCCCCGGAGCCGCCGGTTTCTGTCCCGCCGCTGGAGCCGGGGCCGAGGAGCCGGGCGCCGCCTTCATATTGTCGAGCGCGGAGGAACCCAGCCGGGCATTACGCGTCGCCAGAACTGATAGCGACAGCGACGTAACCATGAACGCAACAGCCGAAATCGTCGTTGCCTTCGAGAGAATCGTGGCTGAACCGCGAGGTCCGAACGCCGTCTGAGAACCCATGCCGCCAAACGCGCCCGCGAGATCCGCCGCCTTGCCGCTTTGCAGCAGCACCACCACAATCAGGAACAGGCACACCAAGACGTGAATCGTCGTCAACAGGTAAATAATCCACATTGCTATGTTCCAGTATAGGGAATGCGGTGCCCGATGGTCAAACGGGAATATTCTCCAACCCGGGATGGGACTGAAACGGGAGGCTGACGCTGAAAGGGTTGATTGTCAAAATTCTCTCTTCCGGGATGTTGAGCCGCGAGCAAATCGACCCTCGGTCTGCGTGACGCGGAGAGTCCTGGAAGCGGCCGCGCAGTGCCGGCAGCAAACTCAGCGGACAGGGAACTGACGCGACTGAGCCGGGCGCGGGCGACGCGACAGGTGGCGCGGTAGATAGGACGTGGCGCGGTAACGGAGGCTGCCTTCGATGGCCACTGGTTCGCCAGCCCGCTCATACGGGCAAATTCGAGTTGGCGGGCCAAAACGGACGGAGGGCACGGGATCCTGGCTAAGCCGGTCACACGGCCGCTTGCCAGTGATCTACCCTTTCCTTTCGCACAGCACGGCGGCTGCGCGTCTCCTTGCCAATGGCTCCGCATTTGTGGCGGGTCGATCGGGGGTAACGGTTGCGCACAACGGTTTCGTAGGCTGCTCAACGCAGGAGAAGTCCCTCAGCGGATCGCTTCGCCCCTGCCTTCCGTCCGCTTCGATTGGAACATAGTACGAAGCCCGCGCCGCATAATAGAAGTGTGCTTTCCCCATTGATCGCCATCGCAGGGCCCACGGGTTCCGGAAAGAGTGCCATCGCCCTTCGGATATGCGCTTCGTTCGGCGGTGAAGTGGTGAATTGCGACTCGCTACAGATTTTCCGCCACTTCGACATCGGGACCGCGAAACTCCGGCTTGACGCTAGGGAAGGGATCCCGCATCACCTGATCGACACTCTTGACCCGGATCAGTTGTTCACCGCCGGGCAGTATTCCCGCTCGGCACGAACTGTCGTTGCTGAGATTCGTGACCGCGGACGGGTTCCGGTTGTGGCCGGAGGCACGGGGTTCTATCTGAGCGCTTTGCTCGACGGCCTTTTCCCCGGCCTCGCGCGAGACGGATCGCTGCGCGAGAGGCTTGCCGTCCGGCACAAGCGGCGGCCCGGTTCACTTCACCGGCTGCTTTCCCGCTTCGATCCGGAGACCGCCGCCCGCGTCCATCCGAATGACTTGCCGAAGCTCACGCGCGCGCTCGAAATCCGGCTTCTTACCCGGCAGCCTGCATCGCAGGTTTTCTCCGAACGGAGCCGCGACGCACTACGGGACTTCCGTGTTCTCAAGATCGGCCTTAACCCCGAACGCGAAGCGTTGTATGCGCGACTCAACCGCCGCACGGCAGACATGTTTGAAGGGGGCCTCATCGAGGAAGTCCGCGGCGTCCTCGCCATGGGCTATTCCTCCGCCGCAAAACCTTTCGAATCGCACGGTTATAAACAAGCGATTCAGGTACTGAATGGCGAACTCAACTTCGGGGAAGCGCTCGCCTCCGCGAGGCAGAACACGCGCAACTACGCCAAGCGTCAGATGACGTGGTTCAAGCGGGATGCCGATATCGAGTGGTTCGCCGGGTTCGGCGATGAACCTGGAATTCAAGTCGCCGTTACCGGCCGGGTGCGGAACTTCCTCACCGCCGCAAGCACGCCGAGTCCAGCCACGATGAGCCGCGCAACACCCGGCTCAGGCACGGAGGAATCGATCTGAAATTCCACCGCCGCGAGGTGAGGCCGGCTCTACTGGCCCCGGGAACCGCGTCGGCGATCAGGCTGTGGCGAAATCCGGGCGAATACTGCGGAACAGGTCCGCGATGCTGCTGCCCTCGGCGGTGCGCCCCTGCCGCTCCAGGATGTCGAGCGCCTGCTGGCCCGTCGAGGTCCAGTGCCGGCCCGCGTGATCCATTCGGTCGGCGGATCGATATGCCGCTCGCGCTTCCGTGTAGCGCTGCAATAGGAGAAGGCACTCGGCCCGGGTGGCTTCCGACCAGTAGTCCGGGTTTGAGACACCTTCGGTCACCTTGAGGACTTCCTCAGCCATCGCCTGATACCCATCCTCGCCAATCGCGAACTTCAGGTAGGCGGCGTTGATACCGTTGTAATAAACCTGGTCGGGCCGGTTCTGGCGATGGGCTTCGTTTCTCGCCGATTCATAGAGAGCGAGCGCCCGGCGGGCCACTTGCTGATTCCTCCCTGCTTTCAGCCATTGCCGCTTGAACCGTCCCGCCAGGATACCTTGCGTTTCCGGGTCGCTCCGGAGGCTCGGATCGAGCGCGTTCAAGCTCGCAGCCGCGCCGGTAATGTCTCCGCTGCCCGACTGCGCAATGGCTAGCTGCTGGAGTGCCTGCGCGTCGTTGCAAAATGGCTGGAAACCGGAATCTGGCATCCCGAAGTCCAGATAGCGCCGCAGCAGTTGCGCGGCCTGCGAATACTCTTCCGCATCGAGCAGGGCCAATCCGATTGCCCGTTCCACCCTTGGCATGACTGTAGGCTTTCCCAGAAGCTCCGCGGCCTCTTCGGTCAGAGTTTCAATATCGTCGAGCTGTACCGCGGCCGCCACACGCGACATGAGGGCCACCGCGGTCGAGTCAACTCCATCGATCATCCGCCGTTCGAGCGTCGTCGGTGTCTGCCGTATCAGCCGTTTTTTGAGTACCTCGTACGCGCGGTGACCGGACGATCCCGGCTTAACCATTTCGACGTGGTTTCCGGGGACAATCTCCTTCTCGTCAAAGGGGAACGGATCGAGCGAGGTCGACTGGGGCACGAACTTGTCTTCCATGCCTGCCACCAGCGTCAGGCGAAAGGGCTGCGGAGCTTCGGCGCGCCGGTCATCGATCAACCGCTGCCATTGGTAACGCAGGTCCCGTATCAACGCTCCAAACCTGCTCATATCCGCCGCCTGTGTGTTGAACAGACTGGCAAGGCCCGCCTTCACGAGTCCACCGCTCGGCGTTCCGTAGAGAATGACCTCCGTCAGGCGGCCCAAATGCGCGGCCCTCTGATTTGAGACCTCCCCCAGGATGAAAAGTTGGATGATCAGCCCGCCCATGCTGTGCCCGACGAGGACGATCTTCTTGTAGCGTTCCGCCGCGTTGTCGAGCAGCGTTCGAAGGCCGCGTCCAAGAGTGTCGAGATCGGGATCGTCGGACCACACCAGCCTCACGAGCGGGTTATGCAGTGCGCTGCTCGGGTAACCCCAAAAGCAGAAATCGTAGTTGCGCAAATCCACGTCCCGCTCGAGCAGCTCTGGAAATCCGCTCCAGGTGCTTCGCGCGCCCCCGGAGAAGCCGTGGACGAAAACAACGAGTCCCTCTCCATGTGGCTCTCTACAAATCCAACTCTCTGCATCTTCAGACATGGTTGTTCTCTCCTGCTCCTCGATTTACGCGCCGCCTTCCTGGCCGCGAAGCTCGCCATGCCGTTCGCGTAAGTGTGCAATCACCTGGTCCAGCTCCGGTACGCTTTCGCCCCCGCGCTCCCGGGCAGAACGCAACAGCAGCAGGTTGTCCCAAGTCGTCTTGATTCGCCATGACGCCTTCCCCGCATCGAGTACCTTCGGCAAGACACGGTCCGCGAGCGCCCAATCGCCGCCTATCGCGCTTAGTTCGAGCACCGTGGCAAGGTCCCAATAATCGCTCGACGAAATGCCCCCTCGACGCGCGACGGCGAAACTCACCAGTGGAACAAGCCGGCCGGCCTCTTTCATCGCCTCGGCGTCGCCTTTCTCAATCAGGAGCGTAATCGCATTGACGCCAGGATAGTAGTCGCGTGCGTCGCTTTCGAAGCCTTCAGTATAGGCCTTGATTGCATCGTCAAGGGCCGCCCGAGCCCTGGGGCTGTTCGCTTTCTTCAACTCCTTGTACCGGTCCTTGTGGACCCGCCCGAGGATACCAAAGGTTTCCGGATCCACGCCCTTCTCCTGGACCAGCGTCTTCAGGATCTTAAGAGCTTGGTCGCGGTCGCCGGGCTGATTGCGCCGGTTCAGGGCGAGAGCCCGCTGCTGGCGGACGAGCACATTTGCTCGCAGATGATCGGGGAACTCATCTTCCATGCGAACCATTTCGTCCCATGCGCTCACGTCCCGGAACGAGAGCATCAGGTTCACCAGTACCTCGCCTTGGGCGAGTTTCAAGTCGCCGAGGCTTTGGCGGATGGTCTGGAGCGCGGCGATACGCTCACTGTCGGAGGCTTTCGCCCGGGCCTCCGCCAACTGATCCCGGAACTCCTCGGAGCGCCTGACCTGGTCCTGAAAAATCTCGGTCACTTCGTGCGGCAGGTCGATCTTCGGAAAGTTGGGAATCAGTTGGAAAAGCGGGCTGTCCTTGGTTGCCGCGCCTCGGATCGCTTCCCGCAGCCGTGTGCCCAAATCGGTGCGTAGAGTCGCCGCGGCTTCCTCGCCGAGCTTGCCGTTTTCCAACGGATACGGTATCGCACGTACGAAGCCGACGTCGAATGGAAGGGCGTGAATGGCCGCGAAGATTGGAATCGTGGTGAAAGGGCGGGCCGTATGGCGGACACCGAGCTCGTAGAAGACGTTCGGGTTGGCAAGCGTCAGGTCAGCTACCACATAGTCGGACAGCAGAAGTCTGCCGAACATGGAAGCATGAATGATTCCCCCCGATCGTTCGCGGTCGCCTCGAATCGGATTCAACCCGGCTTCAAGTATGGCGGGCTCGATCGCGGCTTCATAGATGCGGTCGAAGTCGACCTCAACCCCGCTCGTCAGATCCGCCTTCTTGCCGAATGGCATGACGACGAAACATGCTGCGCGCAACCTTGTTCGGGAATCCGCTTCGCCCTTCACCGTGATCCATTTGAACGCGAATCCGGTTCCGGCGCAACTCCGGGATCGGATCCCGCTATCGCTTCCGAGGCCGGGCGGCTGCCGGCGCGGAAGGGCCGGGGAGCGATAACGCGAACCCCAGCATCCATATGCCTACTTTCGCTGGCGTTAGGCGCACTGTCGTAGATGCGGACCGCGTCGGGATTGCCGCTTAAAAGCCCAGTAGGCGCTGAATTGCCTGCGGAATCGCGTCGGCGTGGGCACGCCGGTCAAGCCGGTCGCGAGGCCCGAAGCAACGCTGTCAGGTAACACGCCCTCGACGTAACACCTGCTTCCCGGCGTGACATCGCAGCAACACGGGCCAGGCCGTGCCGGTTCCCGTCGATCGGGTATGCAAGACCTCCAGAGGACCACCAGTCGCCGGGACGGAAGTTGATCCCACCGTCGTACCCGATGTGAAAGCCGGGGACGCCGGATCGCCTTGCGAGATCATCTCGAAGACACCCGCGGTAAAGGCGCCGTCGCCTGCCTGCTCGCCGAACACAATGTACTCGCTGAACTGAACGTAAGAATGTGGAGCGTAGGCGACGGGCGTCAGGATGCCGGCCGCGACTGCCGCTCCGCCGTTGAGAGAGAAATGCGCGGTGCCGGCGGAATCGCTCGCATCACTGAAAAGGTACTCGACACCGGGTCATTCGATTTTCTGTGCGGTGACCCGGGTCTCCTGCATCTGGCGATAGATGCTTCTGAGGGCCTCGAGAGAGGTCCTCAAACGGCGAAACTCGGCGAACTCCCGGTCGGCGGCTTGGCGGTTGCCGGAGTCTTGATAGGCTTTAGCGAGGCGGTACCGGGCGACGTCGTTGCCTGGGTCGAGAGCGACCGCCTTCTCAAGCAGTGTGATCGCTTGCGCGGGCTGGCCCAGGGCGATCTGCGCTTTCCCGGCGGCGATCAGGGCGTCCGGGAACGATGGCTGTAACTCCAGCGCGCGGGTAAAATGATTTAGCGCGTCTTTGGGCCGATCTCGTAGCCAGAACAGTTCGCCCAACTGATACTCCGCCGCTGCGTCGTTCGGGTTGTTGCTGAGTTCCTGGCTGAAGTGGTCTTCGGCTTCGCGACGGGTAGCGGCGTCACTTGAGTGATTCATCAGGGCGACGCCGAGGGCGCGGTGGCCGCCCGGTAGGCGGGGCTCGATTTCGAGGGCTCTTCGATATTGGGCGATGGCGCCGGCGAAGTCGGCCTCACCTTCGAGGAACTCGCCGGTGAGTTGATGGAGACGCGCGGAATCCGGCGACGCCTTGACCAGCCCTGCCACGGCCCGTGCGCCAAGAGTGGCGTGCATGCGATAGGAGAAATAGAGGACTTCGATGTTCGTTGGATAGAGGCGTTCGAGCTCCGTGACCACTTCTTGCAGGCACTTCCAGTTATTCGCGCGCTGGCACGCATCGCCCAGGAGGAATCCTGCCTCCAGCTTCCACTCATCGCTCAACGGACTCCGAAATCCCTTTTCGAGTAGCGGAGTGGCCTCCTGGTAGCGTCCAACCCGTGCGAGGCTCATGCCGAGGAAAGCGTCCGCGCCCTTCAGCCCGGGTCTAAGCTTAAGCGCCTTCTCGAACGAAGCGGTTGCATCAAGGTACTTCGTCTGCGCGTAGTAGACGGTTCCCAGATTGGCGTGCGCTTCGGCCGAGTTCGGGTTGATATGAAGCATGTTCTGGAACTCGCGGGCGGCTTCAGGGTAACGCTTAGCGGCGAGCGCTTCTTGCGCGCGTTGATAGTGCGCTCGCGTGGCGGACAGGGCGGGTTGCTCCCGGGCGCGCTCGCTTTGTTGCGCCGCGAGACAACCCGCGATGGACAGAAATAGAGTCCAGACCCGGATCACCATCGCAGGCGCAGGCCGAATTGCATTCGGCGCATCGGAGTTGTGCCTGCGCCGCCGAAGGTTTGAGAACCGGCGAGTCCGAAAATACGACCGGCGACGGGGCTGTCCACCTGGTTGTTGGGCAAAGCGAGATTCGCGTGATTCAAGAGATTGAAATTCTCCCAGCGGAATTCGAGCACTTTGCCTTCGCGAAATTCGACGTCCTTGCCAAACGCCCAGTCCGCGGTTATCAGTCTCGGACCACGAATGATGTTCGTGCCCGCGTTGCCAAGCCTGCAGCACTGCGGGACGGTAAAACCAGCGGGGTTGTACCAGCGGGCGCGGTCCGGTCGGTCGACAGAGAAGGAGCCGGTAATGTCGGGGCGTTGGCCAAAGTCGCCGTTGAGGGTGGTGTTGTTGCTCACCACCGGAGTGAACGGGAAGCCGGATTGGGCGGTGGTGATACCGTGGAACTTCCAACCTTCAAAGGCGTATTTGCGGAATCCGGCGGCTGAAGATCCCCAGCGTCGGCCCTTGCCGTAGGGGAGTTCCCAGGAGTGAGCAAGCACGTAGGAGACGGCGCGGTCGTACTGGGAGAGTCCGCGGCCACTTTGGCGGAAGGCCGGGTTTGGCGCGTCACGGGCATCGAGCGCTTTCGACCAGGTAAATGCCGAGTTGAGCGAGTAACCTTTGCTGAAGCGCTTCTCGGTTACCCATTCCAGTCCATGATAGGACGAGTTTTCACAGTTGCAGCCGTTCTGAATGGTGGTGTTGAGGCCGAAAGACCGGAAGTAGGGGCGGCGATCCAGAAGAGGTCCCACACCGGGTTGAGCGGCATTGACGTTCAGGGTGCGAAAGAGTTGCCGTCCGACGTTACCCACATAGGCAACGGAGATGCGTAAGTCTGAGCTGAGCTGGTGCTCGATGCTCAAGTTCCAAGAGTCGACGTATTCGCTCTTGTTGTCGTAGGGACGGCTCTTGAGCAGTTGGCCTGAGGGCGCCTTGAGCACTCCAGAGGACGGAAACTCCGGAAGGGCGGCGGCGGGCGGGCCTTGCTCGATAGGAAAGACTGCGGAGCGGATGTTTGCCTGCGGAATAGTCTGTTGGGTGGCGATGGGGTAAGTGGAGGCCAGAAAATAGAAGCCACCGCCGTAGTTCGAAATGAAGAAGCTGCGTCCGAAGCCGGCGCGGATCACGGTTTTCGAAGCGACTTTATAAGCGAGCCCGAGGCGAGGCGCGAAGTTGTTGAGATCGGATTTGACGTTGGCGGTCTTGGAGACATCGCCGAGCCCGGCGAGGAGCAGGTTGCCAGAGTTAAGGTCGAAGTTAACGATGCCGCCGGGATTGCGAGCGGTATCGGGGCCGATGTAGTCGTAGCGGACGCCGTAATTGAAGGTGAGGTTGCGCGTAGCGCGCCAGGTGTCCTGAAAGTAAAGGGCCCTTCGGTCCATCAATTCGGATGTGTAACCGTTGAGTACGGCGCGGTCAAACGACGTGGGCATGCCGAGGAGAAACGTTGCGGTGCCGAGTCCCGATCCGGCCACTTCATTGGCGCCGGTGACGCCCGGAGCGAATACGAAGTTCCCTCGCGTGCTGGCGTTTACCGCAATGAAATCAAATCGATTGCGGCGGATATCGGTGCCCCAACGGAATTGGTGGCTTCCTCGAATATGTGTCCAGTTGTTGACCAGTTGGTAACCAGTGGTGCGGTCGAGCCGGGGAATTCCCACTCCACTCAGTATTCCCATGAACCAGGTTCCCACCGGACCCTGCACGTTGATGCCCGCAAGCCCCTGCGTGAGAGGGTCGTTTGTGTTGATTCCCGGAATGCCCACCTTGTCGTTGGTCTTCAGGCCGGCGTCGGCCTGGTAGCCGTCCAGGCGGAAGCGCATGAAACCGGCGCGTGCCTCGGTAAGCAGGTTCGGGCTGAATACGTGGGTGTAATTGACTGCGGCCTGCTGGCTCCGGTAGTCGCCGACCTGCGGGCTCAGGCTGCCGGCGGCCAGACCGCCGGCTTCCCTGCCCAATATCGGAGGATTGTCCAGATGCGAGCCGAAGTAGGTGTAGCGGGCAAAGAGTTTGTTCGAGTCGGAAAGATTGTAGTCGATGCGGGCGTCGGCTTGGTTGGTGTCCTGGATAACGGTGCCGCCTCCCGCGAAATTGACATCGGTGGCCTGGCCTAGATTCGCGCGGGGCAGGATTCCGATCAGATTGCGTGCCACTGGATTGATGCGGCTGGCGGGGATCGCGTTCATCGGAAACTGTGTGCGGCCCGCCCCGGATGCGTCGCCGGTGAGAGGGTCGAAGATGCGGTTGCTCACGGCGCTGAAGTCGCCTATGCGAAAGGCATCGTTCGGGACCGTGGCGGTACGCCGGCCGCCCTGACGCGCGCGTGTGCCCTGATAGTCTCCAAAGAAGAACAACTTGTTGCTGCGGATTGGTCCGCCGAGGCTGCCGCCGAACTGGTTCCAGTTAAACGGCGCGGCTCCGAAGCCCTTGCCGTCCGGGCCGGTGCCGGCGAGCTTCTCGGTGAAAGGATCGGCAGCGAACGTAGTGCGGTTTCGATTGAACTCGAAAAGCGAGCCGTGCAGGCTGTTGGTTCCGGAGCGAGTGACGTACTGGGCGACCATTCCGGCGGACGCTCCGAACTCAGGGTCGTAGGCGGCAGTGGTGACTTTCATTTCCTGCACCGAGTCCTGATTGGGGACGATCACCTGGAATCCGCTGAAGCAGCAGGCGGTGTTGGTGATGCCATCGATCTCGTACTCGCTGTTACCGAAGAACTGACCGTGAACGACGGTCCCATTGAATTCGGACGGGTTCTCGCCCGCTCCGATCTGGAAGGAATTCTGAATGACGCCCGGGATGGTGTTGTAGAGCTTGCTGAGATTACGTCCCAGGGTCGGCAGTTCGCGCAATTGCTGTTCCGAGATGTATTGGCCGACGTCGGTCTTCTCGGTCTTGAGCATGGGCGTGGCGCCGCTGACGGTGACGGCTTCAGTAACTCCGCCAAGTTCCAGGTGGACGTCGGTCCGGACGGTCGAGTCGACGCGGAGGACAATGTTCTCCTGAACGAAGCGGCGGAAACCGGCGGCCTCAACGGTAAGGCGGTAGTTGCCGGGCGGGAGGTTGGTCATGATGAACCGGCCCGTCGCGTCCGAGTTACGAACCGTTGACGTCCCGGTTCCAATGTTGATTGCGGTTACGCTCGCGGCGCTGATCGTGGCCTGGGATGCGTCGTAAACGTAACCTGTGATGGTGCCGCTCACTGATTGCGCGAGCAGCGGGCAGGCGCAGAAGGCGGAAGTGAGAATCGCGAAGGCGCGGACAGTTTGCGAGAGCATTGCGTAACCTTTCAAGTCGGTAGATTTTGGTCCCGGGGGGATGCTATCAGATTCTCAGGCTCTGGTGCAAGTTCCGGCTTGTCTCAATTTCGGCCGCTGTCGGCATGTCAATTGATTCCGGAGTCAATCACGCAGCCAGGGCGGCTCGCCATATCTCAGGCAGCGTTGCCCGTCGCCCGCCAAGCTTTCCCAACTTGAACTGCCCCTTCTTGATCTTTTCTGCCAGTTCGATACCGCTGATCACAATGTCGGCCGTCTGGAAATTTTTCAGCCCCGGCATCGGCCGCAATCGCTGTTTGATTTTTCGGTGATCCTGCTCGATCAAGTTGTTCAACTACTTGCTGCTCCGCACTACCGCAAATAGCGCCACGTAACGGCTGTTAGTCCCGGAACCGCCGTCCGGGCGTTAGAACCTCAGAACGTGAATCTCCCCGCGATCTGCGCCTGCCGGGGCGCGCGCGCCGAGAAAATCCGGCCGAACGAGGCTGGTTCGTCGACAAACCGCTCCGGGATGTTGAAATTCGTCCTATTGGTCAGATTGAACGCTTGCGCTTCCAATTGCAGCGCCAAACGTTCCCGAATCTGGAAGCGCCTCGACAGAGAAACATCCGCGCTGAAGTATCCCGGCCCCCTCACGGTATTTCGCCCGGCGTTGCCGAACGTGTACGGCATGGGGACAGCGAATGCGGCGGTATTGAACCACTGGAGCGGCGTCCGCGTTCTATGATTAGGATCTCCAACGACATTGGGCCGGTCGTTGCCGAAGGTTCCGCCTGTATTCCCCGTATTGCTGTTATCGAAGCGAAGGAGCGGAGTAAATGGCTGTCCCGTGTTACCGCTCACGATACCGCTCAACTGAAAACCTTTTAGTAACGCTCCAGGCAGCGTCCAGACGGTCGAGATGCTCACCCCCTGACGCGCGTCAAAGCTCGACACGGCGCGTTCGCCGGTGAAGCTCGAACTGTTCTGCGGAAAATTCTTGTCTGCTTTGACCCCGAGGAATGCCGAAGCGTCGTCGATCGACTTCGAGAATGTGTAGGCCGCGAGCACCGAAACTCCGCGCGCGAGCGGCCTGTTCAGCGACGCCTGCATCGAGTGGAAATTCGAATTCCCGCCGCTCTCGATAAGGAAAATGTTACTGAACGCCGGGAGTGGGCGCCTGCGCGTGAGGTCCGCGGATCCCGGCGCCGGCTGATTGAGGTCTCTCGATCGGATCAGGTGCGTACCTTTCGATCCGGCATAACTCAGGCTCACGACGCCAACCCGGTCAATGCGTCGTTGGACGTTGAGATTCCAGTGCTGCATGTAGGCCTGCGTCAAGTCCGGACTGAGCGAACTCAGCGACGCCGCGGGCGTGATGCCGCCTCGCGTTGGGAAGGGGTCGGAGAGGTTCAGCAGCGCCTGGGCGGTCGGAAAGAAGACACGGATGTTGAAGTACGGCGGATTGAAGTAGAGCGACGTATTCGTGATCATCATGCCCGAATCGAAGAACACGCCGTAGCCGCCTCGAATGACGGATTCCGCGTCCGGCGACCACGCAAAACCCACCCGCGGCGCAAGGTTGTTCCGGTCCGGCTGTGTGCCGGATCGCGAGACACCGTTCGTGCCGGCGCGCGAGATCAAGCCCGTCGCGAGATTCAGTACCGACATCCGGTCGGTCGGGTCCGTTGGCGGCGTGTTGTACTCATAGCGCAGGCCCAGATTTAGCGTCAGCGATGGACGGATCTTCCAATCGTCCTGTACGAAGAAATTGACGGCAGTCGAGCGTAACGTCTGCACCGCATCCGACTGCGACTGCACTCCGAATGACGGCAGACCCAGCAGCAAATCGCCAGGTCCGGCCCCGGAGAGCGCACCTGAAAAGGTCATCGACCCGCGCGACAGTAGATCGTTAATGCCGTTGTGCTCATTCTTACGCGCCTCAAATCCCAGTTTCAGCGCGTGCGCGTCACGCAACAGAGACAGTGTATTGTTGACCTGATAGATATTGCCCGCGCGGTCGATAGGCAGTTGCGTGACGTCGCCGGTCTTTGAATAGCCGGCAACGGTGACGGAGGGAAATCCGAAATCGATCGGTTTCTTCGGAAGCCAGTCGACGCCCCACAGCCGGTTTACGTCGCGAGTGACATTCTCCTGCAGCAAACTTCGCTGAAGGCGGTTGAAGCCCATCAGCAACACATTCACGCTTCGGGGGCCGATTACACGGTGATACTGTGCAAGCGCGTTATGTCCTCGGTCTTTGAGGGAGTCGCCGAATCCCGGCACATCGGTGTTTTCTTCGGCGAAAGGTTCCACCAGACTTTTGGTCCCGAAGCTATAGCGGAACGTCAGGACGTCATTCGCCGAGGCGTAGTGGTCGCCGCGGAAGTTGGCCTGATTCTGACCGTCCGTCCCCGTGGGCTGCGCCAGATAATTCGCCGCCGCGCCCGGGAGATTGGCTCTCGGAAACAGATCGAATACTTTGCCTGAAAGCGCGTGAATCCGGGACGCGGGAATCAGCTTCCCCGCAAACGGCTGGCGCGTGAAAGGGTCGAACACGTTCGCGGAAAGCGACGAAAGATCGCCGCGCCGGATCGCCTCGGCGGGCACCGTGGCGAGCCGTGTCAATCCTTGCCGCTCGCGCACGCCGTCGAAGTTCGAAAAGACAAACGTCCGCTCGCGCCGGATCGCCCCGCCGGCTCCCGCGCCGAACTGGTTCCGGAGATATTTGTTGTTGCCTGCCCTGTCGAAGTAGTTGTTGGCGTCAAGGACACGATTCCGCAAATACTCGTAGGCAAAGCCGTGCCAGTCGTTCGTGCCGCTTCGTGTGACCACGTTGACCTGTCCGCCGGCGCTGCGTCCATACTCGGCACTGTAGGCATTGGTGGCGATCTTAAACTCCTGAATCGCATCGACGGGGGGCTGAAGATTGTAGCGGTTGACGTCGGGATCGTTATTGTCCACGCCGTCGAGCAGAAAGTTATTGAACTCTTCGCGCGCGCCGTTGACATGCATGGCGAAGGAGCCGCGGGAAGACAACTCCGAATCCTCGACGGGAGGAAGAACACCGGGGATCAACAGCGACAGATGCAGGAAATCTCGCCGGTTGAGCGGCAGCGCCTCCACGCGCGCCCGGTCGATAACCGCGCCAAGATCGGAAGACTCCGTGCTCACGGCGCGCGCAGCCGCGGTGACCTCCGCGCGAGTCTGAACTCCTGCGAGGCTGAGCGTTACGTCCATGCGCAGGCGCGACTGCACGTTCAGGGAAACGTTCGTGACTGTGCTTTCCGCGAAGCCACTCGCTCGTGCCGCGATTTCATAGACGCCTGGCGGCAATTGGGGAAACTGATAGTGCCCCGTCTGATCGGCCGTGATGGATCGCTTCACCGCGTTCCCGGCCGCCGATATGGAAACTTCGGCCTTCGGGATGCCGCCGGACGAAGGGTCAAGCACATAACCGGAAATCGAACCGGATGTCACTTGCGCGCGGCCCCCAGCGGCTGCAAGCACCGCAAGTGCGCCAAACAGCAGGTTCCGTTTCATCACTCTCATGTCCCTTTCGCCGCGTAACGCAATGCAGGCGCGCCCCGCGTAGACTTCCGGTTTCGCGACTGGCGCTCAGCCGCCGGCCGTGAGCAATCATCCAAGCTGATGGTTGGCGCTGTTTTTCGGCTGCTTGCGGCGCCGGCCGCTACGGGGGCGGCATCCGGAAACAGGGTCAACTCCGCTCAAGCGGTCAAATTCCATCGTAACAACCATTGGCAAAATCTGCGTGGAAGAGATACCACCAGCAGTGCGAAGCGTCAGACGGTAAACTGCTAAAGTCAGCACTACTGCTTCGCGAGCTTCAATGGTGCAGGCTTAATGGTCCACGCCGGACCCATCTCGGTCGCATGAAATGTCGTCGGTAATTGCTCACCGGTTTCTGAGCGCATCTGTGCCACGTGAACATCCAGCGAGCCTTCCGGTTTACCCGGCAAGTACGCCTTCGCCATCAGTCGCAGGAACTGCGCGGCGTTGAGATGCAAACCTCCCGCGTCAACCCAGCCGGGAACGAAGATGGCTCCCTCCGGCGCCCACCCCTCCGCGATCGCGCGACTCGATGTGAGAATGCTCTTCGCCGTGATTTTCTTGCCATCCGGTCCGGTGTGCAGCGTGACTTCGAGCGGGCCGTAGATGTGGCGGAGCGTGACCGATGGCGGCGCGGTACCCGTGCGGTCCTGGTGCGCCAGAGAGGACGCGAGCAGGTAGAACAGATCGGCCAGCGAAAGATACCGTTCGCCCGCAACCGCAAAAATAGGAGGATGATAACCCGGGTCGCCCCACGCCTTGAGGAAAGCGTTGACGGCGGTCTTGAGATCGCCCGCGCTGAACGCGGTTCCCACGCTGTTCGAAGTTGCAGCGGCAATCTGGCCGGCACTCACGAAGCGGCTCCCTGGATTGGACGGAAAGAAGTCGTGCGTCAGCCATGCGAGCACTTCGGATTCCGCTTTGAGGCCGGCTTCCACGTCCGCTTCGGGCCTGAGCGCCGTTGGGGGCGGAAGAGCGCGCTTCGGATTGTCGCAAGCGTAGCGGACCGCGCCCAGCCCGGAGTAAAAGCCGGGCGAAAGCGGGAACTCACTTCCCGCCAGACGCACATGCAGGACGTGCGGGCGAGACCTGTCCAACCTGGCAATTACGTCACTCAGGGCTTTGGCCCCCTTCGTGGCGAAGACGGTCTCCACGGGCGGGCCGCTCACAATCGAAAGACGGAGACGGTTATCCTGGAAGTAAACCTCCGGGGCCATCGCGGCGTCGGGACTTAAACTCCAGCACACTCCTTGCGCGCTGCCGGCGTAGCCGTGCAGCGTGCGCGCCGGCCACGTGCTGCCCTCTGCGAATCCGGGCATCAAAGCGGTGGAGTTCAGCGAAGCCAGTGCCTCCACCCAGTCGGTGTCAACTCCCAGTTCATCATGCAGGCCAACCACTGATGTGGCCTTGCCGAAGACTTCTTGCGCTCGCCGGAGGCCTCCGCTGGCTTCCGGATTGGTCTGGCCCGTGAGAAGGTCCTTGTACTCGCTGAGGAACCAGCCAGCCGTCCTGATCCGCGCTTGCAGGCGCTGCTCCGGGGTCTTCGCGGAACGGAGATCAGGCCGGGGGCGGAGCCGCCAACACGGTTCATCGCTTCCGTCGTATGCGATCTCCACCAGCCCCTGGCTGACGGCTTGGCGTATGCGCGATGCCAGTTCCGTGCCGCGCTCGCGCTGCGCGACAGCCTCCGCCACTGCTCCGTTCACATACAAAACTACCGGAGAAAAGTGCGCCGGATCCTGCTGCTTCAATCGCTGCGCCGTGGTCATGGCGCGAACCAGGCCGCTCTCCGACCAGGCATAACTGATGTGATCCACGTATTGGCCGTGGAGATAAAAATAGACGGGTGATCCGGCGGCGGACAGTTCCACGACTGCCGCCAAGGCTAAGATTGCTGTTTTCATGGTTCTCCCCCACCGCCGAACACAGTTTGCCGAATTGCCACGCGCCCTCCGGCCGCATTCTGCTGAGCCGAAGGGCGCCCGGATGAATGCTAGCGGCCGGACACAATCCCAGTCGCCTGATTCGACTGGCAAGTCTCAGTCCCGTTCGCCTGAGCTTCTCGCACTACGTAGTAGTACGTGCCCGTGGGGCCCACAGTCTGATCGACGTAGAGTCTGGCGGTGCCCGGAACCGAACCAATCAGCAAATAAGGCCCGCCGTTGGCTGCGCCGCGGTAAATGTTGAAGTGGTGCGGCAGTACAGCCTGAGGCGTCCAGAGCAAGTCCATTTTGTTGGGTTTTCCGCGCGCCGTGAGGCCGGTGGCGCACACGCATTGTGGAGCGCCGGCAGCGTAGACGCGAACCTCACCCGTGCCCACGCTGCTCAGGTTGGGCTGTCCGCTCGCAGGGTAGGACGATGCTGTGGTGTCGGTGACCTTGACCTGCGCCAGGTACTGGCCGGGGCCGAGGCTCGTGTAAAACGCGGTAACATTGGGTGTCTTACCGGTAGCGTTGTCAAACACAGTGTCACCGTTCAGATCCCACAGGAATCCGCCGGGCCCATTGATTGTGTCACCAGGGAACGGGCCAGGCTGATGCTGACCTTCATCGGGATTGACCGAACCGGAGGCGTCAAGGAACCAGTTTACGCCTGGGCAGAAACGGTACGGTCCTCCCGCGTTGGCGGTGGGAGCAATCGGCGGTGTAGAGACATTGATCTCTACCACAGTCGTAGCGGTTTTCGGTATTCCCGGAGTATCGTCTGTCACGCGGAGACCCACGAAGTAGTTACCCACCGCTCCATATGTTTTCGTTGCCGTAAGCCCGCTGGTTTCGTATGTGCCGTCGTTGTCGAGGTCCCAGGCCCACGCAACAATGGAGCGCGCGGCATCCTGGTGATAAGAATCGGCGCCCGTCAAAGTAATAAGCTGGCCTACAACCGACGGATTCGGCGTGGCCTTACCCACGGCGACCGGTCCACCCGATTCAAACAGGGTACGGCCGAGCATCAGAACCGCCCATGACGTCTCGAACGGCGTCTGGTTGCCATCATAAGAGTGACCGGTCCAGTTCCCGCCGGCAGCCTGGGCGCCAACCAGTGTGGTGGCCACGCCAACGCTGCTATCCCCGTACCAGTTCAGAGTACCGGACGTGCAATTCATATTCGTGATGCCGTCGGGAAGCGGTGCATCCTTATACAGACGCATCGATTTGACGAATGAGAACAGTCCATAATAATAGTTGCGGATGTTTGTGGTGGCGCCGCCGGAGCCGAATTTCAGATTGTCGCAGATGAACTTTTCGGCGGAATCCCACCTCACGTCGCCCCGGCCGACCCCGTCCAGAACCAGTTGGACCATGCCGGACGGTGTCGTCGCGTAGGGCCCCCAGGGAAAGTAGCCGGCCTGATTGTAACCGAACCGGCCTGCGGCGTCCCAGTCGTTGGTGAGCCACGTGAGGTTCCAGGAGCGAACGGCGGGATTGATAATGGCCCCAAAACTCCTCTCCGCGGGAATGAGTGCTACGGCCGCCCATTGTGCGATGGAGTTGTCATTGTGGTTAGCGTTACAAATGTAGCCCCAAGCTCCGCCAGCCGGCGAATAGCCCAAATCATGCTGGCAAAAGGAGTAGTAGTCGACCATGTCCTGCACAATGCTTCCGTAAGTACGGCCGGACATGGTTCCATAGCCGGCTGGGACAACCGCTGCCGGAGTGCCCGTCGCAACCAGCGCATCCGTGAACATTCCGGTCTGGTACATGGGCTGGCTCTGATTCACGCTGATCCCGATACCATTGCTGTTCCCATCAGGAGAGAATGTCCCTGCGCCGTTGGTCTGGCTGGAGACAGCGCTTGTCGCAAGTCGCGCGAAAATACCTCGGAGCGCGCGCTGGACCGTTTCCGTGTAGGGGTTAGACGCAGGTCCCGTTTCGAGGTGGCCGTTGGCTTCGAGGGCATTCACATTGGACGCAGCAATGGAGTAGTAACCGCTCAACGAATCCCAATAGCCTTCATTCCCTGATCGAGTCATGGCTTTGTGTAAATACCAGAGACCTTCGTCAATGGCGATATTGACTCGCGTGGCCAAACTATCGGCCCGCATGGCGACATAATAGGCTTCATCGTCGGTCTCGCCCGAGCTCAGGTTCTGAATTGTCAGGCGCGCGGACCAGACGGTTCCCACCGCGCCCGAGTAAATGTGTGCCGCTTCGATGTTGTAGCGGCCTGCCGCGCCGGCGGCAAAACTTCCGGTTACACTCGGGGTCCCGTCACCAAAGGACCAGGTCCACTGGTACCTGACCAATGCATCATATCGCCATGCCCGTGAGGGTTGAGGCGCGCCCAACCATTTGGATGACCCCATAAACATGGGGTAAAACTGGAATTTGGCGGAGTTCGCGCTTCGCCAACCCACCCCAATCGAGGTCACCCAA
>SXGT01582526.1_pt1 | contig 22841 bp, 21 predicted proteins | sample 3176221 | NCBI WGS metagenome assembly SXGT01 (sample SAMN11356862, study PRJNA531348) | freshwater metagenome | isolation source: freshwater sample F1-120 | place: China: Fuxian Lake, Yuxi | collected 2017-12-25
CAGGGCGCCGATACCCTCACGCATGATGTCCCATCCGAGGACCTCCTCGTAGATGTAGGTTAGCTGGATGCGGCCGGCGAACTTAGCAAAGTCGACCGCGACCATCGTGCCGAACCGCTTGGTGACGCCTTGCAGTTCCACCGAACCGCGCTGACCGGGCAGTTCCCGGTCCACGGCCGTGGACGTCGTCGAATCGGTCACCCTGTTCTCCCCCGAGATCTGTTGGGCCGGCGCCCAGTGGTTCGTGCGTTGGGTTGAAAGTGTAGGCACGCACGGTGGGGTGGCTGGACGTCACCCTGTTGGGAAGCCGTTGCACCCACGGAGCGCAACGCTGCCATGGACAGCGGGCCAAAAGCAAGGAAACCGTCTGTGAACAGACGGCGCGGCAACGGATTCAGTTGCGAAGTCGACGCGCGGCATTCAGAATCCGTACCCAATGGACAGAACCGGCACGCAGATCGACCACATCGACCGCTCCATCATCGAGCAGTTGCAGCGAGACGGTCGAGTGCCGTACACCCGGCTCGGGGCGGCCGTCGGGCTGTCGGAGGCCGCCGTGCGCCAACGTGTGCAGCGTCTCACCGATGCCGGCGTGATGCAGGTGGTGGCCGTCACCAACCCGCTCTCGCACGGCAAACGCCGCATGGCGATGATCGGCGTGCGCACCGAGGGACCCACCGACGACATCGCCAAGACCCTGCAGGCGATGCCCGACATCGACTATCTGGTGGTCACCGCCGGCACGTTCGATCTGATGGCCGAAGTGGTGGTGAACGACGACCTCGGTCTGCTCGACCTCACCAACCGCATCCGCCAGGTGCCCGGCGTGCGCAACACCGAGACGTTCATCTACCTCGACCTGGTGAAGCAGACGTTCACCTGGGGCGCGCACTAACCCAGCACGGGCCGGAGCACGAACTTGCTCTCCGTGCGGGCCACGCCCCCGTCGGTCTTCAGCCAGCGAATGAAGTCGTCCAGACCCTCGGCACCTGCGCAGTCGACGATGATGGTGTAGTCGGCCGGGCCGGTGACGTACATGGCCAACTCCACCTCGTCGCGCTGCAGCAGGCGGCGCTCGAACTCGGCGGGGTCGAGGCCGGGCGGCAACGCCGCATCGACCACGGCGCGCACGTCGCGCCCCAACGCCTTGCGGTCGATCTGCGCGGCGTAACCACGGATCACACCACCCGCTTCGAGTCGGCGCACCCGGTCGGCCACCGACGACGGCGCGAGGTGCACGCGATCGGCGAGGTCCTTCCAGCTGATCCGACCCTCGTCACCGAGGATGTCGATGATTCGTCGGTCGATGCGGTCGATCGACGTGGATTCAACGGCCATCATTCCATTCTGTCGGAGAATCAGCCGTTGATCAACGGAATCGACTGGTGGATGATCAGCGCATGATCAACACCGTCGGGGTCCCCAAGGAAATCAAGACCGCAGAGCACCGCGTGGCCATGACGCCCGACGGTGTGCGTGAGTTCGAGCGGCTGGGGGTCGACGTGTTCGTCGAGACCGGCGCAGGCGAGGGTGCCAGCTTCCACGACGACGACTATCGCGCCGCCGGCGCCACCATCGTGCCCACTGCGGCCGATGCGTGGGCGCAGCAGATGGTGGTGAAGGTGAAGGAACCGAAGGAGGAGGAGTTCGGCTTCCTGCGCCCCGATCTCACCCTGTTCACCTACCTCCACCTCGCCGCCTACCCGGGCGTGGCGAAGGCCCTGCTCGACGCCGGCACCACCGGCATCGCGTACGAGACCGTGCAGTTGCCCGGTGGCGCGCTGCCGCTGCTCGCCCCGATGAGCGAGGTGGCCGGCCGGTTGGCCCCGCAGATGGGCGCGCACTATCTCGAGCGCCACAACGGCGGCCGCGGTGTGCTGATGGGCGGCGCCCCCGGCGTGCAGCCCGCCAAGGTCGTGGTGCTCGGTGCCGGCAACGTCGGCTGGCACTCGGCGTGGATCGCCGCCGGCATGGAGGCCGAAGTGGTGCTGTTCGACAAGAACCTCGACCGCCTGCGCTGGGTCGACCAGATCAACAAGGGCCGCATCGTCACCCTCGCCTCGAACCGTGGTGCGCTCGAGCGCAACATCGCCGACGCCGATCTGGTGATCGGTGCCGTGCTCGTGGCAGGCGGACGTGCCCCCGTGGTGGTCACCGACGACATGGTGCGCACGATGAAGAAGGGCGCCGTCATCGTCGACGTCGCGGTGGACCAGGGCGGGTGCATCGAGACCATCCACGAGACCACGCACAACGACCCGGTGTACGAGCTGCACGGCGTACTGCACTACGCCGTCGGCAACATGCCCGGTGCCGTGCCGCACACCAGCACCTACGCGCTCACCAACGCCACGCTCCCGTACCAGCTCGAGGTGGCGCGCCACGGTGTGGCCGAGGCATGCCGCCGCGACGAGGCGTTGTCGCACGGGCTCAACACCGTCGCCGGGCAGGTCACCAACGCACCGGTGGCCGAGTTCCTCGACACGGCGTTCGTGGCACCGCTCGACGCGCTCGCCTGAGCGCGCCTCCAGGGCGTACCGTTCCGCCCATGGCAACCCTCGCTGCTGATCTCGACCTGCCCTTCTACGAAGGCCGCGACGTCGAGCAGATGACCGCACTCCCCGATGGCCACTGGTTGGCCCGCAACTTCTTCGGCTATGCGGTGTGGCACTACGACGACGCCGTCGGCATCCTGCGCGACAAGCGGTGGCACAACGCCGCGGGCCGCATCCCCGAGCTGATGGGCATCACCAACGAGGCGTTCCTCTCGCGGCAGGGCGTCAGCATCCTGAGCGCCGAGGGCGAGATGCACACCCGCCTGCGGCGGCTGGTCGCGCCGGCGTTCTCGCCGCGCTCCGCCGATCGGTTGCGGCCGTTCATGCGCGAGGTCATCAACGATCTGGTCGACACGGTGTCGGCCGCCGGTCGTGCCGACTTCGCCACCGACATCTGCGAGCCCTACCCCATCCCCATCATCTGCGAACTGCTCGGCGCCCCGAAGAGCGACTGGCAGCTGTTCAGCCGATGGGCCAACGACGTGCTGGAGATCTTCTCCCTCGACGTGGTGGAGAAGCTCGACGTCATCATGCGTGCCCAGGAAGAGCTCGACGTCTACACGCGTGCACTCATCGCCGAACGGCGCGACAAGCCGGCCGACGATCTGCTCACCGACCTCATCGCGCAGGAGGAGGCCGGCGACAAGCTGTCGACGGACGAGTTGGTGATGATGGTGAACGCCGTCATCGTCGGCGGCACCGACACCACTCGCAACCAGCTCGGCTGTGCGGTGAACCTGTTCGCCCAGCACCCCGAGCAGTGGGCGCTGTTGGCCGAGCAGCCGGAGCTGGCCCAGCGCGCCGTCGAGGAGTCGATGCGCCACTTCGGCGCAGTGCGCGGCACGGCCCGCTTCGCCAGCGTCGACATCGAGTACAAGGACGTGTTGTTCCCGGCCGGCACCTTCATGGCCGTGGGTCTCGACGAGGCGAACCACGACCCCGCGGTTTTCGACCAGCCCGGCGTGTTCGACATCACGGCACAGAAGGGCGACCAGCCGCAGCTGACCTTCGGCTCGGGCATCCACTACTGCCTCGGTCAGGCGTTGGCACGCGCCGAACTGCAGGAGGCCCTGCCGTTGCTGGCACAGCGCATGCCGAACCTGCGCCTCGACGGCGACACCACGTGGAAGCCCGACGGCGTGGGCATCTTCGGCCCCGCCCACATGCCGAACACGTTCGACCCCGGTCACTGAACCGGCAGCGTGCGGCGCAGGCTCAGGCGCCGATGGCGGCGAACGCCGCGTTCACCAGCGACGAGCCGCGCTCGTCGCCCACCAGGCCACCCTCCATCTTGTTCATCATGTAGGTGATGGTCATCCGGTTGTCGAGATCGTTGATGACCAGCGAGCCACCCCAGCCGCCCCACGCGCACACGCGGCGATCGGGCACGAACGGCATGGCCTCGGTGGCGAGGCCGTAGCCGATGCCGAACTTCGCCGGCACCATCAGCACCAGGTCGACACCTTCGGCCTGCACCTCGAAGATGCGGTCGATGGTGTCCTGACCGAGCAGACGGGTGCCGTTCACCACACCGCCGTTGCTGATGGCACTCTGCGAGATGGCGATCGACCGGGCGTTGCCGTGGCCGTTCGCGGCGCCGATGTCGGCCTGGCGCCACTCCTTGGTCCACGACGCCTCGGCGCCCGGCGCCGGACCCGTGAAGGTCTTCACCGCCACCATCTCCGGATCGAGCTGTGTGAAGTCGATCGGCAGCGGCGGCGGAGGGATGACGTTGCTGATGCGCCCGAACTCGCTCTCGGGCAGGCCGATGTGGAAGTCGACGCCCAGTGGGCCGGCCACTTCATCGCGGAAGAACGCGCCGAGCTGCTTGCCCGTGATGCGGCGGATGACCTCGCCCACGAGGTGGCCCTGGTTCAGCGCGTGGTAGCCGCTGGCAGTACCGGGCTCCCACCACGGCGCCTGCGCGGCGAGCTTGGCGGTGCTCGTCTCCCAGTCGTAGATGTCGTCGACGACCACCGGCTGGTCCCAGCCGGACACGCCCGACGTGTGCGACATGAGGTGCTTCACGAGCACCCCTTCCTTGCCGTTCGCCGCGAACTCGGGCCAGTACGTGGCCACCGGTGCATCGAGGTCGAGCTGGCCTCGGTCGGCCAGCATCAGCGCGCACAGCGCCATCTGCGTCTTCGTGCTGGACCACACGTTGGTGATGGTGTCGGCCTGCCACGGCGCGCTGTGCTCCTGGTCGACCCAGCCGCCCCACAGGTCGACGACGAGCTCACCTTCGAGCATCACCGCCACCGAGGCGCCGACGTCGGCCCCCGCGTCGATGTTCGCCGACAGGATGTCGCGCAGTGCACCGAACCGCGCGTCGCAGGTGCCGTGGATCTCGGCCATGTTCACTACCCCCAAGGTGTGTGGTTCCCCGGCGGAGAACGTAGTCGGCCGGTCATGACCGACGCGACGCGGACGCTCGTCGTGGGAGAAGCCGGAGCGAGCAGCGGAGGCCGAACGACCCTGGACCTCGGGGAGCAGGTCGCGGACGATCGAGCCGTGGACAGTGACACCGAATGGTCGCAGCGACGGTCACGCACACGCCGCACTGGGTTCTGGTTGACGTTCGTCGGGCTGCTGGTCGGGTTCGGCACGATGGGAGCACTGATCCTGGCCTCGTTCGGCGAGAAGATGTGCTCGAGTTCCGGCGGCTCGACCGACTGTTCAGCGGCGAGCAGCCGCACGCTGCTCGTCGCTGCGCAGGCCGTCGGGGCGCTGACCGTGGTCATCGTCGTCATCGGCGTGCTGCTGATGGTCCGCGAACCGCCGATGTTCGAACGTCCGCCCAAGCACCGTCACCGACACCGCTGGTGATCCACCCGCTTCAGCGTGGGTCGCGCCACATCAGCCACATCGGCGGGCCGTTGCGACGGTGCGTCATCTGTCGCCGCACCTCGAACCCGAACCGGCCGTAGAACGCGATGTTCTGCTCCTTCGAGTTCTCGAGATACATGCCCACGCCTTCCCGATCGGCCCGCGCGATCATCGGGTCGAACAACGCACGACCGAACCCCTTGCCCTGATGCGCCGGATCGGTGCCGATGAACTCGAGGTAGTAGTGCGGCTCGGCGGGGTGCAGCCGCTCGAGGTCGGTGAGCACCTGCAGGTTGGAGAAGAACTTCGTGCCGTAGAGCTTCAGGAACCGCGGCGTGTAGCGGGCCACGGCGGTGAACGGCACCTTCCACTCCCCCGGCGGTGCCCACAGCGCTGCGGCCTCCACGCCCGGCGTCACATAGGTCTCGCCGTGCGGCAGTTGGATACGGGTGAAGGCGTCGAAGAACGGCAACACCTGCTCGGTGGTGAGCGCGCGACCGCCCGCGAGGAACACCTTGATCGGGTCGTCGTGGAACGCCTTGGCCAACGTGCGCGAGATCGCCGCGATGTCGTCGGGTGTGGCCTTGCGCGCGGTTGCTGACATACGGTCCCACCCTATGACGACGACGAAGGCCACCCCGATGAAGCTCGGCTACAACTCCGGTTACTGGGGAAGCGGGCCGCCCGCGGGCGCGCTGGAGGCCATCCAGGAGGCCGAGCGGCTCGGCTACAGCTCGGCGTGGACGGCCGAGGCGTACGGCAGCGACGCGCTCACGCCGCTCGCGTGGTGGGGTTCACGGACGTCGACCATCCAGCTCGGCACCGCGATCGTGCAGATGAGCGCCCGCACTCCCGCCGCCACGGCGATGGCGGCGATGACGATGGACCACCTGAGCGACGGCCGGTTCATCCTCGGCCTCGGGGTGAGTGGCCCGCAGGTGGTGGAGGGGTGGTACGGCCAGGAGTATCCGAAGCCGTTGGCCCGCACCCGCGAGTACGTGGAGATCGTGCGGCAGATCATCCGCCGCGAGTCGCCGGTCGACTTCCACGGCGAGTTCTACGACATGCCCAACAAGGGAGGCACCGGGTTGGGCAAGCCGCTGAAGAGCACCATCCACCCGCGCCGCCAGGAGATCCCCATCTACCTCGGCGCCGAGGGCCCGAAGAACGTGGCGCTCGCTGCCGAGATCTGCGATGGTTGGCTGCCGTTGTTCTTCAGCCCGAAGGAGGACGGTTTCTACCGCGCCTGTCTGCAGGAGGGGTTCGACAAGGCCGACGACCCGACGAAGAAGGACCGCTTCGAGGTGGCCGCCACGTTGATGATGATCCCCGGGGACGACGTGGAGAAGTGCGCCGACATGGTGCGGCCGTTCCTCGCCCTCTACGCCGGCGGCATGGGGGCCCGCGGTGCGAACTTCCACTTCGAGGTGTTCGCCCGGATGGGCTACGAGGACGTCGCGCTGAAGGTGCAGGACCTGTACCTGGCCGGCAAGAAGCAGGAGGCCGCCGCGGCCATCCCGCTCGCGATGGTGGAGGACGTCGCGCTGGTGGGCCCGCCCGACAAGATCCGTGCCGAACTCGACCAGTGGCGCGAGACCTGTCTCACCACGTTCCTGGTGAGCGGCCCGAAGCACGTGCTCGGACAGTACGCCGAGATGATCCTGGGCTAGCCCTCGCCGCCGAGCGACACCGTCGCCCGCGGCAACAGCTCCAGCACCACGCCGGTGGGGTCGATGCCCGCCTCGGTGAGGGCGGCAGCGAGTACACCGGTGTCGGGCAAGGGCGGCAGCCCCACCACGACGACGTCGGTGCGGGATCCGCTCGCGGTGACGGACAACACCGACCAGCCGAGCGGCTCGGCCCACGCCGCCGTGACGGTGCGCACCGTCGACTCGCGTTGCACGCCGCGGGTGATCTGCACCGTCGATGCCGTGAGCGGTACGCCCACCACGACGAAGAACGCCGCGATCACGGCGATGGCACTCTTGCGGTTCACTGCGTGCGCATCGCCTGCCGGCACCCGCGTGTGCACTCGGTAGACGGCCATGACGATCAGGCCGGTGGCGAGAATGGCGGCCACGTTGGTGGCGAACAGCAGGAGGGCGCCGAGCGACTCCTCCCATGCTCCGGCCTCGGCGGTGAGGCCCACCACCGACAGCGGCGGCACGAGCGAGATGGCGATGGCCACGCCCGGGAGCGTGTCGGAGATGTCGGGCCGCGCCAGCGCCACCGCCCCCACCACACCCGTGGCGAGCGCGGCGACGAGGTCGACCACCGATGGGCTGACACGGCCGGCCACCTGGCTGTTGGTGGCGGCGACCACGTCGCCCACCACGAACACGCCCATGAGGTACCCGATGGCGATGGCGGCCGCGGCACCCGTGATCACCAACGCCACCGAGCGGACGAGGTTGGTGCGGTCGGCGAGGACCACCGCCAACATCGTGCCGAGAATGGGCGTCATCAGCGGGGCCACGATCATCGCCCCGATCACCGTCGCCGTGGAGTCGGCCACCACGCCGGCCGACGCGATGATCGATGCGAGCAGGAGCAGGATCCAGAACCGACTGAAGCGACGGCCGATGTTCGGCCCCTCGAAGAAGACCGCGTCGCGCATGCGCTGAAGGTCGTGGTGATCGACGTCTGCCATCGTCACATTGGAGCACGCCGCTGCATCGCGCCGTGACCGCACTACTTCGGTCGGCGCAGACGCTCCACGTAGGCCTGGGCGCTCGCCCGTCCCTCCTCGTCGCGGAGACCGGCGTACAGCCCGTCGGCATCGGCCCAACTGCGCCCCGTGCCCACCATGCTCTCGGTGACCGCGTTGACGTGTGCCTTGGTCTCCAGCAGCGCCAGCTTCGGCTTCTGCAGCAGTTGCTGCACCAGCGCCTCCACCTGGGCGTCGAGCTCGTCGTCGGGCACCACGCGGTTCAGGAACCCGGCCGACTTCGCCTCGTCGGCGTCGAACGGGCGGCACGTCATCACCAGCTCCTTGGTGAGCGCCGGCCCGATCTCGCGCACCAGTCGGGGGATGCCGCCCCATGCGAGCGGGATGCCGAGGTCGACCTCGGGAATGCTGAAACGGGCCGACTGGGCCGCGACTCGCAGGTCGCACCCCGCAGCGACGATGAGACCGCCGCCGATACACCACCCCTGGAGGCGCGCCACGGTGACGGCACGCATCTCGTCGAGCGCGCGGCCCATGCGCCAGCCGACCTGACGGTCCTCCATCGCGCCGGAACCGCTGAACGACGACAGGTCGGCGCCGGCGGAGAACGACCGGCCAGCCCCGCTGACCACCACCACCTTGAGATCGTGGTGCTCGTCGAACCAGCGGGCGGCCAGTTCGATCTCGTGCAGCGTGTGCATGCTGAGCGGGTTGAGCTTCTCGGGCCGGTTGAGGCGCAGTTCGCCCCGCGCGCCGTCGGCGGTGGCGATGATGGTGTCGAACGGAGCGACGTCGGCGGTGGTCATGCCGTCAATCGCAGCACGAATCGCGCCATCCGCACGAACCGCACTTGAAGTGGGCGTGTTCGGGGTGGAGCGAGCCGCCGCACAGCGGGCACTCGGGGTACGTGCCGAAGCGGGCACAGCGGTCGGAGACGATCTCGGGTGCGGCAGTGCGATCGGGCGCCATGTGGCAAGTGTGACAGCCCTGAACCGCGCACGAGCGGACCACTCGTCCTAGTCTTGGGCATCGGGTCTTGACCCACGGGTCAAGTGGACCCGCTCCCCTTGCATGACGACCAGCGCCGACGCCCCCGTTCGCCACGGGCACACCCCGGGCAGTGCACGAGCAGCCTTGTCGTACCCCCGCTTCCGGCGGATGTGGACCGCGAGCTTCAGCTCGAACATCGGCACCTGGATGCAGAACGTGGTGCTGCCGGTGTACGTGCTCGATCGCACCGGCAAGGCCTCGGTGGTCGGGCTGATGGTGTTCGCGCAGCTCGGCCCGCTGCTGTTCCTCTCCATCCCCGCCGGTGTGATCGCCGACCGCTTCGACCGTCGCCGTTGGCTCATCGCGATGCAGCTCGTGCAGCTCGCGTTCTCGGCTGCCCTGGCGCCGCTGGCCGCCGCCGACGCACCGATCTGGACCATCTTCGTGGTGGCGTGCGGCGTGGGTGTCGGCAACGCGCTCAATGCACCCGCATGGTCGGCCATGTTGCCCACCCTCGTGAGCCGTGAGGACATCCCGGGTTCGGTGTCGCTGAACTCCACCATGATCAACGGCTCGCGAGTGGTGGGTCCCATCATCGTCGCCGTGCTGCGATCGGCCGGCGTGTCGATCGCGCAGATCTTCCTCATCAACGCCGTCACCTACCTGTTCGTGATCTGGGCACTGGTGCGCACCCCCATCCACCAGACGAAGGCGGCACCACGCGAACCCGGCATGCGGCAGTTCACCGCCGGGTGGCGCATCGCCAGAGCCAACCCCGGCGTGTGGCGACTGCTCGTCACCTTGTTCACGTTCTCGCTGCTGTCGCTGCCGTACGTGGGCCTGTTCGCCGCGGTGGCCCGCAAGAACTTCGGCATCGACAAGGGCTCCACCACGTACGAGTGGCTGTACGCCACCTGGGGCCTCGGCGCCGCCATGGGCGGTCTGGCCATCGGCACCGTGTTCGTGCACGTCGACAAGCGCCGGCTCATCCGCATCGGCTTCGTCGCGTTCGCCGTGTTCCTCGCCGGCTTCGCCCTCGCCCGCGAGCCCGTCGGTGCGTTCGCTGTCGCTGCGTTCCTGGGTTTCGCCTACTTCGGCACCACCACGTCGATGAACACGGTGCTGCAGAGCCGGCTCGCCGACCACGAACGTGGCCGCGTGATGAGTCTGTGGTTCATGGCGTTCGGCGGCACGGTGCCGCTCGGCAACCTGGTGTTCGCGCCGTTGATGGACGCCGTCGGCGCCCGATGGGTGCTACTCGGTGGTGCCCTGTGGGCGCTGTTCCTCGGCTGGTACTGCGACCTGGTGCGGATCGACCGGCTGGCCGAGCAGCGCGGCAGCCACACGCTCGAGCCCGACCACACGGCTACCTTTGACGAGCACGGCATCTCCGCCGGCGAGTGAGCCCAACTCGGCCACCGGGTCGGTCACCGGCGTGATGCCGTAGAGGTCGGTGCCCACGGCCAACACCTCCACCTCGCGGTCGAGCGCATACCGCAACACGGCGCGGTGCTCCTGCGGTGCATCGGCGATCTCGGCCATCAACCCCAGCACCGCGAACCGTCGACCGGCCGGCAGCGCGACCAGCGCGTCGATGGCGGCGCGCATGCTGGTGGGGTTGGCGTTGTAGCTGTCGTTCAGCACCAGCGCACCAGCGGCCGTACGGGTGATCTCCATCCGCATCGCGGTGAGCCCCACGTCGGCCAGGGCCGCGGCACCGGCCGACAGATCGGCGCCCACCGCGCCCACCACCGTCAATGCCGCCGCTGCGTTGTGCACCATGTGCCGGCCGCTCACCCCGAGGCGCACGCGCACCTCACCCCACGGCGTGTGTGCGGTGAACGTGGCACGCGCCTGTTCGTCGAGCACGACGTCGGCGACACGTACGTCGGCATCGTCGGCCTCGCCGTACTGCAGCACCGTGGCAGCCGTGAGCGACCGCATGGCCCGCACCCGATGGTCGTCGGCGTTCAGCACCGCAATGCCGTCGGCCGGCAGTGCCTGCACCAGTTCGGCCTTCGCCCGCGCCACGCCGTCGATGCCGCCGACACGATCGCTGTGCGCTTCCGCCACCCGGGTGATGACCCCGATGGTGGGGCGGGCGATGTCGCAGAGCGCCCGGATCTCGCCGAACCCGCGCATGCCCATCTCGAGCACCATCACCTCGGTGTCGGCCGGCGCGTTGAGCAACGTGGTGGGCAACCCCTGCTCGTTGTTGAAACTGCGCTCGTTCGCCCACGTACGACGACTCGCGCCGAGCGCGGCCCAGGCGAGATCCTTCGTGGAGGTCTTCCCCACCGACCCCGTGACACCGACCAACGGACCCTCGTACCGATGGCGTTGCGCTGCCGCCAACCGCATCAGCGCGTGCAGCGTGTCGTCCACCTCGATGGCCGTGCCACCACGAGCCGGCTGCGCGGTGAGATATGCCGCGGCGCCGCGATCGAGTGCCCCGACGATGAACTCGTGCCCGTCGCGGTCGGCCACGATGGGCACGAACAACTGTCCCGACTGCAGCGCTCGCGAGTCGAACGACACGCCGTCGATGGCGACGTTGGGGCCGACCAACCGGCCACCCGTCGCCGTCGCCACCTCAATCGCTTCGAATCGCATGAGCCGACACGGTACCGTCGGGGCCACATGACGACCCATGACCCCCGCATCCACCTGATCGTCATCTTCGGTGGTCAGTCCGCGGAGCACGACGTCAGCTGCACCACGGCAGCACACGTGCTGCGCGCGGCCGATCCGGCGAAGTACCGCATCACCCCCATCGGCATCGCTCGTGACGGACGTTGGTCGCTGGCCGCCGGCGCCAAGGCCGCACTCGCCGAAGGCCCCGACGCGTTGCCCGGCCGCCTCGATGCCAGCGGCGACGTGATGGAACCCACCCTGGCCATCACCCCGTCCGACGACGGCGTCACCGTGGTGGTGCCGCTGCTGCACGGCCCGCTCGGCGAGGACGGCACCGTGCAGGGCATGCTCGAGTTGGCCGATCTGCCGTACGTCGGCACGGGTGTGCTCGGCTCGGCGGTCGCGATGGACAAGGCGATGGCCAAGGTGGTGACGGCGCAGCACGGCATCCCGCAGGCCCGCCATCTCGCCTTCCGCGCCACCGACATCACGCCGGGCACGCCGCAGCACGTGGCCGACACGCTGGGCCTGCCGGTGTTCGTGAAGCCCGCCAACATGGGCTCGAGTGTCGGTGTGAGCAAGGCGAAGACCGTCGAGGCCGTGCGTGACGCCATCGAACTCGCACTCGCCTACGACGAGTGGATCGTGGTGGAAGAGGCCATCAACGGCCGCGAGATCGAGGTCGCCGTGCTCGGCAACCTCGATCCGAAGGCCAGCGTGCCCGGCGAGATCGTGCCCGGTGCTGAGTTCTACGACTACGAGGACAAGTACGTCGACGACGGCTCGCAGTCGCTGATCCCGGCGCCGCTCACCGCCGAGCAGACCGCCGAGGTGCAGGCGTTGGCGGTGCGGGCGTTCAAGGCCATGCGGTGCGAGGGTCTGTCGCGCGTCGACTTCTTCTTCGAGGAGGACGGCCGCGGGTTCCTGCTCAACGAGGTCAACACGATGCCGGGCTTCACCCCCATCTCGATGTACCCGAAGCTGTGGATCGCGAGCGGCATGACCTACTCGGCGCTGATCGACGAACTGGTGCGGTTGGCGCTGGAGCGCCACACGCGTCGGCGCCGCAACACCGCCCACTGACCCCCACGCCCGGTACGCCGGTCAGGGCGCCAGCGCGGCGCGCAGGAAGGCGAGCAGTTCGCTGCGCAGCGCACGCAGATCGGCGGTGGTGGGCTGCCAGCCGACGGCGCGCAACGCCTCCGGTTCGGTGGCGATGCCGGTGACCGTGGCGTACACGAGTGCGGCGACGAGGCGCGGATCGGCTCGGCGCAGACGACCCTGCGCCATCTCGCGCTCCAGGTAGCCGACGGCGCGCGCCACCAGCGGTTCGAACGCCTCGTGCAGCCGGTCGCCACTCGGGGCCGACAGCCGCGAGATCTCACGCACCAACCCCAGCAGTGCCGGGCGGCGCACGGCCTGACGGAACACGGCCTTCACCACGGCGTCGATGCGGTCGAGTGGGTCGTCGCTCGTGGCACGGATGGCGGCCTCCACACCGACCGACAGCTCCAGCACGGCCGACTCGAGGACGGCCTGCACCAGGTCGTCCTTGCTGGGGAACCAGTACAGGAGGGTCTGCTTGGCCACGCCCACCTCGCCGGCGATGACGTCGAGCGACACGGCCTCCACGCCACGCAGGCCGAACAGGTCGGTGGCGGCGTCGAGGATGCGCTCACGGGTGGACGATCGACGGGACATGTCAGCACCTCTCTACCACATGGTAGAGAAATGTGATAGACATGGCGGCGCATGATCGCCGAACAGCTCGCAGGCAAACGCATCGCCATCACCGGCAGCACCGGCTTCGTCGGCACCGCGCTCGTCGAACGGCTGTTGCGCGGCGCCCCCGGGTGCGAGCTCGTCCTGCTCATCCGCCCCAGCAAACGGCACGACGCCACCGAGCGCGCCCGCCGCGAGATCTTCAAGAACAACGCCTTCGACCGTCTGAAGCAGGAGCTGAAGGACGCGGGCGGCGAGACCTTCGACGAGATGATCGCCCGCCGCGTGCTCGCCCTCGGCGGCGACGTCAGCACCGACGGCCTGGGCCTGAACGATGCCGACAAGGCCGTCTTCGCCGGGTGCGACATCGTCATCCACTCGGCCGCCGCGGTCAGCTTCGACAGCCCGCTCGACCTGGCCGTGGAGATCAACCTCCTCGGCCCGCCACGCATCGCCGACACCCTCAACGCGATGAACGTCACGCCGCACCTCGTGGCCGTCAGCACCTGCTACGTCGCCGGCAACCGCCGCGGCAACGCCCCCGAGATGCTGGTGAGCGACGGCCCGTGGGACATCGGCCTCGACTGGCGCAAGGAGGTGGCCGCGACGCGTCGCCTGCGCGGCGACACCGAAGCCGCCAGCCGCCATCCCGAGCAGCTGGCGAAGTTCCGCGCCGAGGCGCGCCAGGAACTCGGTGCCGCCGGCGCACCGGCCCTGGCCGCGAAGACCGAGAGCCTGCGCCTCGCCTGGGTGAAGGCACAGTTGGTGGAAGCCGGCCGCGCCCGCGCCGCCAGCGTCGGCTGGCCCGACGCATACGCGTTCACCAAGGCGCTCGGCGAGCAGGCCGTCACCGAGGTGAAGGGCAAGGTGCCGGTGAGCATCGTGCGCCCGAGCATCATCGAGAGCGCGCTCGCCGAACCGTTCCCCGGCTGGATCCGCGGTTTCCGCATGGCCGAACCGGTCATCCTCAGCTACGCCCGCGGCCTGCTGAAGGAGTTCCCCGGCGTGCCCGAGGGCACCGTCGACGTCATCCCCGTCGACATCGTGGTGTCGGCCATCATCGCCGTCGCCGCACTCGGCCCCGAACGGGCCGCCCCGATCACGCAGGTGGCCAGCGGTGGCATCAACCCGCTGAAGTACAAGATGCTCGTCGACAACGTGCGTGCATGGTTCACCGAGCACCCGCTGTACGACGACGAAGGCCAGCCCATCGTGGTGCCCGAGTGGCAGTTCCCCGCACGCGGCCGCGTGAAGGAACAGCTCGAACGAGCGAAGTCGATCGCCGAGCGCACCGAGAAGGTGCTGCAGGCACTCCCCCTCCGCGGCAAGCAGGCGGCCTGGGCTGCGTCGCTGGAGGAGAAGAAGAACGAGATCGACCGGGCGTACGAGTACGTGCAGCTGTACGGCCTGTACACCGAGTGCGAGGCCATCTACCAGGTCGACAAGCTGATGGCGATGTGGGCGTCGCTGTCGCCCGAGGACCAGGCGGCGTTCAACTTCGACCCCACCAGCGTCGACTGGCCCACGTACATCAGCACCATCCACCTGCCGTCGATCGTGCACCACTCGCGCGCCAAGGTGCGCCCGGGCAAGAACAAGATCGACCGCGCGGCCCGCCTGCGCGGCAACGTGCTGTCGCCCGATCGCCACCTCGCGGCGTTCGATCTCGAGAACACCCTCATCGCCAGCAACGTGGTGGAGAGCTACTCGTTCCTGGCCACCCGCCGGCTGAACATGCCCGAGCGCGTGCGCTACGTGGTGCGCACCCTGGCCGAGGCACCCACGCTGAGCAGCATCGACCGCAAGGACCGCGCCGACTTCCTGCGGTTCTTCTACCGCCGCTACGAGGACGCACCGGTCGACCAGATCGCCGAGGACTCCAAGGACCTGCTCGCCCAACTCATCCTGCGCAAGAGTTTCCCCGACGGCCTGCGCCGCGTGCGCGAGCATCGCGCCCTCGGCCACCGCACGGTGCTCATCACCGGCGCCCTCGACTTCGCCGTCGAAGGGTTGCGGCCGCTGTTCGACGAGATCGTGTCGGCCAAGTTGAGCGTGCGTCCCGACGGCACCTACAGCGGCAACCTCAGCGTGGTGCCGCCCACCGGCGAGACCCGGGCGCAGATCCTGGCCGACTACTGCGAGGCCGAAGGGCTCAAGCTCGAGGAGAGCATCGCCTACGCCGACTCGTCGTCGGACCTGCCGATGCTGGAAGCCGTCGGCTTCCCCGTGGCGGTGAACCCCGAGACCCGCCTCGCCGCCATCGCCCGCAAGCGAGGCTGGCTGGTGGAGGAATGGGCGAAGGCCTCCGGCGCGCCCAGCAAGCTGCTGCCGCTGGGCACCATGCTGAGCGAGCGCGAACGCCGCCGCTCGTTCACCAAGGAGGGCGTGCGATGAGCCGCCTCGTGTTCTCCCGCAAGCCGGCCCGGTTCGCCGCCGCGCGCCTCGCCGGCACCTTGATGCCGGGCCGTGGCGCCGCCGTCGGCCCGCTGGCGCTGGAACCCGACGAGACCCTGCCGTTACCGTCGGCCGACTGGGTGCGGCTGCGTCCGCGCATGTCGGGCATCTGCGGCAGCGACCTGGCACTGGTCGACGGCACCGCCTCGGCGTACTTCGACCCGCTGGTGAGCTACCCGTTCACCCCCGGCCACGAAGTGGTGGCCGACGTGGAGGGCACCGATCGCCGTGTGGTGCTGGTGCCGGTGCTCAGCTGCATCACCCGCGGCGTCTCGCCCCTGTGCCACGCCTGCGAGCACGGCCACATCCACCTCTGCGAGCGTGTCGCCTTCGGCCACCTCGAGCCGGGCCTGCAGAGCGGGTTCTGCGCCGACACCGGTGGCGGCTGGGGCAACGAGATGATCGCCCACGCGAGCCAACTGGTCGACGTGCCGGCCGACATGAGCGACGAGGCCGCCGTGCTGGTGGAGCCCACCGCGTGCGCCGTGCACGCCGCGCAGCGCTACACCGGCAAGGAGACCGTGATCATCGGTGCCGGCACGCTGGGTCTGCTCACGCTGGCCGCCATCACCGCCACCCGCGATCGCGAGCGCACCGGCCCGGTGGTGGTGACCGCCCGCTATCCCGATCAGAAGCGGCTCGCCAAGGAACTGGGCGCCGACGTGGTGTGCAGCACCGACGAGCTGCCGCGCTGGGTGCGTTCGGCAACCAGCTCACTGGTGTTCGGCGACCAGCTCACCTGCGGCGCACCACACGTCATCGACTGCGTGGGCAGCTCCGACTCGCTGCAACAGGCGCTGCAGGTGGTCGCTCCGGGCGGTGAGGTGCAGGTGGTGGGCATGCCCGGCAACGTCTCGCTGGAGCTCACGTCGCTGTGGCACCGCGAGACCGCCATCCGCGGCTGCTACGCCTACACCCGGCCCGACTTCGACACCGCGATCGAACTCGTGCGCCGCATGGATCTCGGCCGGCTCGTCTCGGCCACCTACCCCCTGAAGGACTACACCGACGCCATCGCCCATGCCGCTCAGGCGGGTCGACGTGGCGCGGTGAAGGTCGCATTCGACTTGAGGAGCAACTGATGGGCCGTCCCGGATTCGTCCACGAGGTCGACCGTTCCACGCCGCCGGTGCTGTTCTGGCGCGGTGAGAACTTCTCGCTCGAACGGCTGCCCGCCGGTCGCAGCCGGGTGATCTACCCGCCCGAGCCGCTGCCCGCCATCAAGGACATCGACGGCGCCATCCGGCACGCACTGCTGCACCCGCACGACCAGGACCCGCTGCCCGCGCTGCTGTTCCCGGGCATGAAGCTCACCATCGCGTTCGACGACGTGAGCCTGCCGCTGCCGAAGATGCGCCGCCCCGACATCCGCCAGCGGGTGATCGAGGCCGTGCTCGACCTGGTGGCCGCGGCCGGCGTCGACGACGTGCACATCATCGCTGCTCTGGGTCTGCACCGCCGGATGCACGAGTACGAGCTGCGCCACGCGCTCGGCGACCGGGTGTACGACGCGTTCCACCCGCGCGGCATGCTCTACCAGCACGACGCGGAGGACCACGACAACCTCGAGGTCATCGGCACCACCGACCACGGCGAAGTGCTGGAGATCAACAAGCGCGCCGCCGACAGCGACCTGGTGATCTACGTCAACATCAACTCGGTGAGCATGGACGGCGGGTGGAAGAGCATCACCACCGGTCTCGCCAGCTACAAGTGCCTCAGCCACCACCACAACGGCGAGACGCTGCAGAACACGAAGAGCCTGATGGGCCACCGCGAGCACTCGGCGCTGCACACCAGCATCTGGCGGCTCGGCAAGGTGCTGCGCGATCACGGTCCGAAGCTGTTCCAGATCGAGACCACGCTGAACACCGACATGTTCCCCGAGCAGTACGCGTTCATCAACAAGCGCGAATGGGAGTGGACGGCGAAGGACCGCGCCACCTACCTCGGTGTGAGCAAGGGCCTCAACCTGCTGCCGGTGAAGGCACGCCGGAAGATGTTCCACGACATCCACAGCCCGCACCAGATGACCAGTGTGCAGGCCGGCGAGACCTCGGCGGTGCACGAGCTGACCCTCGCGAAGGTGTTCGAGCAGCAGCTCGTGCCGGTGGAGGGGCAGACCGACATCCTCACGCTCGGCATCCCGTTCGTGTCGCCCTACAACCCCGACAGCGTGATGAACCCGGTGCTGGTGATGTGCATGGGCCTGGGGTACCTGTTCAACATGTACCGCAACAAGCCGCTCGTACGGAAGGGTGGCGTCATCATCATGACCCACCCCACGTACCGCGACTTCAACCCCATCCACCACCCGAGCTACATCGACTTCTTCGAGCAGGTGCTGCCCGACACCACCGATCCCGTGGTGATGGGCCAGAAGTGGGAGAAGCAGTACGCCGAGGACGAGTGGTACCGCCACCTGTACCGCACCGGCAACGCCTACCACGGCGTGCACCCGTTCTACGCCTGGTACTGGGGCGCCCACGGCCAGCAGCACGCCGGCAAGGTGATCATCGTCGGCGGCGACGCCCCCACCGTGCGCCGCCTGGGCTTCACCCCGGCCTCCACGCTCGACGACGCGTTCGAGATCGCCAGCGACGTCGTCGGTCGCACCCCCACCATCTCGCACCTCCACGTGCCCTCGCTGCTGGTGGCCGACGTCCAGTGAGCGACAAGCGCACGGTCTCGGTGGCGCAATTGCGCAAGGTCGCCAAGGTGGGCGACGCCGCGAGCTCGGCCCTGCAGGCCGCGCTCCGTCCGGCGCGCAATCTCGGCTTCCCGTATCGCAAGCCGCCGCGCCCCAAGGGCGTGGAGATGCCGAAGGAGAAGAGCACCCTCGGCGCCGACTTCGACACGGCCTGGGCCCGCAAGGCGCCCGCACGCGCGGTGCGCACGGTGATCAACCGTGGCCCGATGCAGGCCATGGTGCGTGCCATCGCCAACCCGGAGGTGGAGGGTCTCGACCGCCTCACCGACCTGCTCGAGCAGGACCCGGTGCCCGCGGTGATCTTCGCCCCCAACCACCACAGCCACGTCGACACCCCGCTGGTCATCAGCACGGTGCCCGAAGCGTTCCGCAAGAAGCTCGTGGTGGCCGCCGCGGCCGACTACTTCTTCGACAAGCGGATGAAGGGCAACCTTGCCGCCCTCGCACTGAACGCGTTCCCCATCGAGCGCGAGGTGACCACCCGCAAGAGCAGCGACGAGCTGCGCCGCCTCATCGACACCGGCTGGAGCCTGGTGATCTACCCCGAGGGCGGCCGCTCCCCCGACGGCTGGGGCCAGGAGTTCAAGGGCGGCGCCGCCTACCTGGCCGGCCGCACCGGCGTGCCCGTGGTGCCGGTGTTCATCGACGGCAGCGGCAGCATCTACGGCAAGGGCATGAAGCGTCCCAAGCCGGGCGCCACCAAGGTGGTGTTCGGCGCCCCGCTGTGGCAGGAGGAGGGCGAGAACACCCGCCGCTTCAACGCCCGCATCGAGGCCGCGGTGACCGCACTCGGCGACGAGGCCCTCACCGACTTCTGGACCGCCCGCCAGCGCGCCGCCGCCGGCACGAACCCGAAGCTCACCGGCCCCGAGCACAACAGCTGGCGCCGCCAGTGGGCTCTGGCCGACCACCGCAAGCTCGGCAAGGCCGGCCAGCGTCGTCGTCAGCGCCGCCGCTGGCCCGACCTCGGCTGACCCAGCCGGGCGCGGCCCCACGCCGGTCGGGCGCGAAACGTCCCAGTTTCGAGTCACTGCGCGCCCATGGGCGCGGATTGTCCGAGATCTGGGTCACTGCGCGCCCATGGGCGCGGCAGCGTTCAGTCGGCGGGCAGAGGCTCCTCTGGCGGCATCACCTCGGACTCCTCCGGTGACGGCAGGAGGTCGGCAAGGGCCGCTTCGAGTCGGGCCACGCGCGCCTCGAGTGCGGCGATGCGTTCGGCCGCACTGCCCTTCACGCTCTCGGGGGTGAGCACCATCGGCGCCGCCACCACCTCGGGCTCGTCGGCCAGCAGCTGTTGCCAGCGTGCCTCCTTCTGCCCGTGCTGACGCTCGAGCAACTGCACCGTGCCGGCACCGGCCAAGGCATGCAGCACCGCTTCCACGGCGTCGACCGACTCGAACTCGTGCAGGCGCTCGGTGCGCACCCGCAACTCGGCCGCTGTCTGCGGTCCACGCAGCAACAGCACCGCCACCACCGCGGCCGCGTCGCGCTCCAACTCCCACGACTCGTTCGCGATCTGCCGGAACTTGGTGACGCCGCGGCCCGACGTCGGGTGCACGAACCGCAGCAGACCCTGCTGCTTCAGCCCAGCGACGGTGGCATCGACCTCGTGCTCGTCGAGGTGCATGATCGGCTCGCGTGAGGTGGTCTGGTTGCACGCCGACACCAACGCGTGGAGCGTGAGCGGGTACTGGTCGGGCACCGTTCGCTCCTTCTCCATCAGGCATCCGAGCACACGGCCTTCGATCGCGGTCAGCATGGTCCGCACGATACCCACCCGGCGCGCGAGGCTCTCCCCATGATCCGGTTGCGACAGGTGGCGTTGGTGGCGAGGAACCTCGACCGTGCGGTCGACGAGCTGTGCGAACGGCTCGGACTGGCGGTCTGCTACCACGACCCGGGCGTCGCCCACTTCGGGCTGCACAACGCACTGATGATGATCGGCGATCAGTTCCTGGAGGTCGTGGCGCCCACCCAGGACGGCACCACCGCCGGTCGCCTGCTCGACAAGCGCGGCGGCGACGGCGGCTACATGGCCATCTACGAGGTCGACGACCTCGACGCACGCGAGGCGGCGCTCGACGAGGCCGGCATCCGGATCGTGTGGCGCGGCGACCTGCCCGACATCCGCGGACGCCACCTGCATCCGGCCGACGTGGGTGGTGCCATCGTGAGCATCGATCAGCCGGTACCGAACGGCGCCTGGCGCTGGGGCGGCCCCGACTGGGTGGCGCACTCGCACACCTCGGTGGTCACGGCCATCGCCGGCGTGGTGATCGGCGCGCACGACCCTGCGGCGATGCGCGCCCGGTGGCGTACCGCCGGCGTGGAGCACGCCGTCACCTTCCAACCTGCTGGCGTGCGCGGCGAAGGACTCGACGAGCTGGAGTTGGTGGCCACCGATCGCCGACGCGCCGGCGAGGAGATGCGCATCTGCGGCGTGACCGTTCGCCTGGTGTGATCAGGCACATCGCCCCGAGCGTCAGCCGGTGCAGCCGTCCTTGGCCGGGATGATGATCTTCACGCCGACGATGAAGTTCTTGTAGCCCGACGTGTTGACGTTGGCCTCGTCGAGCTGCGCCACCGTGACGTCGAACTTCTTCGCCACCGTGCCGGGCAGGTCGCCCTCGACGATGGTGTAGCTGCCCTGGGTGCAGTTCGAGCCGCCGCCGGCGAGCGTGGTGGTGGTCTCGGCCGGAGTGACCGACGCCGCCGTGGTGGTGGTGTCGGTGCTGGCGCTGGGAATGGTGGCACCCACCGGGATCTTGATCTTCAGCCCCACGTAGAACGCGCTGTACCCCGAGGTGTCGGCGTTGGCCAGGTTGAGGGCATCGAGCGTGATGCCGAACTTGTTGGCCACGGTGAACGGCACATCGCCGTCCTTGATGGTGTACTCGGTGATCTCGGTGGTCTTCGTGCCCGGAGGGACGGTCTCGCCGACGGCCGTGCTGGACGGCGGCAGAGTGCTGGGCGTGGTGGGCAGCGTGGCGTAGTTGCTGCTCGACATGTTGAGCACGCTCGACGTGGTGGCCGTGCTGGAATCGCCGCACGCACTGAACAGCACGGCGGCGGCCGCGAGGCCGGCCGGGAGCAACAACTTCTTCATGTCGTCAAGCCTACGACAGGCGGTCAGAGAAGTGGGCGCGCGGTGGGTGCGATCGGTGCGGGCAACTGTGTCTCGCCCATCAACCACCGGTCCACGCCCGCAGCGCAGGAACGACCCTCCGCGATGGCCCACACGATGAGGCTCTGGCCGCGCCCCATGTCGCCGGCCACGAACACGCCCGGCACGTTGGTCATGTACGTGTCGTTGCGGGCCACGTTGCCGCGCTCGTCGTACGCCACGCCGATCTGGTCGAGCCACGAGCCCTTCTCCGGGCCGACGAATCCCATCGCCAGGAACACGAAGTCGGCCGGCAGTTCACGATCGGTGCCCTCCACCTTCTGGAACCGGCCGTCCACCATCTGCACCTCGTGGATGAGCAGGGCGCGCACGTGGCCGTTGCCGTCGTCGAGGAACCGCTCGGTGTTCACGCTGTAGAGGCGTTCGCCACCCTCCTCGTGCGCCGAGGTGACCTTGTAGACCATCGCGAACTGCGGCCACGGATTGCCGGTGCCGTTCCGCTTCTCCGGCGGCTGCGGCATGATCTCCAACTGGGTGACCGACGCAGCGCCCTGACGATGCGCCGTGCCGAGGCAGTCGGCGCCGGTGTCGCCGCCACCGATGATCACGACGTGCTTGCCGGCCACGTCGATGGGGGCCGGGCCGTCACCCTCCTGCTGGCGGTTCGCGCCGGGAAGGTACTCCATCGCCTGGTGGATGCCGCCGAACTCGCGCCCGGGCACGGGCAGGTCGCGCCACGCCGTGGCGCCGGCGGCGAGCACGATGGCGTCGTACGACGCGAGCAACACGTCGATGTCGATGTTGCCGCCGACGGTGGCGTTGGTGCGGAACTCCGTGCCCTCGGCCTCCATCTGCTCGATGCGCCGATCGACGTGGCGCTTCTCCATCTTGAACTCGGGGATGCCGTAGCGGAGGAGCCCACCGATGCGATCGGCACGCTCGAGCACCACCACTTCGTGACCCGCACGCGTCAGCTGCTGCGCGGCCGCCAGGCCGGCGGGGCCCGAGCCGATGACCACGACGCGCTTGCCGGTGCGCACGCTCGGCACCTGCGGGGTCACCCAGCCCTGGTCCCATGCGTGGTCGATGATCTCCACTTCGACCTGCTTGATGCTCACCGGGTCGTTGTTGATGCCCAGCACGCACGCCGCCTCGCAC
>SXGT01408480.1_pt1 | contig 22836 bp, 21 predicted proteins | sample 3176221 | NCBI WGS metagenome assembly SXGT01 (sample SAMN11356862, study PRJNA531348) | freshwater metagenome | isolation source: freshwater sample F1-120 | place: China: Fuxian Lake, Yuxi | collected 2017-12-25
CGCGCGTCCAGAAGGTCCAGGCGTGGCACACCCAACGGAACGAGCCGCACGCCAAGGCGCATGGGCAGTGTACGACCGATGACGCACGCGTGAAACTGCGCAGCCTTTATCCGAGAGTTTCAACATGACAAAGCACTAGTGCCCCGCTTCAACCGAGCTCAGTTGACAAGTGTTCGGTTATCCCTTCTCCTTCAGGTGGTTACCCCCAGAGGAGAGCACGCATGGTGAAGTATGTCAATTACCGCCAGCTGAAGCAGGCGGCTTGTTGCTGGCGTTGCCAGCGACCCCCGGAGGGCTCGACGGACAACCCGCAACGATAGGCGCATTGACGTGACGCCCGTCAGTCCCAGATATACCGAGACGGACATGGTACTTGGCCGCGATATTCCTGGCCGCATTGAGGTCCGCATGCAGCTCGAATCCACATTGCCGACAGACAAAGCGACCGCGAGAACGGCGGTTGTTGCGGGCTTGGTGCCCACAGCAGCTACAGGTCTGCGAGGTATGCCGCGGATCGACCGCGACCACCGTACAGCCCCGTTCTTCGGCTTTGTACTCGATAAAGGCACGGACTTGCGCAAACGACCAACTGTGCACCCATCTGGAGGTTTCCGTCTTGCGGCGAATTGTAGTACGGCGGCGGATGTCCGTCAGGTTCTCGATGACGATAGTTGCTCCAGGAGCACAGGACTGCACAATCTGTTTACTCAGTACGTGATCACAGTCCTTGCGAAACCGGGCTTGCTTCCCTCGCAGGTGTCGCAAATGGCGTTTGGCAGAAGGGGTTCCCTTCCGTTGGAGCTGGCGTTTCAGCTTGAAGCGTTGGCCTTCGAGGTCTTTCCAGCGTCGTTCGCCGAGAAAGGCCGGGGTACTGGTGACGGCAGGCTGGGCCAATCCCAGGTCGACGCCCATGACGTCCTCGGATGCCGGCAGCACGGGCGGCGGCACGGTGACGACGATATGCAGCCTCCACCGCCCATGCTGCCAGAGCAGATCAGCCGTGTCCGTCCAAAGCCCGCGTATTTTTCTGCAGAAGCAGGCATCCGAAAACGCAGCGTCTGGCGCCCATGGGTTGTCGAGAGCGGCACAGTCCGCGAAGCCCAGTCCACGCGGTATGTGTTCTTGTTGTAGCGCGGAGGGCAGGCCGTACTGCGCGGCTTCGAGACGGTATGCTCCTTGTCCTTCCGCAACGCGAACGCACTGCGCAACGCCTCAGCTGCTTTCACCCGTGCCTGGTTAATCAGGTCGCTGACGAGCGTCGGATATCCATGCTTGAGCGGATAGTAGGCGAGGTAGTGCAGCCTGGTGGCGTTACTGACGTCCGCCTGCCAGCCAATATCGACTACCTGATTGAAGGCGGACGTAAAGGCAACGCTGGTGTCAGCGAGCAGCGCTGCTTGGCAATCTGTAGGTTCAAGCATCACTCTCATAGTACGTTTCATAGAGGAATTGTACCATACAGCAGCAGATTTATTACTGGGTATCTGGAAGAGCTGAGCCGATCGGCTCACGGGCAATTCCCCTGTCGCCTGAAGGCGACAGGGGAATTGCCCGGCTTTCTGTGGTCCGACTCAACCCCGAGGAACGCGCACAGTGGCGAGCGCTCGTGCATACCGGGCGGGCCGCAGCAGTGCCACTGCTCCACGCACGGATCTTACTTCAAGCTGATGTCGATGCTGGCGCGCACCACTGGACTGATGCAGAGATGGCTGAGGTCGTGGAGACCAGTGCCTCCACCGTCCAGCGCGAGAAAAATAGATCTGTCCCCATTTCTCTTTTTCGCTCTCCACTTGCGAAGTGCTACATCGTTGCACTACTATCATTAGCTAAATTTAGCTAATGATCAGCCTTTGGAGAGAGCGATGCCCACTGTCAACATCCATGAAGCGAAAACCCGGTTGTCACAGTTAGTGACTGCGGTAGAGGCCGGCGAGGTAGTCATTATTGCACGTAACGGTCTCCCCGTCGCCCAACTCGTGGCGTATACGCCTCCAGCACGACAATCGGGGCGTCTCAAAGGGAAGATGGTGCTCCATGAGGATTTTGACGCACCGTTACCCGCAGACCTCCAGGCCACCTTTGAGGACGAGCCCGTATGAAACTGCTGCTGGATACCCATGTGTATCTCTGGTGGCTGCTCGAGGATCGGCGTCTCATCCGCAAAGTGCACCAGACTATCAGTAGTCGCCGTACCACGGTGTATGTCAGTGCCGTGAATATCTGGGAAGCGACCATTAAAGCGGGTTTGGGGCGTCTGGAATTACAGGGCCAGGATCTGAGGACCGAAATTGTCTCAAACGGCTTTGTCGAACTACCAGTTTCCGCACAGCATGCGCAAGCGGTGGGACAACTCCCGCTGCATCACCGTGATCCGTTTGATCGTCTGTTAATTGCTCAGGCCCATTGTGAAGGGTTAACTATGGTGACCCATGATACCGCATTGGCGGCCTATGGCATTGCTGTGTTGTGGACATAACGGTGTAGAAAAATACGGATCTTAATATAATGGAATTATTATTAACATACTTTATGGATAACATCCTGGTGCTGACGTCGACGCGCTTGCGGGCGGCAGTGCGCCTGGTACAGCAGGAAAAATAAATCTGTCCCCATTTTTCTTTTTTTATTTTTCTAACGGCCAGCCGTGCCTCTTGTGGTAGACGCCATGGCTTGCGGCGCCCGGTGTTTCATGCTATTGCTGTGCGGCATTTTCCCCTACGGCGGCGTTGGCACAGCCGTCCGTTTTATGGCCTCGACAAGGAGACTCCCCAATGCCTGTGATGGCTGGGCGGCAAGCATTTCTCGACATCCTGCGCTCTGCAGGGGTGGAATACATCATCGGCAATCCTGGCACCACGGAATTGCCGCTCATGGACGTCCTCCCCGATCACCCGGATTTCACATACATCCTCACCCTGCAAGAAGGCGTCGCCATGGCCATGACCGATGGCTATGCCCTGGCGTCAGGCAAGCTCGGTGTCCTCAACGTACACGTCACGCCGGGCCTGGGTAATGCCATGGGCATGCTCTACGACGCCAAGCAAACCGCCGCGCCTTTGCTGGTCACCGCTGGGCAGCAGGACGGACGCTATGCACTGTCCGAGCCGCTCCTATGGGGCGATATGGTGCGCATGGTAGAATCGATGACCAAGTGGGCCTACCAGGTGGAACGTGTGGCCGATCTGCCTCAGGCCCTGCGGCGCGCCATTAAAGTGGCCATGACGCCACCCACCGGGCCGGTGTTTTTGGGGCTGCCCATGGACATCATGATGGACGAGGCGGACCTCGACGTCTCGCCGCCATCCTACATTGGGGCCCGCATTCGCGGCGACCTGGAAGCTATGCAGCGCGCTGCCGACCTGCTGGTGCGTGCACAGCGCCCGCTCATTCTGGTGGGCGACGAAGTGGCCAAAACCGACGCCCTGGCCGAGATGGTGGCGGTGGCGGAGGCTTTAGGCGCGCCGGTGTTTTCTGAGACCGTGCCCAATACCACCAGTTTCCCGAGCGATCATCCACTCTACCAAGGCTTTATGGCCCGCACCCAGCAGGGCGTGCGCGCCGTCTTGGGCGAGGCCGACGTCGTGTTCACCGTCGGGGCCGACATGTTCACCATGTCGCTCTATACCGAGGTCGACCCGTTTCCACCTGGTATGCGCTGCGTGTGCCTGCATCTTGACCCGTGGGAAATCGCCAAGAATCGTCCGGTGGATGTCGGCATTTTGGGCGATCCCAAGGCCACCCTGGCAGAATTGCTGCCCATGCTGCGGGCGCGGCTGAGCCCAGCGCAGCAGCAGGCAGCGCGGCAGCGCACCGAGATGCTTGGACGCGCCAAGGCCGAGTCTCTGCAACGCTTGGCCGAGCGGGCTACTGAAGAAGCGCAGCGCCGCCCCATCTCGGCCCTGGCCATGAACCAGGTCATTGCTGCAACAGTGCCGCAGGATATCGTTGTCGTTGATGAATCGCTCACCTCCGGCGAGGGTTTGCGCGAGTTTTTGCCACGTCGCCATCCCCGCGACTATTTTGGCTTAAAAGGCGGCGGTATTGGTTGGGGCCTGCCCGCGACTATGGGCGCCGCGCTGGCCAACCCCGACCGGCCGGTGCTGGGCGTCATTGGCGACGGCAGTGCCATGTACAGCATTCAGGGTCTGTGGACCGCGGCGCGCTATGGCCTACGCAGCATTTTTGTCATCTGCAACAACAGCCAGTACCTGATCCTCAAGCGCCGGCTGCTAGCCTACAATGGGCCATCCTCCAAACTGCAACAGTATATTGGCATGGATCTCCACAACCCGGCGATCCAATTCACCGGCCTGGCCCGCGCCATGGGGGTGCATGCCGAGCACGCCGCCGGCCCAGCAGAGTTACACCAGGCCCTGCAAGAGGCCTTACAGCGCCAGGGGCCGACGCTCATTGAGGTGCCCCTGGCTTCCGATTTGCCGGTGACTTAACGTCTGGGGGACGAGCCGTATGAGCGAAGCAGCTGAGTATTTCCCGCCGCGTTTACGCGGGCAAGTCGCCGTGATCACCGGCGCGGCGCGCGGCCTTGGGCGGGCCTATGCCCTACGCCTGGCCCGGCTCGGGGCGGATATTGTGATCAATGACATCAATCTGGCATCCGCCGCGGACGTGCAGGAAGCACTGACCGCCGATACCGTGATGGACGAAGTCCGCGCCCTCGGGCGCCAGGCCATGGGTATCGCTGCCGACGTGACTTCCGAAACAGACGTGCAGCGTCTCTTTGACGCAGTCTTTGCGGCCTTTCCACACGTCGATATTCTGGTGAACAATGCGGGCGGCGGACGGGGCGGCAACAGTGTGACGGAGTGCAGCGCCGACGCCTGGGACTCCATTATCAACAAGAACCTGCGCTCGACCTTTCTCTGCTGCCGTGCTGTCGCCCCCCATATGCGTGAGCGCCGCACCGGCAAGATCATCAACGTGTCGTCGGTGGCCGGACTGCGCCCCCTGATGCCGGTCCTGGCACCTTATGCTGCGGCCAAGGCTGGGATTATCCAGTTGACGCGCTCGCTGGCCCTCGAACTAGCGCCATACGGGGTCAATGTCAATGCCATTGCGCCGAGCTATGTGACTACGGTCAACTGGATGGGCGGTCTGGGGAAAATCCAGGACGAACTGGTGCCGCAGGTGCCGATGGGACGCCTGGCCACGCCGGAGGATTGCGCCAAGGTGGTGGAGTTTTTAGCGACTGACCTGTCGGATTTTCTCACCGGCCAGGTGATTAGCGTCGATGGCGGCATGGGGCATCTCAACCCCTATTACCTGGGGCCAGCGTACCGGTGAAGCAGGGCTGACACTGCTCTGTGAGGCTTTCTCCCCCGCTGTGCGGGGTGCTGATGGCTGTAGCGATCAAGGCGAGCAGCGATGCGGACAGAGCCGCAGGGGGGCGACGATGCGCTAGCGCGTCCCGGGCTGCGGCAGGCAGGGGCGCCGCGGGCACCAGCAGCGGGTGGTGGCCTGGCGCAAGGGGCCCCCGGTGTGGAGGCACACGAACGGAGCCCAGCCCCCCCTGCCCCCGCCGCCGAAACGTCGTGGCCGGTTCCCATGCTAGATGCCATCCATCCAAAGGTCTCAGGTGGTCGCTATGAGGCATGGTCTCCTTCCATGGCGCTCTGCCCTCAAAGCACGACACTGACGACCATACTGGTAGCACAGAGTAGGGTGGGCGCTGGCGGGCTGCGGGGAGGCGTCGACAGGGAGAGTCGCACTGTGGCACGGCGGGCGGTGGAAAAGGCCATGTGAATCGCCTATACTCCCAGAGCATGCCGCGGCGCCACAGACCGCCTTCGAAGAAGCGCTCACCATTGCATCAGTCCTGTGCCCAATATGCATGTCGGGCTGCAGCCGACCTCCAACGCAATGCCACCTCACAGACCGTAGAGATAAGGTCCCCTACATCATGATGCTCACCGCACCGCGCGCCTTCCTCGCCCAGCGCCTGCCCATGTATTACGGCTGGGTCATTTTCGCCCTCGTCGCTAGTATCAGCTACACGTCCAGGGCGCTCATGTCCGTCTCCGTCCTCGCCGTGTTCGTGGTCCCGATCACCGAGACCTTTGGCTGGTCCAGGGGGCTGTTTTCCGGGGTGGTCAGCGTTGGCGGGTTGGGTGGCGTGTTGATCTCACCCCTAATCGGACGGTGGCTGGACCGCTATGGCGCGGGGGCCATCATCAGCATCGCCTCGGCGCTGGCGGGCACCTGTGCCATGGGTCTCGCTTCCGTACACCACGTGTGGGCCTTGTATGCCCTATACGTGCCAGGGCGCATGATGTTTGCTAGTCCGCTCGAACTGGCCACCACCACGGCCCTGAGTAACTGGTTCATCCGCCGGCGCTCCCTGATGCTGGCGCTGTATGGCGTCACGCAGGGCACTGGGCTGACCATCATGCCGCTGGTAGCGCAGTGGCTGATTAGCGGCTGGGGCTGGCGCCGGGCGTGGTTCATCCTGGGGCTCTACACCCTGGTAGTGGGGGTGATGCCGGCGGCGCTGCTGATGGCGCGGCGACCAGAGGACATGGGCCTGACCCTCGACCCGGCGGAGCGGCAGTCCACGCGGGCGTCGGCGCCTACGGCTGGGCCGCCATCTCGGCGGCTGGAGCGCGGCCCCGAGGTGCATTTTACCTTGCAGCAAGCTCTGCGCACGCGGGCTTTTTGGGTGCTGGCGGCGTTTTCCGCCACGGGTTTTATGGCGCAGGCCGGCATTAGTCTGCATCAGGTGTCGCACTACATCCACCAGGGCATGCCAGCCCCTAAAGCGGCCCTCATGGCCAGTACGTTTGCGCTGACCCAGGTGCCGGCGGGCCTGCTGTGGTCCGCCTTGACACGCCATCTGCCGCTACGACTGGGGCTGGCGCTCTCTGGACTGGCCGTGGCCCTCGGCGCTACGGGCATGGTGTGGGCGACCAATCCCGTGGCGGGCGCCAGTGCCTCGGGTCTCCTGGGGGTGGGTGTGAGCGGGTTGCAGCTGCTGCTGCGGCTGGCCTGGGCCGAGTACTATGGGCGTCAGCATCTGGGCACCATTCAGGGGGTGACGCTGCCTGTGCAGCTCATCGGGCAGGCCATGGGGCCGGTGCTGTCGGGTTTCCTGTACGATCTCACGGGCTCCTACAGTAGCCCCTTCCTCGGCCTGGCCGGGGTGGTGACGCTCGGCAGCTCGCTGGTGCTCACCGCCGTGCCACCGCGCCGACCGGTAGGGAGCACGGCGTGAGTCAGTTGCGCCATAAAGTACTAGAAGGTCTATATATCAGATTATGTCAGATTCAATGCACTCTCCACCCGTGTTATCCGCTCTTGGCAGTAAACGTGTGAGTTCTATAAATCGCGCTGCCCGCTCATAGCATGATCGAATGTCTGGATTTCCAGGAAAATTGCGTGGATTCAGGTACTGTTTATAACTCTCCCAGAGATCCCGATGCGGGATACTCCACGTCCTAATCAGTCCTGTGGTACCACCCGGGTGTACAAAGCGGCATTGCAGGGGTTGGGCCTGGTCTCTGAGGCAGTTTTCCAGGCGATCATGGTAGATATACGTCTCCTCTGTCGCGTCGTAGTGGTCAGGCGGGCGGAGGTATTTTGTTACCCAGTCACGGTCGTAGGTAAAACTGCGATCCTGGAACGTGAGCTTGACCGTGGGAGCGAAACCGCGCACATCTTGCAACGTCTCGTCAATAGCTTTGAGCCACGCCATAAAGGCACGTTGCTCACGGAACTTACGCTGCTTCACAAACCACAGGCTATCGAGCAACCCGCCAGGCACTGTCGCCTCCTCCCCCATGGTGCCCGTAAACGCCTCTCGGAGGGCCGCCATAAGATGTGAGTCGCGTCGTCGGAGCATAGACCAGTACGCTCGTCCTAGCTCTTTGGCCCTCGCTATGTTGAATAGACGTAATGGTGCGAAGGTCTCACGCAGATCATTGATAGGGATAGTGCCCTCGCACTGTTGCAGTTGGATAACATGGCTGGCCACGTCTCGTTGTGGTTTGCTAACGTGTACGATGCCTGGCTGACTGCCCCGTGCCACGCGGCCTATACGCTGCAATAAGGCTGCGGCATCCTGGCCGGGCTCGATGATGGCTGCATCAACCTGAAAATTCACGCCCATTTCGACTGCGGACGTACCGATGATCACCCGGTGCTCCGGCTGTGGGCGCGTGCCCGTGGCAAACGCGTCTTCCGGGTCATGCACCTGTTCCACTTGCCGATCTTGACCGTTGATCATGATGATGTGCTGGGGAGCGATGCCACAATCCTGACACAAGATCTGCTTGAGCATGCTGGTGTCTCTGCGTATCTGGATCAGGCTGTCGTAGACGATCAAGAGTTTCCCCTTGTCCCGTAACAAGCCCTTGGCCTGTGCCTCCACCACAGCCGCAAGGTGGTCATCGTGCACCTGCACAGTGACATCGCCGTGAATCAGGCGACAGTCGGGCGCTTCGCTCACATGCTCGTCGAAGATTGCCATGTACTCCGACGGTAGATACTCTGCTTCGAGCAAATCTTGCAGTAAATTGCTGTGTGTCGCCGACAAGAGGGTGATCTTGGGGCCTTGACAATTTTTCTTATAGTAATAAGCAATGGCAGTCATCCACAGGTGTAGCAAGCCGAAGGCGCGGGTGTTCAAGGTATGGGCTTCATCAAAAACCAGGTGCTGACAACGCCACAACAGACTCACGATGTCGAGTTGGATATGTTGCAGAGCCGGAAACCCCATGGTAAGGCGTGCCAGGGCCTCCAAGGTGGCAATAATCATCCCACCATGTGTCTGTATCGCTTGAAAATCCGCCAGACGCTCGGCCCAGGAGAGCCGGCCCTCTTGGATCGCTCGCAAACTTTGCCGGCCATCCCACACGACGGCACGAATCGGCTGTGCCTGCGAGCGCGTCAGGTGGTAGTGGGTCACAGCCGTGTGGATGTCATCAGCCAGTGTCTGGGTAGGGACAACAAAAAAGACCATCTTCCCTCGCCGGGCTGCTTCGATAAAGGCATAGGTTTTGCCTGCACCGGTAGGCGCACTGCACAGCCGAATGGGCTTGGGTTCAGCGAGCAAACGCTCCTGGGCGTAAGACAGAGGTGAGTTCTCCGCATAGGGTACCCCATGGGCCGGGATGACAAAAGTGTTCATAGCTCGGCTTCCTGACAGTGGAGGATAACGTCTTTATGCAATTGGACCGTAAACGGTGCCTGTGGTAGACGGCGTTGCGCCCCCTGTTGGGTGCGACGGATATGCGCTTCGAGTAAGTCCCGTGTCATGACCCATAACGATTCTTCCACGTGTATGACCGCACGAGAGGCACTCTGTTTGGTGAGACCCTGGAATTGGCGGCACAGTCTCTCCAGTAAATGCACGTCCTGTGTTTCAACGATCATGGCATAGTGACGCGGCGGTGCTAACGGAGCGTAATGCTCCGTGGCTTGCCCCGTCAGGCTGATGAACTGCTCCACCCGTGCTAGATTCAAATTCGCCAGACGTCCATCTACCATGTGCAGTTGCACATACCCCGAATCAGCGCCAGGAATGAAGCGTACTGGAATACCGGTGAGCACTTCGGGTCTCCATGGTTCATGAGGCTGTCGCAAGCGGCGATACTGCATCTGGATTTCCGCCTGAGATATTTGCGCCAGCAGTAGACAGCGCAGGCACGCTGAAGACAGATGCGGCTTGAGTGGCGCATCCAACCACGGACGACCCAGCAACCAGGCCACCGCATCGTGGCTCGCAAAGGGATCGAGCTTCAAACTTTTGGCATGCTCCCCATACAGTATATCGTCACAGTAGGTGGCATAGCGTCGCAAGTCCTCCTGCAGGGTGCGAGCTGAGCGCGGCACCTCTAGGCCCAGCTCCTGTAACAGCACGCGATACTCACGCAGGGCAATTTGTCCTTCCGAACGACGTCTGAGATAGCCCTCTAACGCGATAAGCCGTTTGGTGCACGGGAGATCAAACGGCGGATGCGGGTCAAGACGGAGCAACATCTTGCGTCCTCAACATTGTAATATGTCTATTCAATAAAGACAATTTATTTTACTTTTTATGTATTGACAAGAATTTTATTTCTAGCTACCTTTCTGTCCGTGCCAGACGAGAGGCTTCGTATCATACAGGAGAGAGCATGGAGGCCATCCGACTCTACATCGACATGTCGAAGCGGGACAGCCGTGGCGCCATTATCAAAGACCGCGACCAGGTCGCTAACTTGCTCATTGCTGCCATGCGCAAGTATGGTTACCGACACCCTGAGAACCGCCCAGCCCGCTGGGGCTTTGGGGTGATCGCGAGACGCCTCAATCCATGGAGTACGCGGGACACGCAGCGTATGCACGCGGTGGAACGCGTGGTGGTGGGGAGTGCCGATCCAGAGGTTGCCAGCGCACTCGCACAACTCCAACCGCAGGACTTGCTCGGCCCGAATGATGTGCCTGGGGCAGGGTTGGATCTGCGTCGCGCCAGGATGTATGCGGCGCCACCCTGGCGGGATACAGAAGCGGTGGCGTTCTATTGCGTGTCACCAATCCGCGTCACCGATCCACAGACCGAGGGGAATCCGCCAGAGTTCTTGCAAACCGGAGATGGCTTGAACGAACGACTCAATCGCACCATGCAAACGCGCTTTGAACGCTCCTTCGACCTGAAACTGATCCCTGACGGTCTGTATGTACGCGCCAATCGGGGCAAAATCGACGCCGGGATGGCCATCAAAACCCTGTCGAACGGGAAGCCGCTCGTCGTGCGGGGTCTCGTTCTGCCCTTTATTCTGACTGGGGCCCCGAGCGATCTCCACGATGTCTGGTATGCCGGTCTAGGCCGTAGCACAGCCCGAGGTTTCGGGTGTGTGGAGATGCAGCAATGACTATCTATGACGGCACGGAAGTGTTTCGAGAGGCATTCGAGCCTTTACGAACCCAACTCAATCAGCAGGCGGAACGCATTCGCCAGGGGCACGATCCGCACAACCAGTTTTCGCCCTGGCTCGTGTGTACGGGTAAAGGTGGTGCAGCGTATCTCGACTATCCAGACATTTCGCTGTATCGGCATTGCATGGACGTCGCGACCGTGGCGTTTATGCTGTTTAGTTATTCCTGGCAGGCAGGGCGCTTAGCAGATTTATCACCAGAAGACGCACACGGCGCGCAAAAAGCCTTGCGTACGCTCCTGGCGCTGGCGTTTCTGCATGATGCGGATAAGTATCGGGACCAGGATGGGACTCCGAGCACCTCGCACAGTCCAACGCTGTCGGATGTCCAGAGAGTGTATGAGGTGTTGGAGATTGGTCAGTGGACGGACTTGAGCGTCGAGGATTGCTTTGCCCTGGTGTCGCGCGTAGAACATCGCGGCACCGCTCATGCCTTGTTTGCCCCTCCGCCACCTGACCCTGTGACGGACATCCTGGCTGCCATGGTGGCGGAAGGTGATAAGCTGGCCTCCATCGCCAGTCGTCCCCCTGTGGCGGGAGCCCAAGGGACTGGGGCAACCTCTGGCCGTCAAGCAGGGCCGACGATGCCGACGATGGCGCGTCGCCTGATCGACACCTATAACGACCCCAGACGTTTCCGGGCGCTGGTTGCCCAGTACGCAGTGCCTGATGAGCCCTTACGCTTGCTGGAGTTTCGCCAGACACCGGTCGTGTTGCATTACCTGCGCAGGGCATGTCTCGAAGTACTGTATGATGCAGAACGCCTGCCTCTCATCTGTCTCCTCAATGGGGAACGGTTGTCGGTCTCCGTCCCCGAGTGGCTGGATCTCTCCCAGGTATTCACCTATCTCACCTCGCGTCTGGCGCATACCCAGCCGAGCGTCAAGCGCAATGCCACGAACGGCGAACTTGCCCTGTTGCATATCCATGATGTGGCCACTTTGATCAAAGTGGCCATAGACAGTTACGAGCCACGCTTACTCACCATCCACGCCAATGACTGGGAGGAAGTCATGGCGTATATTCGCGGCTGGGTCGGCGCCGTCAGTGGGTTGGCGGTAGCGGAACGTAGCCAGGTTGGCAAGCTACTACTGGCAGTGAACCTGCATGCTGCCGCTGTTGCAGAGGGGGTGTTACCGGAACGATATACCTACGCGCTAGCAATTGCCTGTGCGCTGCGCAGTGATGCCACAGGCAAGCTATTCGAGGAACGCTTGCAGCGTTTGCAGAGCTGGCAAGAGGGTAAAGTGCAGCATGGGTTGCAGAGCGCTCTCCCTGGGGTCAACGTCGCCATACTCGATAAAAATACCCGTCAGGCACTGTATGCCATGCAGGCCGCGATGGAAATTACCTCCTCCACCGCCTTACACACGCTGGTTACACATCTACACGAATCCTTCCCGGCCCAGCAGCAGGCGGATACAGGGACTCAGGCGATTGTAGACAGCTTAAAGCGCCAGTGTGGGTTGGCGGTGGATAGTGATGCTCCAGAGGAGCAGGTCTATGCCGCTGCACCGCAGGGTGGCACGTGTTTATTGAGCGGTGCGCCGGCCACCCAGCCGATTAAAGCCAGTAGTATGGCTTTAGCAGGCATTAAAACTTCCGCCTTTAATAACCGTGTGGGGCATCGTAAAAGCCTATGGTCACAAGCGGATCAAAATTATCTCTCCGAAGCTGCGATCAAACAACAAGCCGTGTTATGTGAGACGTTTAAGACCGCCAACAAGCAAGCCGCTGGGCAACCTATGTTGGTCACCATGCCGTTTCGTAGCATCTTCAAACCTGTGGAAACTAGTGTAACAGGAGGTGATGAAGCCGGGGTGCGTGTTATCGACTCGTTTATGGCTGTCAACGAAAAAGACGCCGGCTGGAAGCAGGTGCTCCCCTGGGAGTTAGATGCCAGCGCAGCCGTGCCCCTCCTACTTGAGACGGTTGATACGGATTTCGACAGTCGGGTACATACCATGTATCGGATGGCTGTATTAGCGCTGTATAGCGGCGATCCGGTCCATGTCTTTCTCTCAACGCAACGTGATATCCGTGCGGCGTTTGTGTTTGAACCCACCCCACCCCTGTTGCAGAGCCTGCTGCGTGATCTCACCGAACCGCGCGATACGCCTGGTGCTATACGTCGGGACAAATTACCCGATTTGGTACAGCGTCTCGGTTTGTTTCGTCAGATGATCGCTACTCCCTATGGGCACGACGTGCTCACCATTTTACCAGCTTATCGCTGGTGGGCCATCGCGTGGTTACAGGCGCGTTTGATTCAGGATGACAAATTTTTCTTTGCATCCCAAGTCACTGGAGCCAGAAAGGTCTATCCTATGGAGCAAGATGCCCAACTCGAATACATTGCCGAACTCGCAACGCGTGTACAACGCTATCCTGGCCCAAGAGCAAGCAACAACGACCGCACATTTACCCTGGCCACTGTTCTGGAACCTTTCGCGATTGGGAAACAACACGGTCAAGCGGCAGCAGTCACTATTGCGGCAATGGCCGAAACTCTAGAGCAGTCATTAGAGAGACGAGACATGTATGCAAGAGGTGAAGGACGCCTGGTAGAGCGTTGCCATGTCTTTGCTCAAGAAGTGTACGACTTTATGACGAGAAATACCGACCAGGGTCGTTTTGATGGTCGTTTCTCTCGCTTCATGCTTGCTGCCTATGCCTACTTATTCATGGCAAAACACAGCACTAAACCCCAACAAGAAGAGGCTGCCTAATCATGCATACCTTATTTGAACATCTCACGCAGGAAGTGCAAACCACATATACCCTGGAAAAAGACCCTTTTGATATCCCGGCGCTGCCCAAGGCGCAGTGCATTGTCATACCAGTGGTGCGAGAGACCATTGCGCCAATGCTTATCCGCAATAATGATGCCGATATGGTCACGGATATGCGTGCTGCCGGCAAACTACGGGTCCGGATGATTGCCTCCAAAACCAAAGGTGTAGAGAGACGCCGTGGGAGTCAGATCCTGCGTAGCCTGGGGGTAGGAGGACGCGTTGCAGCGAACAAAGCCTATATTGCGAAGGGCGAGAGCGCGGGAACCGTATTCGACTTAAATACCTTTGTGTTTGGGGATGCTGCTAATGGTGACGGCAAGGCGATTTATCCCGTGCACGCTGCTGTTTTATATAGCGACGCCTTATCGATCCAGGATCTCGAACAGCCGATTATCGATGACGTGTTTCGTCAAGGAGGGATTTCCGAAGAATACGTCAGTTTCGATGCCCAGCGTAAGCAGACCAGTTCCAACATTTTTACGACGCGCGCCGTGTTACCGAACACGTTCTTCGTACAATCCCTAGTGATGATCGGGAGACGTATAACCCGTGAAGCGCTTGATCATCTGCTCCTCTCTATAGGGCTGGCAGGCAGTTATGGCGGTGCGACAGCCACGACGGGCACGAATCTGAAAACCCATCTGGGTGGGGTGTATTGGGGCGCCTTCGAGCGCAGCATTAATGCCCCGCAGGAGATGTTGCATGCGCTGCACACGCGAGAAGGCGAGCCAGCGGTGGACGTGGTGCAGGTACTGGTCCATCTCGAGCAGGCTTTCAGTCATCCAGAGACTGGCTACCCCCATCATATTGCTGCCGAGCCCTTACGGCAGTACGTCGCTCAACTGGTGCAAGCTTTTGAAACGGATGATACATCCCTGATTGATGGCTATCACAAAGCCGCAGAGCAGATGCGCGACTTATTCGACGCCTGGTTTACACCAACGAGTAAACGGACACGAGGTCGCGCATGACGTCACAACGATTGTTACCGTGGACAGGCATTCGGGCACGGAGTGTCACCGCTTTCTATTATCACGGGCTCTACGCCAGGGATGGGAGTGCGACGCATCCTGATGTCATCACCGACACGGCCCTGGTGTTTGCTTTACGAGCTGCTTTGCTTGGTGCGCCGGCAGTGCTCCGTGCGCAGCCGGATTATACAACGGATCTCGCTGCTCTCCCCTGGCGTGCCTCGTTGCTGCTGGGGGAGGGGAACAGCGTCATGGCACCGCTACGACATACCATTGACGTCTCACGTGAAGGCGGTAATCAGGAGAACATGCAGGGAAACATGTTTTCCGGCAACTTCAAAAATACCTTTTTCGTACACGAGGTCGAAGCTGGGGCCGAGTATACCGGTCTTCTCGTCGGTCCCAATCCTTTTACCATGCTGGGCACAAACCGCTTTGTCATCCGTGTTGGCGTTGGTCGCCTGGGGATGCTGGAGCTTACGCCTGACGACACCTCGACAATGGTGGCCCTCAATGCGGCCACCGCCAAGCTGTTTCGACGCATCGTGCCGGAAGCGTACCGGATTATCGACACCATCCGGGTCGGCATTGCCATGCCGGCCGCAGAAGCCGTTGCTGAGCTGGAGCAATGGTATGACGTGTAGCGACAGCACGCCATCTTCGTATGCCGACCTCCTGGCCCAATGCGACCGTCTGGGAATCCATGGGTTGCTCTTCCAGCACATCCACCTGTGTCCTACCCGCGCCTGGCTGCATTACCACCGTGTTGATTGCGCGCACCTCAACCGGCATATGCAAACGGGTCTGTTCATGCATGCCACGACGTATGGCGGGAGAGGGGCACAAGCGGATTTCGGCTTCGGCCTCTCACCCGATATGCTGAATTTTCACACTCTGGAAATCAGCGAGATCAAAAAGAGTGCCTCGCATGAACATGCGACGATTGCGCAGCTTCGGTTTTATCTCGCGGTCATGGAACAGTCAACCGGACAGCCATGGACAGGCATGCTGCGCTATCCCGCCTCGCGACGCACCAAGCGTTGCACGCTTGATGCGCTGGCAAAAACGGCATTGCTGCAGGATATTGCCCACATCACAACCGTGATTGCCCAACCTCAGCCCCCTCCGCAAAGCGCCAAACCGCTTTGTAAGCACTGCTCGTATCGTATGTTATGTTGGCAAGAGAGCACGGAAGATGGAGACTATTGAGGGATATATGGAGACCTTATATCTCGTTTCTGGCAGTAGAATAAGCCGACGCGACAATACCGTGTGCATCACACCGAAAGAGGGCAAAGCGCGCCTGCTACCGGTGGAGTCCCTGAAACACATCGTTGTTGCCGGGTCAGCACAGTTCAACAGTGAACTGTTAGCCTTTCTAGGGAAGAGTGGGGTGCGTCTCTCTTTGCTGGATTATTACGGCAACTTTTCCGGTTCGCTTGAGGTCGCAAACCCCCACGCTGCCGGGGCAGTCCATCTCGCCCAGGCAAGCATTATCCTGGATACAGACAAGCGTCTGGCGCTCGCCAAGCATATCCTCTCCGCTGCTCTGCATAATCTTATCGCCAACCTGCGGTATTATAGCTACCGTGGGAATGCCCTGTTACAACCAACAATCACGGCCATACAACAACATACACATAACCTCCAGGAGACACATAGCATTGAACAAATGATGGGTTGTGAGGGATTGGCGCGACAAGGGTAGTATGCTGCCTGGCAGCACATCAACCCAGCTCTCGCCATTGCGAGAAGGACGCGTCGTCCGCCAACGGATCGCATCAACGCGCTGATTTCCTTTTGCAATGGCCTGGTGTATAGCCTCTGCAAAAACGAGCTTGCCAAGACCCATCTCGATGTGACCTTGAGTTTCATTCACGCGCCTACGCAAGCACGCGCCTCATTGGCCCTTGACCTCGCTGAAATGTTCAAGCCCGTCCTTGCCGACAAGATCATCTTTGGCTTGGTCAATCGGCACATGTTATCCGATAGCGACTTCGAAGAAGGGGAAAATGTATGTCGCTTCTCGGAAGCAGGTCGGCGCAAAGTCGTGGAGAGCTTCCGGGAAAAGGTGGACTTGGAGCAACTTGATGACATCCGAGGCTATCGCACCATTGTCTTACGTGAGGCGTTTCATTTACAGGCTCATGTGTTAGGAATGACGTCTTACAAAGCGTATAAGCAGAAGGTGTAGCCCATGTTTGTCGTTGCATTCTACGATGTCCCATCACACCGCACGGAACGCTACCGGAAACTCTTAGCACGCTACTTACACTGGATGCAAAACAGCGTCTTTTCCGGGGACTTATCCGAAACTCTCTACAAAAGGATGCGTTATGAGCTTCGTCAGGTATTGCAGGAGTCCGACCGTCTTGCTTTTGTCACAACAGCTAACCGACATAACATCCAAGTGGAAATTGTCGAGCAGGGCCAGGCTCGACATGATGACCAGCACCAGGGTAGTGGGGTATTGTGACTACTCCCCGCCGTAAACGGCGGAGCTTCTTGGGGCAAGCCCCAGAGACTGTAGTCCCAGTCTCAAAATGTTGAGGGCAGCGTTATGGTCTCGATCGAGTGTCACCCCACAGCACGTGCAGGCATGTGTACGCTCTGCCAGGGTCTTCTTCTGACGATGTCCACAGCCTGAACAGTCCTGACTCTTGTACGCCGGGTTGACCGCTACGAACGCTCTACCAGCATATGCTGCTTTGTAGGCGACGAAGGTAGCGAACTGCGACCACGCTGCATCGTGCATACTTTTGGCGAGGCAAGGATTATGCACCATCTGATTGACCGACAAGTCTTCAACGGCCACCACGTCAAAACGGTTGACAACCTTCCGGCTCTCTTGGTGCGCAAAGTTCCCGCGTCTGTTGGCTATACGCTCATGCACGCGTGCCACAATGTTCCGGCGCGTGCGTCGCGCTGGCGTGCCTTTTTCCGCAGCAGACAACGTACGCTGGGTGCGCTTCAAGTCTTGCTCGTCCCGGCGCAAAAACTGCGGACATGGGGTTGCCTTGCCAGTCGAGAGCGTGGCGAAGCTCACCAAGCCCACGTCAATGCCGACCGCTTCACCAGTAGGCGGCAACGGCTGGGCTTCGACCTCGCAGGCGAGTGTCACAAACCACTTGCCGGTAGACGCGCGGCGCAACGTGCAGGTCTTTGGCGTGCCGTCCACAGGACGATGCTGCACCACCTTGAGGGTCCCTATCTTGGACAGCTTCAAGAGTCCATCGACCATCTGGCAGCCAGTGCCATACTGCGGGAACGTCAGCGAGTCGTAGCGCCCATGGCCGCGAAAGCGCGGAAAGCCTGGAGTATCTTTCGCCTTACAACGCCGAAAGAAGGCCTGGAACGCCAGGGCAACGCGGACGGCGACGTTCTGCAGCACCTGAGAATGGATGTTCGCAAGTGTCGGGCACCGCTGTTTCAGCGTCGGCAGCGTGACCGCCTGCTTATGGTAGGTCAACGACACCCGCTCCTCTTCCCAGGCGCGTTTGCGCGCTTCCAGGAAGTGATTGTACAACGTGCGGCATTCCTCAAGCTGGCTGTCCAGGATGTGCGCTTGCTTTTTCGTGGGCTTGAGTCGATACTTCATGGTCTTAATCATGCATATGAGCATAGCTTCATATCTGGCAAAAGTCTATCAGGAATCGTGTCTGCTCGGAAGCAGGCAATGCCTTCTATCTCCGCCCTAAAGGACGGAGTTTTACGGCATCTTTGATAAGGTGATACTTCGACCTTCGGTGACTGGAAATTCATGAGGGGTCGAAGCATGTTTCTTGTCGATTTCGAGCCGTGTGAGGTCTTTGGAGATTCTCCGGCCATTAGCAGTGGTGAAAAATCGAAGGTTTCAGCCGCCCATGAGGGGTAGAAAGACGGTATGTTTCCAGCCGCCGATAGAAGCCGCGCCGGTTTCAGCCGCCCATGAGGGGTAGAAAGGGGACTGTAAGCCTGGTCGGGACTTCAACGTACGAGGTTTCAGCCGCCCATGAGGGGTAGAAAGACCAGAGTCCCTCCTTAAATCCATTCGCACCTGGTGGTTTCAGCCGCCCATGAGGGGTAGAAAGTTCATTGGCATTCACTATGGACATCGCACCGCGAGTGTTTCAGCCGCCCATGAGGGGTAGAAAGATAGTCTCTTAGATCATAATCTCTAAGAGTCTCACCAGTTTCAGCCGCCCATGAGGGGTAGAAAGTCGAAAAATCCTCCCGACCACAGCTTGCAACCCTAGTTTCAGCCGCCCATGAGGGGTAGAAAGTGCAACTCACCACGTTGTAGCGCGTCGATGTACGCGGGTTTCAGCCGCCCATGAGGGGTAGAAAGAATGAGATTGGCGTTAGTGATGTCGGCCCACGAGAGAGTTTAAGCCGCCCATGAGGGGTAGTAAGATTCATACTCGCTTTAGAGTTCCACGGACTCTTGGTGTTTCAGCCGCCCATGAGGGGTAGAAAGTCCTTCCTCACTTCATCTGTATACAGTATATAAATTGTTTCAGCCGCCCATGAGGGGTAGAAAGGCGTGCCCGCCTCGAAGTCTCTCGTATTCGCTTGAAAGTTTCAGCCGCCCATGAGGGGTAGAAAGTCATACACTGGGTCGCTACGTTCCTCAAGGGTTTCCCGTTTCAGCCGCCCATGAGGGGTAGAAAGTCCTTAAGCTGGTGCCACGGCCCGCAACTTATCAGGGTTTCAGCCGCCCATGAGGGGTAGAAAGCAGAGACAACAGATACCCGGCGAGAAACCCTAGGACGGTTTCAGCCGCCCATGAGGGGTAGAAAGGTGATCATGCAGCGCGGCTACAGCACCATCAAAGATGTTTCAGCCGCCCATGAGGGGTAGAAAGCCAGGTAATCCGACACGCTGTCGGCGAATCCCTGCAGTTTCAGCCGCCCATGAGGGGTAGAAAGACCCCCAGGCGAAGGGGTTGTTGCATCATTGGCTAGTTTCAGCCGCCCATGAGGGGTAGAAAGTCAGTCTGGAAAATTCGTCTACTGCGGCGTGGAGCAGTTTCAGCCGCCCATGAGGGGTAGAAAGCCTGCAAGGGCGCGAGGGCTGGCAATTTAGATAGGTGTTTCAGCCGCCCATGAGGGGTAGAAAGATCGGCGATATAGAAAGGATGGCGCAGGTTGCCAAGGTTTCAGCCGCCCATGAGGGGTAGAAAGATGCCCGAACGCAGCGCACGGCGCTGGACATCGCGGGTTTCAGCCGCCCATGAGGGGTAGAAAGGCAGGACAGGCGTGGGCGCGCATGGTGGGGAGACTGGGTTTCAGCCGCCCATGAGGGGTAGAAAGCTCGTCAGTATCAAGTCGCAAATGTGCCTTGATCGGTTTCAGCCGCCCATGAGGGGTAGAAAGTTTGAGGAGGCGCGTACCTTCGATCACGCGACCGAGTTTCAGCCGCCCATGAGGGGTAGAAAGCAATTCGCTTCAAACAGCGTGACGATGGCATTGTCCCGTTTCAGCCGCCCATGAGGGGTAGAAAGCAGCAGGCTTCGTGGGGGTTTTACTCGCTTCCCAGGTTTCAGCCGCCCATGAGGGGTAGAAAGACAAATAAAGGTGGCGATCCTGACCAGAAGTCAGGGGTTTCAGCCGCCCATGAGGGGTAGAAAGAAGTGCTGTCCGCCCCGTCCCCAGTTCCCAGCAGAGCGTTTCAGCCGCCCATGAGGGGTAGAAAGTGGCTCCGTCCTCAATCGTCGCTTGGCAGTATGCGGTTTCAGCCGCCCATGAGGGGTAGAAAGACAGGCCAGGACGACGATGCGGCCAGGACGATACGGTTTCAGCCGCCCATGAAGGGTAGAAAGTGGTACATATTGAAGGGTCGAAAGCGGGTGACCCGGTTTCAGCCGCCCATGAGGGGTAGAAAGACGGTGGGCCAGTACCCATTGACGTAGGTCTTCGTGGTTTCAGCCGCCCATGAGGGGTAGAAAGCGGATACAAACGGTCCCGCTGGGGGCATTTTTAATTGTTTCAGCCGCCCATGAGGGGTAGAAAGAAACACTCCACGCGCGTGCATGGGGCGACACACAAGTTTCAGCCGCCCATGAAGGGTAGAAAGACAGGCGTGCCCACCGTAGGCCCAGGCTCCGGCCCCGTTTCAGCCGCCCATGAGGGGTAGAAAGCCAGTTATAAAGGGATTAGCCTGGTGTACTAGCTTGTTTCAGCCGCCCATGAGGGGTAGAAAGCTAAATAATCGGCAACGCTGTCGGCGAATCCCTGCACGTTTCAGCCGCCCATGAGGGGTAGAAAGATTGGCCATGTGGCTGTCAGTGTTTCGGGAGCAGAGGTTTCAGCCGCCCATGAGGGGTAGAAAGCCTTTAAGGTCTGAGGGCCCATAACGGAGAGAGTAGGTTTCAGCCGCCCATGAGGGGTAGAAAGTCCTGCATCCTCAATCGTGCTGTTTATCTCAGCAATGTTTCAGCCGCCCATGAGGGGTAGAAAGCCGGTCAGGTTCGCTCTTTGCAGAGAGCCACCACTCGTTTCAGCCGCCCATGAGGGGTAGAAAGATGTTGACGGCCGCGCAACTGCGCAGGCAACTTCGGTTTCAGCCGCCCATGAGGGGTAGAAAGTATTTTCTCCTCGGACTCTGGGAGGAGAACGAGATGGTTTCAGCCGCCCATGAGGGGTAGAAAGATATCAATAAGTGAATCCGTCACGAAGTTTGACAGCGTTTCAGCCGCCCATGAGGGGTAGAAAGATGGTATTCGGCATTGCGTAAGTCCGCGCCCTGCAAGTTTCAGCCGCCCATGAGGGGTAGAAAGGGCGTACTCCGCCAGAGCCCCGTACTCAGCGATGCGGTTTCAGCCGCCCATGAGGGGTAGAAAGCATTGGGATTCGCCGCGTTAAAGGCTGCAATCAGGCGTTTCAGCCGCCCATGAGGGGTAGAAAGGCGACTTTTGCCCAGCCGCAAGGCTGTAATCTACAGGTTTCAGCCGCCCATGAGGGGTAGAAAGATCCTTGAGCACGCCGACATGGATAGGACAATGCTCGTTTCAGCCGCCCATGAGGGGTAGAAAGACACTTCCCGAGAGCCTACCGTTGCGCGCAACAACGGGTTTCAGCCGCCCATGAGGGGTAGAAAGCCAATTATGAAGGGATTAGCCTGGTGCACTAGCTTGTTTCAGCCGCCCATGAGGGGTAGAAAGTGCGGTAACAATCTCGTTGGTCAACAGGACACGCCCCGTTTCAGCCGCCCATGAGGGGTAGAAAGACGGTTCAGGGGCTTTTCCCCAATTACCGCCAGTGCGTTTCAGCCGCCCATGAGGGGTAGAAAGTGTGACTGCGCACGCTCAACACGCCGCTGTAAGCGCGTTTCAGCCGCCCATGAGGGGTAGAAAGTCTGAGGGTCTCCACCGGTACCACACGCAACGTGACGGTTTCAGCCGCCCATGAGGGGTAGAAAGAATCTCGCTGGCGCGATCCTTTCGCGCGCCATCCTTGTTTCAGCCGCCCATGAGGGGTAGAAAGAGCTCCCAGACGTCGATAGTCCTGGGCAAGGAGTCGGTTTCAGCCGCCCATGAGGGGTAGAAAGCGCATGTGGTAGTTGTGCACTGGGGGGGGACTAAGTGTTTCAGCCGCCCATGAGGGGTAGAAAGCGCGTCTAGGCGGGGATTGGGTCGATGGTTTTAATAGTTTCAGCCGCCCATGAGGGGTAGAAAGATCACCGCCGCCACAAGGGCGGGATCCACACCATACGTTTCAGCCGCCCATGAGGGGTAGAAAGCTGCAAAGGACGATGCCGCTGTGCCCGGACGGGAGAGTTTCAGCCGCCCATGAGGGGTAGAAAGTACGTCAAGCTCCTCACGGTCGGCACCCAGAATCGTGTTTCAGCCGCCCATGAGGGGTAGAAAGCTGATGTCCGGCGCGGACCTCACGGATGCCGATCTTGTTTCAGCCGCCCATGAGGGGTAGAAAGAGCGCCGTGCGTGCATGGTGCCTGGCCAATGGCGAGTTTCAGCCGCCCATGAGGGGTAGAAAGGAAAGCATTCACGGTGGTAAATAACTCCCTCACCTTACGCGGAGCCCTGTACGGGGGTGAGGGCCCGTAAAGTGGCGAAAGCGGAGCGGAGGGCATTGAGGTAGAGTTTGGACTTTAGGGCAAAATGATGAAGCTTGGTCCTCATTTTCAGCCGCTCTAGTTTAATAA
>SXGT01304277.1_pt1 | contig 22835 bp, 23 predicted proteins | sample 3176221 | NCBI WGS metagenome assembly SXGT01 (sample SAMN11356862, study PRJNA531348) | freshwater metagenome | isolation source: freshwater sample F1-120 | place: China: Fuxian Lake, Yuxi | collected 2017-12-25
CATGATGCGCTGTGCGACGAGCCTGGGATGCTCGACGAAGTTGGTGGTGGAGTCGATCACGCCGGGGACGAGGATCTTGTGGTCGGGCATCTTGGCCGACTTCCAGTCCTCCCACTCGTGCTCGTGGCGGGGATTGGCACCCTCGAACAGCAGCGCGGCGGGCCGCGCCTTGGCGAGCAGGGGGAACAGCTTGGCGATCGGAATGTCGTGCGTGTGCGGGCCGGCGTAGTTTAGCCAGCAGATGTGCAGGCGCATGTCTTCCGCCGGAATGTTCTTGGTGGCCTCGTTGAGGGCCTCGATGCTCTTCTCGGCATCCTTCAGGAAGTCGGCCTCCGACATCTTCTGATAGTCGGTGTGCCGGCAGCCGGCGAGGTCCGGGCAGTCGACCTGCAAGGCGAATCCGGCCTTGTGGATGGCCTCGTACTCGGTACGCATCGCGATCGCGAGCTCTTCGCGGTACTTGTCACGATTGGGATAGTGGCGGTTGGGCACGTAGGTCGACAGGCAGCCCGGAGATGCCGAGGTCATGAAGGCATCGGTCGGTTTCGACGCCATCACGGCCGCGCGCAGATTGGCGAGGTCGCGATCGAGCGGCACGCGGTCCTTGAAGCTGACGGGGCCGCTGCAGACGGTGGCCTTGAGCAGATCGGTACCGCCGCCGGTCTGCTGTGCCGGGATCATCTCGGGGTGGTCGAGAATGTCTTGCTGAATCGGCCGGTCCGGCACGCCGAAGCCTTCGATGTTGGTGAGGCCGCTCAGCCGGTGCTTCAGATAAACGTGGTAGGACATCTTGCTCATCTCGCCGTCATTGACGACGTCGATGCCGGCAGCAACCTGGTTCTTCACCGTCTCGGCGACCGCGGTTGTGGAGCGCGCCTGCAGCGCCTTTTGGTCGACCGCCTCGCCGCGGTCCTCCTTGCGCAGAAGCTCCAGCAGGTCCTCGGGGCGGGGCATGGAGCCGACGTGTGTGGTCAGGATGCGGTCTTTGCTGGTTTTCATCACGTGTGTCCTCGAAGCGAAGGTCGGGGCCGGACCTTGCGGGAATAGGCCCCATGCGGGATTGGAGACTGGTGGATCAGGCGGCAAACGCGCCAGCACGGGTCTCAGTGAGCCGGTCGATCAGATCCGATAGAACTTTGCAGCGGTATCATGGAAGAACTTCTTCTGCTCCCCTTCCGGGTGGCGCGACAGAATGCCTTTGTAACCCGCGATCAAGTCGTCGTACTTGGCCCATAGTTTCTCAACCCGTCGCCGGAGCTCGAGGCGAAGATCGTCGCGGCGGAGGGCGGCATCGACGCCGGGACCGCCGGGCGTCTGGTGAAGTTCGGCGCCATGACGCGCAACCTCAAGGGCAACGGCCTCGACGAAGGCGCGAGCACGCGCCTGCTGGTGCACGCCGGGCAGCTCATCGCCCGTGGCGTCGCGCCCCGCGCGGCCTGCGCCGGCGCGATCACGCAGGCGCTGTCGGACGATCCCGAGATGCTCGTGGCGGTCACTGAACTGGCCGCGGCGGTCTTCTGAAGGGATGAAGCCGCCGTTCGGCAGGCGCGAGCTCGAGGACCGGCTCGACGACATGCTGTTCACGGTGCTGTCCACGCGGCGCACCGCGGCGTCGGTCGCGGCGGGACTCGCCCCCCTCACGCGGGCGCAGCAGGAGTTCGCGCTGCACTGGGCGCATGTCGCCGCGCAGAACACGGGTGAGCTCGGCTACCAGGTGGCGGCGCAGGCGCCGCAGGCGTTCACGCTGTTCGATCGCGCGGCGATGGAGCGCTGGGTGCTCGATGCGCTCGACGTCTACGACCGCGAGGGCCTGCACGCAGCGAGTGCGGCGCTGAAGGACTTCGGCGCCTTCCACCGTCGCGTCGAGGACGAGCGCTCCGGCGTCGCGTTGTCGGAGGTGGCGCGCACGCTGGAGCTGTTCCTGCGCGGGCTGTCGGGGCGCGCGCTCGGTGTCGAGCCCGCCGAGTCGGCGTGGACCGACACCGAGACCGTGCATCTCCCGGAGCGCATCGGCGGGCGCGCCACGCGCGAGGAGAACCGGCGCGTCTACACCGCGATGGCGGCGTTCCTGTGGGGGCAGGCGCGCTACGGCACGTTCAATGCCGACCTCGACGAGGCGGTGGCGTTCGCCGCGGACCGGGAGCGCGCGATGCAGTGGCTGCTGGTGCTCGAGACGATGCGCATCGAGGCCTGGTTCGGGCGCCACTATGCGGGCCTGGCGTCGCTGCTGCGCGGCCTGCGCGAGCCGTGGCCTGCGGCGCTCGCCGGCACCGTCGAGCGGCTGTCGCGGCCTGGTGCGTCGGTGGGCGACAGCGTGGCCGCGCTGCGCGGCCTGCACGTGGACGCACCGCCCGTCGCGCCGCCCTGGGCCGGCGTGATGAAGGTGTCGCGCGCGCGGCGCGTGCGCGAGGAGCGCATGGCGCGGGAGAGGAAGGACCTGCAGCGCGAACTCGCCAATCTGCACGACGCGCTGGAGGGCGAGGGACGGGAACCGGGGGCCGTGGAGATCGAAGCCTCGTACGACACGCTGGACGTCGGCATGAAGGTCGACGGGGAGGCGGTGCCACTGCCCGAGGGCGTCGAGCAGCTGGTGCAGTCGATGATGCAGGACCATGGCGCGGTACCCGATGACCTCCTGGTGCCGGCCGACGACGGCAAGTACCAGGGCGACGCGGTGGCCGAGGGCGTGCCCGACGGCCGCAAGGCGGAGCCGAACGCCGAGGGCGGCCAGCTCTACCCGGAGTGGGACCACCGGCGCGGCGACTACCGCAAGGAATGGTGCGCGCTGTTCGAGTCCGACGTGCCTCCGGGGGACCCGCGTTATGTCGACCAGGTGCGCGACAAGTACCGCGGCCCGATCGCGCAGCTGAAGCGCCGGTTCGAGGCGCTGCGCGGCGAGGACCGCCTGCTGCGTCGCGAACCCGACGGCGACGGCATCGACTTCGATGCGGTGGTCGAAGCCTGGGCCGACGCGAAGACCGGGCGGGAGCCTTCCGACCGGCTGTTCACGCGGCGGCGCAGGACCGAGCGCAGCATCGCGGTGATGTTCATGGTCGACATGAGCGGCTCGACCAAGGGCTGGGTCAACGAGTGCGAGCGCGAGGCGCTGGTGATGCTGTGCGAGGCGCTGCAGACGCTCGGCGACCGCTACGCCATCTACGGATTCTCGGGCTGGACGCGCAAGCGCTGCGAGATCTACCGCATAAAGCGCTTCGACGAGCCGTTCGGCGAGCCGGTGCGCGCGCGGATCGCCGGCGTCGCGCCGAAAGACTACACGCGCATGGGTGTCGCGGTGCGCCACCTGACCCGCCTGCTGAACAGTGAGGAGGCGAGGACCCGCGTGCTCTTCACGCTGTCGGACGGCAAGCCCGACGACTTCCACGACGGCTACCGTGGCGCCTACGGCATCGAGGACACGAGGAAGGCGCTGATCGAGGCGCGCCAGTCCGGGGTGCACCCCTTCTGCATCACCATCGACCGCGAGGCGCGCGACTACCTGCCGCGCCTCTACGGCCCGGCAAGCTGGACGCTGGTGGACGACGTGCGCAAGCTGCCCTTGAAGTCGGCCGAGGTGTACCGACGGCTCACCGCATGATTTCGCGGCGGCGGGCTTGCGCAGGCCGCGGGAACTGATACACCATGGCGTCATGCGACGCTACCGGGAATACCTTTGTGCCGCGCTGTTGGGATGCGTGCCGCTGTCTTGCGGCGCCCAGGCCGGCTCGGCAATCGACACGGACAAGGTATCGCTGCGTCTCGGCGGCAGGGAGGTCGTGCTCTCGCCGATGGTGCGCGTGCGCGCCGCCGCCCTTGCGCGGGAGATCGTCGCCGCGTGCGGTCCGAATACGCTGCAGTATCCAGGCAACTTCGGTCCCTACGCCACCGGCGTGGAAAGCCGGCTGATCGACAGGCTCGCGCGGTCGCGCCTGCACGTCGCTTTCGGCACGCGGCTGCAGGCGCGCTCGCATCTGGGTGGGGAATTGCCTGTTTCGGAGGCAGTGATCGGACTCGAGGACGCGACGTTCTTCGTCGGACCGACGTTCACGCGTCACGGATCGTCGGTCGCGGAGCATCTGCAGTGCGGCTACCTTCCTTCTCTGGAACTCGCCTGTCTCGCGGAGCTTGGCCCGCACCTGCACGCTCGGTACGGCGAGGCCTGCCGTCGATTCGAGCGTGGCGCCGATGGACGCATCGTCATGCCGCCTCCGGACATCGCACCGTCCTGCAGCTGAGCGCGCGGCCGGTCTTACTCCCGGTACAGGCGGGGCAGGTCGAGCCGAGCGCCCGGATCCAGGATCACTGCGAAGTAGGGCACGCCCGCGGCGCGCCATTGCGCCGCCGCCTTGCCCAGGGCGTCAATCAGCGCCCCCGGGTCCGCGTTGCGCTCGCCCGCCGGCGCGTCGGCGCCGGTGACGAGAACAACCCGGATGCGGGCGCCGCCCTCGGCGCACGAGGGCGCTTCACCGGCAATGCGGACCGCGTCGATGTTCGCGCTCGCCTCCAACTCGACTATCGTGGCGTTCGCTTCGCAGGCGGCCGCGTGTGGCACGCGCAGATCACGGACGCGGTAGACACCGGAGCGATCTGCGTCCGTGTAACGTTCGGCGAGTTTTCCCATTTCCGCGAATCTATCCGTTCTTCGGGCGCGATCATCTGTTGCTGTGCAACAAGCGCGTTTCCTTTTTGCACGCGACGCGCGCCGATATTTCGATTTGAAACATCGATTGCCCTGCGCGCGTTTGGAGCGGATCGAATCCGCGTGAAGAGACTCGAACGGTTCTAACAATTCACCCTATACTGATCGCACCGGAGGCTGTCTTCAGGATCAGGAGGAGGAGCGACATGACAGAGCAGAAAGCGAAGTTTCCAGCGGCGAAAGAGCGCCACCCGTCGGAGATCGATCAGAGCGGTGAAGGGCGGGGAATGGGCCGCCGGCGCTTTCTGAGGCGCGGCGTCGCGCTGGCAGGAGGCGGGGCGCTCGCGGCCGCGGGCGCGGCGCGAGCGGCGCCTCTCGCGATTCATCCCAGTTCGACGGGGGCCGGGCGCGGCATCCCCGAATCCACTTATGGCATGCCGTCGAAATTCGAGGCGCATGTGACGCGCCGGCGCACCGACGTGTTGAAGAACCGCCAGAACTGGTCCGACTGGAGCATGACGCCCCTGCAGCATCAGCCGGGGATCGTGACGCCCAACGGACTCATCTTCGAGCGGCACCACGCCGGCATCCCGGACATCGATCCGGCGACCCATCGGCTGGTGATCCACGGCATGGTGAAGCAGCCGCTCGAATTCAGTATGGAAGACCTGGTGCGCTACCCGTCGGTGTCGCGGTTCCATTTTCACGAGTGCTCGGGCAACGGCCTGACCGACTGGCTCAAGCCCGCGGCGACGACGGTGCAGCAGACGCACGGTCTGCTGTCGGGCGTGTTGTGGACGGGTGTGCTCGCCTCGACGCTGTTCGAGGAGGCAGGCGTCGATCCGCGCGGCACCTGGGCGCTGTTCGAGGGCGGCGATGCCTCGGCCCACGCGCGCTCCATACCGATCGAGAAGGTGATGGACGACACCATCATTGCGTACGCGATGAACGGCGAGCGGTTGCGGCCGGAGAACGGCTATCCGGTACGCGCGGTGATGCCGGGCTGGGAAGGCAACGTAAGCGTAAAGTGGCTGCGCCGGATCAAGGTGGGTGACCAGCCCTGGCACCTTCGCAGCGAGACGGCGCGTTACACCGATCCGATGCCGGGCGGGAAGTGGCGCCAGTTCAGCATGGTGATGGAGGCGAAATCGGTCATCACCAATCCGTCCGGGGGCATGCAATTGAAGCGCCCGGGGTATCACGAGATCACCGGGTTGGCATGGTCGGGTACGGGCAAGATCCGGGCCGTCGACGTTTCGGTCGACGGCGGAAAGAACTGGCGTGAGGCGATGGTCGAGGGACCGGTCATGGACAAGTCGCTCACGCGGTTCAAGATCGGCTGGGACTGGGACGGTGGGCCTGCGGTGCTGATGAGCCGCGCTGTCGACAGCAACGGGTACGTACAGCCGGCGGTGCAGGATCTGCAGAAGTCCCGCGCCATCGTCGGCTTCGTGCAGCACCATAACGGCATCCAGCCGTGGACCGTGAATGCCAAGGGGGAGGTGCGCAATGCGATCGGACAAGCTTAAGCTCTTCGCCGCCTGCGTCGCAGGCGCTTTCCTGCTCGCCGGCTGCGCCGCGACCGGAGGCGGGATGGCGGTCAAGTCCTCCATCGGCATTCCGCTGGGTGTCACAGGGCCGCACGAAGTACAGGCTCTGCCGGACCGGCCGCGGTTCGGCAAGCCGATCAGCGAGAGCGATATTGCGCCGTGGAACATCGACGTGCGCACACCGGACGGGCTCGGCCTTCCGCCGGGACGCGGCAGCGTGGCCGAGGGCAAGGCGGTCTACGACGCCAAGTGCCTGGCGTGCCACGGTGCCGATGCAAAAGGCGGCCCGATGTTCGGCACGATGGTCGGCGGCATCGGTTCCTTCACCACCAATGCGCGCGTGCTGACGCCGGGAAGCATGTATCCGTATGCACCGGTGCTGTTCGACTATGTCCGCCGCGCGATGCCGATGGACCGGCCGCAGAGCCTCTCCGCGAACGAGGTGTATGCGCTGACCGCGTATCTGCTCAACCTGAACGGGTTGGTGCCCGCGGGCGCCGTGCTCGATGCGGCGAGCACGCGGGCGGTGCAGATGCCGAACCGCAACGGTTTTATGATCGACGACCGTCCGGACGCCACCGCGACTCGCTGCATGACGAACTGCAAGTAGCGACACTGTCGGGACGACGAGGCAGCCGGGACGCCGGCTGCCTCGTTTGTTTTGCCGGATCGCCTGTTTCCGTGTGAAACAGTATTCAGTTGGAAACGCACGGATTTCCGAACGTCCCGCCCGCCCGGCTTGCTGAGGCGGCGCAGCCGGCTCACAATCGGTGCAGCAAATTTCCGCAAGGAGTCTTCATGTCCAAGAACGCAGAGCAGTGGAACGAAAAGCCCGAGTTTCCGCAGACGCACTACGTCGATTCGCGCATCTATTCGGAGCAGGACCTGTTCGAGGAGGAGAAGGAGAAGGTCTTCAAGCCGTCCTGGATCATCGCGTGCCACGAATCCGAGATCGAGGCCGATTTCGACTACCGCCTGTTCACGCACCCTTCCGGCGTTCCGTTGATCATCGTGCGCGGCGACGATCGCAAGGTGCGCGCCTTCTACAATATCTGCCCGCATCGCGGCAACACCATCCTTTACGATCCCGCGGGAAACGCAAAGCGGATGACCTGCATTTTCCACCAATGGTCGTTCGACAGCCGCGGCAGCTGCGTCGACATTTCGCGGGCCGAGCAGGGTTACCAGGAGCGCTACGGCAAGGCGGACGCGGGGCTGCGGGAAGTGAGCTGCGAAACGGGCTACGGCGGCTTCGTCTGGGTCAATCTCGAGGACGGCTGCGTGCCGCTCAAGGAGTTCATCGGCGGCTCGATGGACATACTCGCCCCGTTCATGGAAGAACCGCTGGAAGTCTTCCATTTCCACAAGGCGCACGTGCGCACCAACTACAAGCTGTGGCATGACACCAACAGCGAGTTCTACCACGATTTTCTGCACTACTTCAACCGCATCACCGGAATGATGCAGCCGGGCTATTTCCAGCGCAGGTACACCGGATTCCCGAACGGCCACGCCTCGGTCGGTTCGATGGAGATCAAGTACGACAAGTACGAAGGCTCGAAGACGCGCTCGGTCGGCTGGCCGGGCCTCGCGCCCGGCGGGTGGTACATGGTCGACATCTTTCCCGGCATGACGTACAACCTGCGCACCTCTGTGCTGCGCATGGATACCGCGATTCCGCTGGGCCCGAACGAAGTGATCATCGAATTCCGCGGCCTCGGCCTGAAGCGCGACACGGCGGAGGAGCGCCGGCAGCGGATCTTCGACCACAACACGATCTGGGGCCCGTTCGGACGCAACCTGCACGAGGACCTGCTCGGCGTGTACGGGCAGGGACGGGCGCTGCGCCACGGCACCGACAGCCGCTGGATCATCCAGGGCCGGGAGGAAGACAACACGATCCACGACGAGGTCGGCATGCGGCATTTCTACGCCGAGTGGTCGCGCCGCATGGGCCGCCCGGCATACGATCCCTACGGCGAGGGCAAGCCGGCGCAGGCCCGCGCGGCAGCCTGAGGAGCGACGACGATGGTCAACTTTGAACAGCGGCAGGGTGTCGAGGAATTGATCTACGGATCGTGCCTGGCGCTCGATGCCAAGGACTGGAAGGCCTACCTGGCTCTCTGCGCCGACGATTTCCGCTACGCGATTTCGGCGTACAGCCCGGAGATCCGTCGCGACATGACCTGGATGGACCATGATCGCAAGGAACTGGAGACGCTCTTCGCCAACCTGCCGCGCCACAACAGCGACCACTCGCCGATCACGCGGCACGCGACGGTCTATACGGTCACGCCGCAGCCGGCGGCGAACGAGTTCGCGGTGGTTTCCGCGCTGCAGGTGTTCCGCACGCTTCTGGACGGTGGGGCGAGCGAGTTGTTCGCGGTCGGCCGGTTCGAGGACACCGTCCGGCTGAACGGCTCCGGGGCGAAGCTGGTGCGGCGCACGGCGCGGCTGGACACCCGCCAGCTGGGCTACGGCTATCACGTGCCGTTCTGATGCGCATTCAGGTCAACGCGCGCAATCGCGGATTTCAGTTCGACGCCGGCACCGCCGAGACCGTGCTTTACGCGGGGCTGGGCGCGGGGATCGAGCTGCCGTACGAGTGCGCCACCGGTACCTGCGGTACCTGCAAGGCGAAAGTCGTGGACGGACGCGTGAGTGATGTATGGCCGGAAGCACCGGGGCGCAAGTACCTCAAGTCGGCAAACGAGAGACTGATGTGTCAATGCGTCGCGGAAACCGATGCGATCATCGAGATTCCGGCATACGTCAACTCGGCGGCGCAGGGCTCGTGCCGGCCGGCCTTCACCGAGGGCCGCTTGCGCGCGCCGGCGCTTCTGGCGCACGACGTCATGTCGTTTGGCATCGATCTCCCCGACGCCTGCGAGTTCGACGCGGGCCAGTTTGTCGCGGTCGCGGCCGAGGGCGTACCGGGATATCGTGCCTATTCCATGGTCAACTACCAACGCGGTGCGAAGCGCCTCGAATTCGTCGTCAAACGAAAGCCCGACGGAGGTTTTTCACAGTGGCTGTTCGGCGCGGCACGCGACGGAGCGCCGCTACGGGTGTTCGGGCCGCTGGGCAAGGCGACCTACTATCCGGCGCTCGCCAAGAACGTGCTTTGCATCGCGGGAGGGTCCGGAGTCGCCGGGATGATCTCCATCCTGACCTGCGCGGTCAACGAGGGCGCACTCGAGGCGCACCGGGCCTGGCTCTTCTTCGGCGTGCGGACGTCGACCGACGTCTTCCACCTGGAGGCGCTCAGCAGATTGTGCGAGCGCTGTCCGGACCGCCTGGCGGTTACGGTCGCACTGTCGGACGAGCTGGTGCCTGCCGCTCTCGCCGACCGGTGGCCGCGGCTCGGCTTCTCCCAGGGGCTGGTCCACGAGGTCGCCAGGAACGCGATGGCGGGCGATTACCGGGATGTCCGCGCATACGTCGCGGGCCCTCCGCCCGCGGTCGACGCGGCTCTGCGCATGTTGCTGCTCGAGGCCAAGCTGACCGCGGACAACATCCGTTACGACAAGTTCAGTTGATGAGCGGGAAATTCCTCTGTCGCGTCAGCGACGTGCCGGACAACGGCCTGCGGGAGTGCGAGGTCGAAGGCGGCATGAAAGTGCTCGTTGCCCAGGCGGGCGGCGAGTTCTTCGCCTATCAGGCGATCTGCCCGCATCAGGACGTCGCGCTTTGCGAGGGGCTCTACGACGGCGCGACGCTCACTTGTCACATGCACCTTTGGCAATGGAACATCCGCACCGGCGAGCCGATCGGCCTGGCGGAGGCGCCGCTGGAGCGCTATCCCGTCACCGTGCAGGGTGATTCGATCATGCTCGGCGAGCAGCGCTCGGCGCTCGATGTCGGCGAGTTGTTCCGCGGTTTGTCCGTGGAAACCATCGCCGGCCTGGCCGCGCTCGCGCACGCGGAAACTCACGCGCCCGGTACGCTGCTCTACGGCCCCGGCGATCGCGCGGAAGACCTGTACGTGCTCGATTCGGGGCGCGTCGAGTTTTCGGTCGGGCGCGATACGCGAACGGCGCCGGGTGGATTCATGCTGCGAAAGGGCGAAGCGTTCGGCTGGGCCGCCCTGCTCGATGGATACTCGGCGCGCATCGCCAGCGCGCGCTGCATCGAGGCTTCGACCGTCCTGCGGCTGAGCGGTCGAAGTGTGCTCCAGGTCCTTGAGGCCGACCCCAAGGACGGCTTCATCGTCATGAAGCGGCTCGCCGGGCTGATCGCGCGCTATCTGTCCGCGAGCGGCTCGCAGTGAACAACGAATTTGCGCGCCACGTTGCCCGTAGTTCAACCCTGAGGAGGAATCGATCATGGACAGGAGACATTTTTCAGCAGCGGCGATAGCAGCATGCGCGGCCGCGGCGCTTGCGGCGCCTGCATGGGCCCAGTCGGGATACGGCAAGCCGGGCGGGCCGGTGAACGTGGTGGTCGGTTACCAGCCGTATTACACGCAGTCCTGGTCCGGGCTGGTGATGCGTGGCAAGAAGTTCTACGAGAAATACCTGCCGAAGGGCTCGAATGTCGAGTTCCAGATCGGCCTGCAGGGCGCGATCATCGTCAACAACATGCTCGCCGGAAAGCAGCACATCGGCTACATGGGCGACATGCCGGCGATCGTCTCGACCACCAAGACCGAAGTCGCGGACGTGCGTCTGGTGGCCAGTCTCGGTCTTGCTTTCGATCAGTGCAACATCTTCCTGGCGCGCATGGACGCACCGAAGTTCGAGAATCCGACGCAGGCGCTGAAGTGGCTGGACGGCAAGTCGGTGGCGGTACCCAAGGGCTCGTGCACCGACCGCTACGCGCAGGCGACCTTCAAGAAGCTGTCGCTCAACCCGAAGGAGTACCTGAACCAGAACATCGAGGTGATTACCTCCAACTTCCGCGCCGGCAAGATCGATGCGGCGGTGATCTGGGAGCCGACCGCCTCTCGGCTCGTGCAGGAAGGCCTGGCGCGGCGCATTGCGTCGGGGGCGAGCGTGCAGGAAAACGACGGCGGCTTCCTCGCCATGCGGGGCGACCTCATCAAGGAGCGGCCCGACGTGGTGAAGGGATGGTTGCAGGCTGAACTCGATGCGCAACTGTTCCTCGCCGACCCGAAGAACGCTCCCGAGATCATCAAGATGGCGAAGGAACAGACCACGGGCTTCAACGAGCGCGTCCTCTGGTTCTCGCTGTATGGCAGCTACGACGCCGCGGCGGGCGGCCAGCCGGTGCGAAACATCCTGCATTACTCGTTCACGCCTGAAGCCCGGGAACTGATCAATCGCGCGGCGGCATTCCTGCATTCGGTCAAGAGCATCAACGTCGAGAAGCTGCGGCCGGAGGCGATCGAGTCGAAGTGGACCGAGGACATCCTCAAGGAGCGCGGTCTCAAGGCGCCGATCGGCAACGTGAGGGCGCTGCCCGACGCGCAGGCACCGAAGGGCTGATGGCAACGTCCCAGGCAGGTCAGCCAATGGATGCGGTCGCGGTATTGCGCGCGGCAAGCCCGTTCCGGGACGCCCCGGAGGGTTTGCTGCAGCGCATCGCGGCGCTTTCGCGGACGGCGCATTTCGCCGCTGGCGATCGCGTCTACTCCGTGGGAGACCCGCCGGAGGGATTGTTCATCGTCGCCGAAGGCTGCCTCGACCATACGTTCACGCCGGAGGTCGGCGCGCGCGTGTCGCACTCGCGCATCGAGTACGGCGGCGTGATCGGCTGGGCCGGCCTGCTCCTCGGCCAGACCCGGCGCCTGGCGACGGTCAGCGCGGTGGAGGCGACGACGGTGCTGTGCATACCCACCGACGACCTGGTCAAGCTCCTTGAGTCGGACCGCGAGGGCAATGCGGTGATGGACGCCTTCGGCGCCATGATCCAGCGTGACTTCACGGTTCCGGTGCTGCTCGCACGGGTGCGCCAGCTCTCGGGCGCGCCGCTCACCGAGGAGATGTCGCGCGGCAGCCTGACGATGTACCGGCTGTCCGTCTGGCTGAAGAGTCCGCGGCCCTATTTGATGATGGTCGGCTTCGCGTTGTTCCTCGGCCTGTGGTACCTGGCCGTGGAGGTATGGCGCCTTCCCAGGTTCAAGGAGATGCCGGGGCTTACCGCCGTGGTCAAGGAATGGCTCTCGGCTTCACCGACCTACGGACTGTCGATCCATACCGCGGAGTATTACAAGCACATCGCCGTGTCGATCTGGCGCGTGACGCAGGCTTTTCTCCTCGCCACGGTCAGCGGCGTCACCGTCGGGCTGCTGCTGGGCTGGTCGCGCAGCTTCCGGGAGTATGTTTTTCCGGTATTCGAGATGCTGCGGCCGATTCCGATCCTGGCCTGGGTTCCGCTCGCGATCGTGATGTTCATCGCCACCGAGTCGGCCGTGATCTTCCTCGCGTTTCTCGCCTCGTTCTTCGCCACCGCGCTGAACACGATGCTCGGCGTGCAGTCGATCGATGAGTCCTACGTGCGGGCGGCGGATTGCCTCGGCGCCAGCCGCTGGCAGGTGTTCCGCCATGTGATCGTTCCCGGGGCGATGCCGTTCATCTTCACCGGCCTGCAGATTTCCATCGGCGTCTGCTGGTTCTCCCTGGTCGCTGCCGAGATGGTGTCGGGCCAGTACGGTCTGGGCTACGTCATCAATACGTCGTACATGATGGTGCGCTACCCGACCATTGTCATCGGCATGGTGACGCTCGGCATCGTCGGCTACGCCACCAGCGCGCTGGTGCGCATGACGGGCGACTACCTCATGCAGTGGCGCATCCGCGAACTGGCGCTGGCGGAGCGCTGAGATGAACACCGCCGTCCAGCCTGCCGTCACGCGCGGGCATATCGTGATCGACGACGTGGTCAAGGTCTACGATCCGCGCGGCGCCGCGGTGATGGCCGTCGATCACTGCAGCCTGGAGATCGAAGCGGGGGAGATCTGCATGATCGTCGGGCCGTCCGGTTGCGGCAAGACGACTCTGCTGAACGCGATCGCGGGATTTCACGACATCACCTCGGGCCGCATCCTGCTGGATGGCGAGACGCTGTGCTCTGCCGAGGCGCCAAAGGCGCAATCCGGGCCGGACCGGATCGTCGTGTTCCAGAATGGCGCGTTGTTTCCATGGCGGACCAATCTCGAGAACGTGATCTTCGGTCCCGTGATGCAGGGCAAGCTCGCGCGCGCCCACGCGATCGACAAGGGCCGCGCGATGATGGCGGACGCCGGGCTGTCTGGCGTGGAGCACAATTTTCCCGGCGAAGTGTCCTCGGGAATGCGGCGCAGGGTGGAGATCGTCCGTGCGCTGATGAATGACCCCAAGGTGCTGCTGCTGGATGAGCCGTATCGCGCGCTCGATTCGCTGACCAAGAGCGTGATGCACGAGTCGCTGCTCGAGATCTATTACAGGAACCGTGTCACCATCTTCTTCATCACGCACGATCTGGAGGAGGCGATCTTCCTCGGGCATCGGGTCGCCATCATGACGACGCGGCCCTGCCGGCCGAAGAAGGTGCTCACAGTGGATATTCCGCATCCGCGCGACTACAGCGTGCTCACCTCGAAGCGCTTCCGTGAACTGATCGAGGAAACCAGCGAGGCAGTGCACGAGGAAGCGCGCAAGGCGTTCGAAGCCGGCGAGAGAGAGGGCTGAGCATGCGCGTCAATCTGAAGGGATTGCTCGCGAGCCCTGCCTTCTGGCGGGGGGTGGCGGCGATCGTCGTGTTTCTGGTGCTGTGGGAGATCGGTTCGCGCTCGAAGGTATGGATGGCGCACGACGCCTTCGCCCCCTTGCGCGAGTCCCTGGGTGCGATGGGGTTCAAGAAGAACTATCTGCCGTGGGTAGGGGCCGTTCCGGCGCCCACCGGCGTGCTGGCCGCCTGGATCGACGTGCTCGGCCAGGCGGGGTACTGGCAGAGCTGGTACATGAGCTTCCTGCGAGTGATCGGCGGCTTCACGGCGGCGATGCTGATCGGAATCCCGTTCGGATTGCTGCTTGCCGTGAACCGCGTCGCCTACGGCATCGGTTTTCCGACCTTCGAGGTGCTGCGCCCGATTCCACCGCTCGCCTGGGTGCCGGCCTCGATCATCTTCTGGCCGACGCAGGAACTGGCGATCATGTTTATCACCTTCCTCGGCGCCTTCTACACCATCGTCATCAACGTGGTCGGCGGCGCGAAGTCGATTGACGTGCGCTACTTCCAGGCGGCGCAGTCCATGGGTGCGTCGCGCTGGGACATCTTCCGGCGCATCGTGCTGCCGGGGACGTTGCCTTCCATCGTTGTGGGGTCCGCGGTCGGCATGGGAATCACCTGGGAGGTGGTGGTCGCGGCGGAAATGATCTCGGGCGGCGGGAGCCAGATGGGCGGCACGGGTGGCGGGCTGGGGTTCTTCATCTGGAACTCGTACGTGGGCGGATCCTACGAACAGATCGTGGTCGGCATGATTTCCATCGGCATCGCGGGATTCATCTCGAGCGAGTTGCTGCGCTCGCTCGGTTCGTTCGTCACCCCCTGGCTGAGGGTTCGCTGATGAGCGCGGAGCGGCGCGACGGGGAGGCGGTCGACGCGGCGCGGCCGGCCATCGCAATCCAGACCGGCGAACTGAACGTCGTCGGGGTATCCAAGTCGTACGGTGCGGTGCAGATGCGCAAGGAGGTCGTGCGCGACTGCTCCTTCACCATCGAGCGCGGCAAGCTTACGGTGATGATCGGGCCATCAGGCTGCGGCAAGAGCACGATCATCCGCCTGCTCGCCGGTTTCGACGCGCCGACGACGGGCACGGTCACGCTTGATGGGGTGCCCGTGACCGGTCCCAGTCTCGACCGCCTGGTGCTGTTCCAGGAGACGGCGCTGTTTCCGTGGATGACGACCTGGGACAACGTGATGTACGGGCCGCGAGCGCGCGGCGAGGCCGACGGCGAGGCCGTCAAACTGGCCGAGTTCCTGCTGCACAAGGTGGGCCTGCGGGAGTTTCGCGACAAGTATCCCGGCCAGCTCTCCGGCGGGATGCAACGGCGCGCGGAACTCGCGCGTGCGATGGTCAACAACCCTAAGGTGATGATTCTCGACGAGCCGTTCCGCGGCCTCGATGCGATGACCAAGGAACTGATGTGGGAGTACTACTCCCGGCTGTACGAGGAGAACCGGCGTACCAACTTCTTCGTCACCACCGACATCGACGAGGCGGTGTTCCTCGCCGACCGGCTGCTGGTGATGTCCAACACGCCGACCCAGGTGAGAGCGGTGATCGACGTCGACCTGCCGCGCCCGCGCCGGCTCGCCGATCTTGTCGAGAGCGATCGCGCCAACGACATCAAGAAGCAGGCGCTCTCGATCCTGCACGCGGAGGCGATGCGCTCGTTTTCGCGTGGGTCCAAGGCCGCGGCGGACTTCGTCGAAGCCTATCTCAAACGTGAGAGCCGCGGCACCTGATGGACATCCTCGTCGATCGCAGGCTGGTTGTCGCGCTGGCGCTTGCCGGAGGGATTCTCTCCGTACTCGCCAGCATGCTGCGCATCCGCGGCGTGGTAGGGGAGCGCGGCCGTCGCGTACTGGACTATGCCGGCTACGGATGCATGGGCACGAGCATGGTGCTGTTCCTCGTCGCGGGGCTGCGCGGGACCGCGGCATGACCGACGCGAACGCTCCTTCGGCGAAGCTCATCGACGGCAGGCGGATCGCGCAGGAGGTGCGCGCCGAGTGGAAGCAACGCGCGGACCGGCTTCGCCAGCAGGGCGTGACTCCCGGATTGGCGGTGATCATCGTCGGCGAGAATCCGGCCTCGAAGCTGTATGTGCGCAACAAGCTTCGCGCATGTCTCGAGATGGGTATCCGTGGAGAGGAGCAGCGTTATCCCCTGGAAACGCCAGAGGAAGTCGTGCTGGAAAAAATCCGCGCCCTGAACCGCGACCCCGCGCTGCACGGCATCCTCGTGCAGTTGCCACTGCCGCCGCAGGTTTCCGTGCGGCGGGTGCTGGAGGCGATCTCCCCGGACAAGGACGTGGACGGGTTTCACCTCTACAACGTCGGCGGCTTGATCACCGGCGAAACGGTGTTTCCGCCCTGCACGCCATACGGCGTGATGATGCTGCTGGAACGCACGGGCATCCCGATCGCCGGACAGAACGCGACCGTGGTCGGCGCCTCCAATATCGTCGGCAAGCCGATGGGGTTGATGTTCCTGCAGCGCGAAGCGACCGTTGCGATTTGCCATGTGAAGACGCGCGACCTCGCGCAGTACACGATTGCCGCCGATATCCTGGTGGTGGCGGCCGGGCATCCGAACCTGATTACCGCGCCGATGGTACGCACCGGCGCGGTGGTGATCGACGTGGGCATCAACCGGGGTGCCGACGGGCAGCTTATCGGCGACGTCCATTTCGAGAGCGTGTCGCGCAAGGCGTCCTACATCACGCCTGTCCCGGGAGGCGTGGGACCGATGACGGTGACGATGCTGCTCTGCAACACCATTGCTTCGGCGGAGCGATTCGCCGCGGCGGCTAGAGCGGCCTGACCCGCGGCAGGCGCCTCGCCGGATCGTAGAACGGTAGCCGCGCCACCGTGGCAGTGCGAGCGTCGGCAAGGCGTACCGTCGTTCCAGGCCACGCGGCCTGCGCTGGTACGAATCCGAGCGCGATGCGACGGCGGAGCAACGGCGATTCGCACTCGCTGCTCGCCCGTGCGAGCGGGAGTCCCTGGCAAGCCCGCGGCGACGCCGCCGGCGATGAAATTTCGAGTCCGACGAGCCGGCGAGAGCCGTGGTCCAGCTGCCGTTCCGGCCGCTTCATCAGCCGCGCCAGGCCGAGTTCGGTCGCCGTTTCGCCGCCGGTGATTTCCCGTCCGAAGAGCAGAAAGCCGGACTCGATGCGCAGGCTGTTCGCGGCGGCGAAACCGCACTCCCGGATACCCAGAGACGCACCTTCGTGCAGCAGCATGACCCATGCGGCTGCGCCATCCTTCGCGGCGACGAGGATTTCGTAGCCCAGCTCGCCGCTATAGCCGAGACGGCCGATGCGTGCGGGGATATTTCCGAGTGTCGTGTCGACAAATCCGAAATAGGGCAACTTGCCAATTTCATCGGCACCCACGATGCGTGCCAGGGCATGGCCGCTCTTCGGACCCTGGAGCGCGAGGACGGCGAATTCCCCGGAGCGATCGCGTAGCGTCACCCCGTATCCGCGGGCGCGCTGCGCCAGCCACCGGGCGTCGCTGCGGCGGCCGGTGAACAACCACCAGGTGTCATCGATCGTGCACCACAGCGTGGCATCAATGAACACCGCGCCAGAGTCCTCGATCAGCAGGGTGTACGCCACGCGTCCGGCCCGCAGCGGGCCAAGCGCGCGGGACTGGATCTTCCCGAGGAACCGGCGCGCCTCCGGTCCGCGCACCTCGTACAGTCCCATGAACGAGAAGTCGAACAGCCCAAGGGCGCGGCGGGTGGCGACGTGCTCGTCGTCCGCATGCGTGAATGCGTGCGGCGTCCACGCGTCCGCGGAAACCGCGTCCAGTGCGATGCCGCGGTTGCGGAATCCGCTCTGAAGGGGAGTCACAGCGATCGCGACAGCATGAACGTGCCCACCGCGACGCACAAGCCACCGGCAATGCGGCGTAGCGCCACGCCGCTGACACGGTGGGCGAGCGCCGCGCCGGCGACGACGCCGGCAAGCTCGAACAGCGTCACCCATGCGGCGAGCGGGAAGTCGATCCTGGAATCGCCGAATGCCGCCAGCGATGCCGAACTCGAGGCGAGGATCTGAAGCACCTGGCTGACGCCGACCGCCGCGAGAGGCGCAAAACCCAGCAACACCATCATCGGCACGGAAAACAGGGGACCACCGGCCCCCGACAATCCCGCGCCGAATCCGGCCACCGCGCCGACGGCGAGCAGGCTCGCAGCGACGCTCTTGCCGGACGCCGCGCCGGCGGGCGCGACGATCCCGGCGGGCCGCAGGACCTGAATGCCGGCGAACACGATGATTGCCGCGATCAGCAGCGTCAGGGGCCGTGCGTCGACCCGCGCGGCCGCGAGGGTGCCCAGGTAGCCAAATGGCAGCGCGCCCGCGCAGACGGGCCAGGCCAGGCGCCAGTCGATGGAGCCGCGCCGCTTGAACAGGTAGGTGCCCAGCAGGCCGGTGAACAGGAACGTGAACAACGCGGTCGCCGCCGCCGCGTGGATCGTCAAGCCGCCGCAGAGCATGAGGAAGGGGATCAGCAGCACGCCACCGACCCCGACCGTGCCGATGAACATGCCGACCGCGAGCGCGGCCCCGGCGAGCAGCGCGGCGGCGGCGGCATCAGGCAACGCGCGGCGGCGCCTTCAGCCCGCCGCGAACGCGGTGAGCTCGCTGGTCAAAAGCGCGGCGAGCTGCTTCATGAGGACGAATCCGGCCGTATGGTCGGATTCCATGAGCGCGCGCAGTTCACTGCCGTCGATTGCGACGACCTCGCAGGGCGTGAGGCAATAGGCAGTGGCGATGCGCCTGGAGTAGCTCTCCATCAGCGCAGCCCAGCCGAATACCTGCCCCTGGCGTATCAATTCGCCGGCCGAGGTCTCGCGCTTGCCGAGACCCAGAGTGAAGCGCACGGTCCCGTCCAAGAGCACGTAGAAGTCGTCGACCTCGTCGCCCACGGTATAGATCCGCGTATCGCTGGGATACGACTCGACGCGCCCGAGAGCGGCAATCCGGCCCAGCCTTGCTCCGTCCATGCCCGCGAAAAAGCGCGCCTGCGCGAGCAGTTCGCGCTCAGTGCGGCCGAGCGCGCGGGCGGCGATGTCCACCGCGCTACTTCTTCCACCCCACGAGTTCCTTGAACTTCGCCAGCTCGTCCGGCTTCATGAAGACCGTGTGCTCGGGGCCGGGATAGGCGCGCGAACGCACGTCGTCGCGGTACTCCGACAAGCCCTTTTCGAGGATGGGAACGAGGTCGGCGTACATTTTTGAGTGGCGCGGCGTGTGCTTCTCGTAGAGATGGAAGAGATCCGAGCCGATGATATGCACGCCATGCGCGCGGTTTCCCGCCCCCAGGCTGACCACCGGCACCGGCAGGGTCTCGGCGAGGAATTCACAGACCTCCGACGTCGTCACCTCGCACATGATCGAAAAGCAGCCCGCATCGACCATCGCCCAGGCGTCGTCGATCAGCTCCTTGGCGCGGTCCGCGGTCTTTCCCTGGGCGAAGAAACCGCCGAGCTGGGGCATGCGCATCGGCGTGATGCCGATATGGCCCTGGACCGGAATGCCCGCGCGCACGATGGCCGCGATATTCTTGGCGTGGTGCTGGTTGCCCTCGCACTTCATCACCTCGGCGCCGCCGAGGGAGACGTACTTCGCCGCGTTCTCCACCGCCTGCATCTCCGAAAGATGGAAGCTCATGTAGGGCATGTCCACCATGCGCAGCCCGTATTTCGACCCGCGCTTGACGGCCTGCGCCATGAACATCACTTCCTCGAAGGACACCGACGTCGTGTCTTCGTGGCCAAAGAGCACCATGCCGCCGGTATCCGACACGCAGAGAATATCGATGCCGACGCGGTCGGCGACGATCGCCGTCTCGTAGTCGTAGACCGCGAGCTGAACGATCGGATCGCCCTTTTTCATCTTTTCCACCAGCATGGGAATCGTGACCTTCTTGCGCGCAGGCGCTGTCGCCACGGGTTTCTGCTCGGCCATGTTGCTCCTCCTCTTGGTTGGTTCCTGCCTGCTCCCTGAATAACAAGACCGGGGCTTGCGCGCAAGCACTAAATCGCCTGCCATCGCGCCGTGTTTCCCCCCGAAACACCGTAGTCCCGGCGGAAACACGGCGTCGGCTCAGTCCGGAGTCTTCCTCGCGCGCTTGAGGCCCCATTGGCGCCGCCGCATCCAGAGGGCCTTGCGTCCGATTCCGAGCATGCGGGCGAGGTCGCTGTCCGTGTGAGAGCCCTGGAAGCGCTCGATCACCTCGCGCACGTACTCCTCTATCGCGAGCGGACGGCCGCCGCCGGGCAGCGGCTCGCTCGCCCGCACCATTGGCAGGGCCGGTGCGACTTCCGCAAGATCGCGTCCCGTGAGCAGGTCTCCCTGCGCCAGCAGGACCGAACGCTCGATGAAATTCTCCAGCTCGCGGACGTTCCCCGGCCAGCGATAGCTCAGCATGAAGCCCGTGAACTCGGCATCGAACGCGCGCACATTGCGACCGAACTTGCGGTTGTAGGCCTCGAGGAAATGGGTCGCGAGCAGGACGATGTCGCCGCCACGGTCACGCAGCGATGGAACTTCCACCGGCACCACGTTGAGGCTGTAGTAGAGATCCTTGCGGAACTGCCCCTGCGCCACCGGACCGCCGAGGTCGCGCGTCGTCGCCGCCAGCACGCGTACGTCAGCGGCCAGAGGGTGCGCCGCACCCACCGGTCTCACGGCCTTGTCCTCGATGACGCGCAGCAGCCGGGCCTGGAGCGCCTGCGGGAGTTCCGCGACCTCGTCGAGGACCAGGGTGCCGCCATGGGCTTCGCGTATCAGTCCCTCTGTCTGAGGCGCGGTGCTCGCGGGCGCGCCAAAAAGTTCCGACTCCAGCTTGGAAGGCGTGAACGCACCGCAGCTGACCGGCACGAAAGGGCCGCCGGCGCGTGGTCCGAGGTGATGCAGGTGCAGCGCGACGGATTCCTTGCCGGTGCCGGACTCCCCCGAGATCAGCACGTTGGTGTCCGAGGTGCCGATCCGACGCACGAGGTCGAGAACCCTGCGGATGCCGGGACTCTCGCCGAGTATGGGCGGGGGCGCGTACGCATTGCGCAGATTGCGGCGCAACGCGGCGTTCTCGCGCCGCATGCGGTGCTCGTCCAGCGCACGCCTGACCGCGTGCAGGAACTCGTCGTTGTCGAATGGTTTGACGAGGTAGTCGACGGCGCCCGCGCGCAGGGCCGCGATTGCGCTCTCCATCGAGGAGTAGCTGGTGATCATGACGATCGGCAGTTCACGGTCCGTGTCGCGTATCGCCCGCACCACCTCCAGTCCGGTGCCGTCGGGAAGCTTGAGGTCGGTGATGACCAGGTTCACGGTTGACAGCGGGATGCGGCGTCGGACCTGCGCGAAGGATCCCGCGCGCTCTACGCGATAGCCCTCTCGCACAAGCAGGAACTGGACGACCTCGGACATGCCGGGATCGTCCTCGACGACCAGAATCGTATCGCAATCCTGCCGCGTCATCGGGACGCCGCGCCGTGGCGGGGCAGTTCCACCTGCAGCCGGGCGCCGCCTGCCGGATCATTGCCGGCCTGGATCGTACCGCCGAGACCGTGAACGATTTCGTAGCAGATCGCGAGGCCCAGACCGGTGCCTTCACCCGGAGCCTTGGTGGTGCAGAACGGATCGAACACCTGCCGCAGTTGCGGCACGGGAATACCCGGCCCGCTGTCGGTTACGGTGACGCGCAGAGGCTCGCCGGGGGACGACTGCGCCATCGCGTCGATCATTCCGGCGCCGTTCATGGCTTGTGCGGCATTCAGCAGCAAATTGAAGAAAACCTGCTGCAGTTCGCCGGGGCGCGCGAGCGCTTGCGCGCCGATCGCACCCCGGTATTTCACGCGCACGCCGGAGCCCGCCGCACTGTGCCGCAGCAGGCCGATCGCCTCCTGCATCGCAGCATCGATCTCGACCCCTTCGAGGGCGTCACCGGTAACGCGCGAGAAGTCGCCCAGCTTCTTCGTGATCGCCAGTACTCGGGCGATGTTCGAGGCGATCGAGTCAAGGCCTTTTTCCACCGTTTCCGCGGTAACGCTCCGGCCTGAGCGCAGGATCTGAACCATCGAATGGATCGCGGCGAGCGGATTGGAGACTTCGTGGCATACGCCGGCGACCATGAAGCCAAGCGAGGCGAGACGCTGGGTCTGCAGGTCGGTGGGCGAGGGCGTGCTCGCGGTGTTTTGCGGCAGGCAGATGCAGAATCCGTATTGCGTCGATTGCCCGTAGGGGCCTGCCAGCCGCCGGACGCGGGCCACCGGATCGTCGCCGACATTGACCGGTTCGAGCACTGCACGCATGGCTGAATTTGCGTAGAGCACCTCGTCGTGTTCGCCGAGAAACATGACCGCTGCCGGAACTGCGTCGAGCAGCGTGCACAGGTCCGCGCCGGGCGGAGGAAAGAGAGAGGTCCTCGTCAGCATCTTGGGCGGGACGGGCTAGAAGAGCCCGACAACCTTGCCGTTGACGAGGTCGATCTTGTTGGCGGAGGGCACCTTCGGCAGCCCCGGCATGGTCATGATGTCGCCGCAGACCATGACCACGAACTCCGCCCCCGCCGACAGGCGCACCTCGCGGATGCTGATCGAGTGATTCGATGGCGCGCCGCGCAGCGCCGCGTCGGTGGAGAACGACATCTGGGTCTTCGCCACGCAGACGGGATAGTGGCCGTAGCCCTCGTCCTGCAGCTTGCGGATCTGCCCGCGCACCTTGGCGTCCGCCGTCACCTCGCTGGCGCGGTACACCTTCTTCGCGATCTTGCTCACCTTGTCCCACAGGGTGTCGGCGTCCTCGTAGACGAAGGTCGGCTTCGAGGGCTTCTCGCACATCTCGACCATCAGCTTCGCCACCTCCGCCGCCCCCTTGCCGCCCTCGCCCCAGTGCGTGGCGAGCACCACCGGCACGCCAAGCTTCGACATCTTCGACTTCAGCAGCTCGATCTCGGCCTGCGTATCC
>SXGT01545840.1_pt1 | contig 22833 bp, 10 predicted proteins | sample 3176221 | NCBI WGS metagenome assembly SXGT01 (sample SAMN11356862, study PRJNA531348) | freshwater metagenome | isolation source: freshwater sample F1-120 | place: China: Fuxian Lake, Yuxi | collected 2017-12-25
CACCAGCCGGTACTCGATATCTGCATCGTCTCCTCGGGCTTCCTCATCCGGGCCATCGCCGGCGGCGTGGCCGCCGGAATCCCGCTGTCGCACTGGTTCCTGCTGGTGATGGCCTTCGGGTCGTTGTTCATGGCGGCCGGCAAGCGCTACGCCGAGTTGCAGCTCGCCGAGCGCACCGGCGCCAAGATTCGCAAGTCGCTGGAGAGCTACACCAGTACCTACCTGACGTTCGTCTGGACGTTGTCGGCGACCGCGGTGGTGCTGTGCTACGGACTATGGGCGTTCGAGCAGGACGACAACGCCGGATCCTGGTACGTCATCTCAATGATCCCGTTCACCGTCGCCATCCTGCGTTATGCGGTCGATGTCGACGGTGGGATGGCCGGTGAGCCGGAGGAGATCGCGTTGCGCGACCGGGTTCTGCAACTGCTGGCCCTGGCCTGGATCGGAACCGTCATTGCCGCCGTCGTCTTCGGGTAACGCAGCCCCCGATCGCCGGATCTGGCCGGCCTTCCCCTTCTCGGTGTCGACCCGGATCAGCCTGTGGGTCTCGGTGGCGGTGGTGTCGGCGCTGTGGGCCTGGGGCGCGTGGCAGCGGCGCTGGATCGCCGACGACGGACTGATCGTGCTGCGCACCATCCGCAACCTGCTGGCCGGCAACGGCCCGGTGTTCAACGCCGGCGAGCGGGTGGAGTCCAACACCTCGACGGCGTGGACCTACCTGGTGTATCTGGGCAGCCTGGTCGGCGGCCCGCTGCGGCTTGAGTACGTCGCGCTTGCGCTCGCGCTGACCCTCAGCGTCGCCGGGGTGGTCATGGTCATGCTGGGCACGGCCCGGCTGTACGCGCCGAGCCTGCTCGGACGCAGTGCCGTCCTGCTTCCGGCCGGCGCGCTGGTCTACATCGCGGTCCCACCGGCCCGCGACTTCGCCACCTCCGGCCTGGAGAACGGTCTGGTCACCGGGTGGCTGGGGCTGCTCTGGTGGATGTTGGTCTGCTGGTCGCAACAGGCCGCCGCGCGAGCCCGGATCTGGTTCGTCGGCCTGCTTGCCTTCGTGGCGGGCCTGAGTGTGCTGGTGCGCCCGGAGTTGGCGCTCATCGGTGGTGCGGCTCTGGTGATGATGCTGATCGCCGAACGGGGGTGGCGGCGCCGCGCGGTGATCGTCGCGGCTGGCGGGCTGGTGCCGGTGGGCTACCAGATCTTCCGGATGGGCTACTACGGGCTGCTGGTGCCGCAGACCGCGATCGCCAAGGACGCCACCGGCAGCAAATGGGATCAGGGCTTGGTGTATCTGGCAAATTTCGCCGCGCCCTATGCGCTGTGGGTGCCGGTGTTGCTGCTGGCCGGACTGGGTGTGGCGACCCTCGCTGCCCGACGCGGCAATCCCGCACCGGCGGGCCGGATCCGGCTGGCCGCTCGGATCCAGAGCCCCTCGGCGGTGGTCGTGTTCATGCTCCTCAGCGGTGTGGTGCAGGGGATGTACTGGATCCGTCAGGGCGGCGATTTCATGCACGGGCGGGTGCTGCTGGCCCCGCTGTTCTGCCTGCTTGCTCCGGTCTCGGTCATCCCGGTGGCACTGCCGGGCGGACGCTGGTTCGCCCGCGAGGAGGGCCGCCTGCCCGGCGCGGTCAGCGCGGCGCTGTGGCTGGCCGTCGCCGGCTGGGCGCTGTGGGCGGCCGCATCGCCCGGTATGGGCGCCGACGCCACCCGGGTCACGTACTCCGGGATCGTCGACGAGCGCAAGTTCTACTCCCAGGCGACCGGGCACGCCCATCCGCTGACCGCCGCCGACTACCTGGACTACCCGCGGATGCGGTCGGTGCTGGTCGCCATCAACAACACCCCTGACGGCGCGCTGGTGCTGCCGTCGGGGAACTACGACGTCTGGGACGTGGTGCCCGCGTTACCGCCCACCCCGCCGCCCCCCGGGGTGCCGATGGACACCTGGCGCCGCCAGGTCGCCCCGCACACGGTGTTCTTCACCAATCTGGGAATGCTCGGGATGAACGTCGGACTCGACACCCGGGTGATCGACCAGATCGGACTGGCCAACCCGCTGGCCGCCCACACGGCGCGGCTGGAGGACGGCCGGATCGGCCACGACAAGAACCTTTTCCCGGACTGGGCGGTAGCCGAGGGTCCGTGGCTCAAGGAGCGGCCCTGGATTCCGCAGTACCTCGACGAAGGCTGGATCGAGCAGGCCGGGATCGCCCTGACCTGCCCGCAGACCGAGGAGATGCTGAAGTCGATCCGGGATCCGATGACCCGGCCGCGGTTCATCGGGAACCTCAACCGGGCCTGGGAGTTCACCCGATACCGCATCGACCGGGTGCCCGAGTACGACCTGATGCGGTGTGGGCTGGCCAAGCCGCCGCCGGATCGCCCGCCCTACACGGGGCTCCCGGCGACCGGCCCGTAACGCCCGGGTCGGCGCGGCCCGGGCTATCGCAACCAATCCCGGGCCTGCCCGTTCGCCGGTGTGATTCACTACGGGGCGACGATTCTTAGGGATGACCCCGGGGTGAGCGTGGTGAGGCGGGTATTGAGATGACGATGGGCCTGACGAAATTCCTCCGCGTCGTGGGCGCTGCGGTCCTGACGCTCGGAGTTTGGGGCGCGACCGCCCCGGCCGCCTCGGCCGCCGGGGTCGAGTACCTCATGGTTCCCTCGGCCGCGATGGGCCGAGACATCCCGGTCGCCTTCCAGGGTGGCGGCCCGCACGCGGTGGTGCTGCTCGACGCCTTCAACGCCGCTCCCGATGTGAGCAACTGGGTGACGGTCGGCAACGCGATGAACGCCCTGGCCGGCAGCGGCCTGTCGGTGGCCGCCCCGGCCGGGGGCGCCTACAGCATGTACACCAACTGGGAGCTGGACGGCAGCAAGCAGTGGGACACCTTCCTGGCCGACGAGCTGCCGAACTACCTGGCCGCCAACAAGGGCCTCGCACCCAACCGGCACGCGATCGTCGGGGCGGCCCAGGGCGGCTATGCCGCGATGGCCCTGGCGACCTTCCGGCCCGACCGGTACAGCTACGCAGGGTCGTTGTCGGGTTTCCTGACCCCGTCCAACACCCAGATGAACGGGCTGATCTCGAACGGCATCAACGCCAGCGGGGCGAATATCGACGCCATGTGGGGCGCGCCCCAACTGGGCCGGTGGAAGTTCCACGACCCCAACGTCCACATTCAGCTGCTGGTCAACAACAACACCCGACTCTGGGTGTTCAGCCCGGCGACGGTGGCCTGCAGCGATCCCGCGGCGATGATCGGCGCCTGTGCCGAGGCGCAGGGCAGTAACCGGACGTTCTACGCGCACTACCGCTCCATCGGCGGCCGCAACGGCCACTTCGACTTCCCCACCGGCGGCAACCACGACTGGGGTAACTGGGCAGGTCAGCTGGGGGCGATGGCCGGTGATATCTCCGCTGCCATCGGTTGAGCCGGTTGACGGAGTAGGTCGTTCCGTTAGCCATCCGGGACCCGTTGGTGCCTTGAGCGAACGCGCCAAGGCGGTACTGTGGGGAGCGTGCATGGTCCGGACGGGGGATCGCCCAGCAAACCCGCTGGCGGGTTGATGCGAGCCCTTCGCCCCGCTTCCCGCCGGGTGGCGCTTGCCGGAGTCCTCCCCGCCGTCTGCCTGTTGGCGGCCTGTGGTTCGGGCGGGGATCTGATCAGCTCGGTGGCCCTGCCGTCCCAGCAACAGGCCACGCGCTACGCCGATGGCGTCGACGTCGGGTCCTCGCCCACCGACGACCGGAAGTCCGGCACCCTGGCCCTTACCCCGGCGCAGCGCGAGTACCTGGACGGGTTGACCGCCGCCGGTGTGCGTCCCTCCAGTGAACTGCGGGCGCTCAGCATCGGCTCCTACGTCTGCCAGGCCCGTGCTGCCGGACAGAGCGACCAGGCGGTACGGGACTCCGTCGCACCCATGGTGCGCAGCGATGTCGCCGACGCGCATGCCGCGTCACCGCAGTCACCCGCGGCGCTGGACGCCGAGGCGGCCGTGGGCCGCTATATCGACCTCGCCACCCAGCGGCTTTGCTGATAGATGCCTCGAAGTTCACGGACGAACACCCGTCGCACGAATAACCGCCGCCGGCGACACCGACTCCTCGCGCTGATCGCCGCCGGCGCGGTCGCGGTCGTCGTCGCCCTGGCCGTCGCAATCATCGTGATCCTGCTGCGCCGGCCCGAGCCGTCGATCACGGCCATCCCGCCGACCGCGGTGCCGCCCACCAGTTCGCCGGTCAAGAAGCCGCGGCCGGCCTTCCAGGACGCCAGCTGCCCGGACGTCTCCATGATCGCGATCCCGGGTACTTGGGAGTCCTCGCCCACCGACGACCCGCTCAATCCGGGGCAGTTCCCGATAGCGCTGCTGCTCAACGTGACCCGGCCCATCCAGGAGCAGTTCGGCCGGGACCGCGTCGAGGTCTACACCGTGCCCTACACCGCCCAGTTCCACAATCCGCTCTCGGCGGACAAGCAGATGTCCTACAACGACAGCCGGGCCGAAGGCACTGCGGCGACGGTGCGGGCGATGACCGAGATCAACAACCGCTGCCCGCTGACCAGTTATGTGGTGGTCGGCTTCTCCCAGGGGGCGGTCATCGCGGGTGATCTGGCCAGCGACATCGGCAACGGACGCGGGCCGGTGGACGAGGACCTGGTGTTGGGGGTGACCCTGATCGCCGACGGCCGCCGCCAGCCCGGCGTCGGTCAGGAGGTCGGACCCAATCCGCCCGGGCAGGGCGCCGAGATCACGCTCAAGGAGGTTCCGACGCTCTCGGCGCTCGGGCTGACGATGAGCGGGGAACGCCCGGGCGGTTTCGGCGCTCTGAACAACCGGACCAACCAGATCTGTGCGGCGGGCGACCTCATCTGCGCGGCGCCGCAGTCGGCGTTCAACATCGCCAACCTCCCGAAGACGCTCGACGTGCTGACGGCGGGGGCGGGTCAGCCCATTCACGCGATGTACGCCACCCCGCAGTTCTGGAACGTCGAGGGACAGACCGCGACACTGTGGACCCTCAACTGGGCCCGCGGCCTCATCGAGAACGCCCCCACGCCACCGCACGGCTGATACGGCACGCTGGCGGCCCGAGATTTGGTGTTGGCCGATAGAAGGCCTAACATTAAGAAAAAAATAAGACCAAGAAAACGGCTGGATTCCGGCGCTATGCCAATCCTGCCGCCCCGACCGCGGTGACCTGGATGCTCTGTACGATCTGGGAGGCTCGGGTTACCACGGCCGCCCCACCGTGTTCTGACAGGAGAGTGGTATGCCGTTCCATAACCCCTTCATCAAGGACGGGCGGATCACCTTCCCCGAGGGTGCGAGTCTGGTCAAACACGTCGAACGCTGGGCCAAAGTCCGCGGCGACAAGCCGGCCTACCGTTTCCTGGACTTCTCCACCGAGCGGGACGGGGTCGCGCGTGTTCTGACCTGGGCCGACTTCGGAGCCCGCAACCGCGCCCTCGGCGCCCGACTGCAGCAGGTGACCCAACCCGGTGACCGGGTGGCGATCCTGTGCCCGCAGAACCTGGACTATCTCGTCGCCTTCTTCGGCACCCTGTACTCCGGCCGGATCGCCGTGCCGTTGTTCGACCCCTCCGAGCCCGGCCACGTCGGCCGCCTGCACGCGGTGCTCGACGACTGCGCGCCGTCGGCGATCCTGACCACCACCGACGCTGCCGAAGGGGTGCGCAAGTTCTTCCGATCCCGGCCCGCCAAGGAGCGTCCACGGGTGATCGCCGTCGATGCGATCCCCGTCGAGGTGGGAGCCACGTGGGAACATGTCGACACGGTCAACGAGGACACCATCGCCTACCTTCAGTACACCTCCGGATCGACCCGGATCCCCACCGGCGTTCAGATCACGCATCAGAACCTGGCCACCAACGTCGTGCAGGTGATCGAAGCCCTCGAGGGCGAGGAGGCCGACCGGGGCGTCTCCTGGCTGCCGTTCTTCCACGATATGGGGCTGGTCACGGCACTGCTGCCGTCGCTGATCGGCCACTACTTCACCTTCATGACTCCGGCGGCGTTCGTCCGCCGGCCGATTCGCTGGATGCGGGAGATCGCCCGTCAGCCAGGTGACACCGGCGGCACCATCTCGGTGGCCCCGAACTTCGCCTTCGACCACGCGGCGGCCCGCGGCGTGCCCAAGGACGGCGAGGAACCGCTGGATTTGTCCAACGTCAAGGCCATCCTCAACGGCAGCGAGCCCATCTCGGCGGCCACCGTGGCGCGGTTCAACGCCGCGTTCGGCCCGTTCGGGTTCCCCGCCAAGGCGATCAAGCCGTCCTACGGTCTGGCGGAGGCGACGTTGTTCGTGTCCACCACGCCGTCCGACGACGAGCCGACGATCATCGCGGTGGATCGTGACGAACTGAACGCAGGCCGGTTCGTACCGGTACCCGAGGACTCCCCGAAGGCGGTCGCCCAGGCCGGGGCCGGCAAGGTCGGGGTGGGGGAGTGGGCGGCGATCGTCGACCCCGAGAGTGCCAGCGAGGTGCCTGACGGGCAGATCGGCGAGATCTGGATCAGCGGTAACAACATGGGTACCGGGTACTGGAACAAGCCCGAGAAGACGGTCGAGACCTTCCAGAACATCCTCAAGTCCCGCGCCACGCCCTCGCACGCCGAGGGTGCGGCCGACGATGCCACCTGGGTGCGCACCGGCGATCTGGGCGCCTACCACGACGGCGAGCTCTACATCACCGGTCGCACCAAGGACCTGGTGATCATCGACGGCCGCAACCACTATCCGCAGGATCTGGAGTACTCCGCCCAGGAGGCCTCCAAGGCCGTGCGCACCGGTTTCGCCGCGGCGTTCTCGGTGCCGGCCAACCAGCTGCCCGAGGAGGTGTTCACCGACGCCCACGCGGGCCTCAAACGCGACCCCAGTGACACCTCCGAGCAGTTGGTGATCGTCGCCGAGCGGGCGGCCGGAGCCCACAAGATGGATATAGGTCAGGTGGCCGACGCCATCCGGGCGGCCATCGCGGTCCGTCACGGAGTCACGGTGCGCGATGTGCTGTTGACCCCGGCCGGCGCGATTCCGCGCACCTCGAGCGGCAAGATCGGCCGGCGGGCATGCCGGACCGCCTACCTGGACGGCAGCCTGCGCTCCGGGAAGGTCGCCAACGACTTCCCCGACGAGGCCTGAGATGTCTGAATCGGATATCCCGGAGACCGCACCGGACCAGATCGTCATCGCGCCGGAGCATGAACTGAGCGCACCGCGCACCGACATATCTGTCCCGGAGATGCGCGCGTGGCTGCGCAACTGGGTGGCTAACGCCACCGGACAGCCGGCCGACTCCGTCGACGAGACCGTGCCGATGGTCGAGTTGGGACTGTCCTCACGCGACGCGGTGGCGATGGCCACCGATATCGAGGACATGACCGGGGTCACGCTGACCGCGACGGTGGCCTTCCGCCACCCCACCATCGAGGCACTCGCGACCGTCATCGTCGAGGGTGAGCCGGAGTCCGACGCCGACGCCGCCCTGGACTCCGAGGACTGGACGCGGACCCGGGATGTCGAGGAGATCGCGATCGTCGGCCTGGCGACCCGATTCCCCGGCGACATGAACACCCCCGCGCAGATGTGGCAGGCGTTGCTGGAGGGCCGCGACGCCATCACCGACCTACCGGAGGGCCGCTGGTCGGAGTTCATGGAGGAGCCGCGCCTGGCCGAGCGGATCCGCAAGGCCCGCACCCGCGGCGGGTATCTGAGCGATATCAAGGGTTTCGACTCCGAGTTCTTCGCGCTGTCGAAGATGGAAGCCGACAACATCGACCCGCAGCAGCGGATGGCCCTCGAACTCACCTGGGAGGCACTGGAATTCGCCCGAATTCCGGCCTCGAGCCTGCGTGGCCAGAACGTCGGGGTGTTCGTCGGCAGCTCGACGAATGACTACAGCTATCTGGCGATGATGGACCCGCGCACCGCGCACCCGTACGCCATCACCGGCACCGCCAGTTCGATCATCGCCAACCGGGTGTCCTACTTCTACGACTTCCGCGGTCCGTCGGTGGCGGTGGACACCGCCTGCTCGTCCTCGCTGGTCGCCGTGCATCAGGGCGTGTCGGCGCTGCGCGCCGGCGAGGCCGACGTGGTGATCGCCGGCGGCGTCAACGCGCTGGTCACCCCCGCAGTCACCCTCGGCTTCGACGAGGTCGGCGGGGTGCTCGCCCCGGACGGGCGGATCAAATCCTTTTCGGCCGACGCGGACGGCTATGCCCGCTCCGAAGGCGGCGGCATGCTGGTCCTCAAGCGGCTGTCCGACGCCCGGCGGGACGGCGACGAGATCCTCGCGGTCATCGCCGGCAGTGCGGTCAACCACGATGGTCGGTCCAACGGCATGCTGGCACCCAATCCCGACGCCCAGGCCGACGTGCTGCGCAAGGCCTACCGCGACGCCGGTGTCAACCCGCGAACCGTGGATTACATCGAGGCCCACGGCACCGGAACCATCCTCGGCGATCCGATCGAGGCCGACGCGCTGGGACGTGTGGTGGGCCGCGGCCGCAGCGCCGACCAGCCCGCCCTGCTCGGCGCCGTCAAGTCCAATGTCGGCCACCTCGAGTCCGCCGCCGGCGCCGCCAGCCTGGCCAAGGTGGCATTGGCGTTGCGCAACAACAGGATTCCACCCTCGATCAACTACGCGGGGCCCAACCCGTACATCGACTTCGACGGGGTGCACCTCAAAGTCGCCGACACCGCGACCGATTGGCCGCGTTACAGCGGGCATGCCATCGCCGGGGTGTCCGGGTTCGGCTTCGGCGGCGCGAACGCCCACCTGGTGCTGCGCGAGGTCCTGCCCGAGGATCTCGTCGAGCCCGATCCCGAACCCGAGGAGGCCGGCGCGCAGGCGGATGCCCCCGCCGCCGACGCCGTCTACGTCGGGGGCGTCCGGATGGACGAGTACGGCGAGTTCATCGACGAGGATGACGATGTCCAGTATCGCGACGTCACCGTGCACGTCTCCGACGCTGAGCCCGAACTTCCCCCGCTGACCGAGGAGGCCCTGCGCCTGCTGGACGTCGCTCGCGAGGAATTGGCCGCCGGGCAGGCCGCAGATCCGATCAAAGCCGTTGTGCCGCTGGCCGTGTCGGGGTTCCTGACCTCGCGTAAGCGGGTAGCGGCAGCCGAGTTGGCCGACTGGATCGACAGTCCGGCCGGCAGGGCCGCGTCCCTGGAGTCGATCGGCCGGTCGTTGTCCCGCCGCAATCACGGGCGCTCCCGCGCCGTGGTGATGGCCCACGACCACGACGAGGCCGTCAAGGGCCTGCGCGCGATCGCCGACGGCAAGCAGACCCCGATGGTCTACAGCGCCGACGGCCCGGTGACCAACGGCCCGGTGTGGGTGCTGGCCGGCTTCGGTGCCCAGCATCGCAAGATGGGCAAGAGCCTCTATCTCCGTGACGAGGTCTTCGCCGAGTGGATCAACACGGTCGACAGCCTGATTCAGGACGAGCGTGGCTACTCGATCCTGGAGATGATTCTCGATGACTCGATCGATTACACCGATGAGACCTGCGAGTATCCGATCGAGGTCGTGCAACTGGTCATCTTCGCCATCCAGATCGCCCTCGGCGAGCTGCTGAAGCACCACGGTGCACACCCCGCAGCGGTAGTGGGGCAGTCCCTGGGCGAGGCTGCCGCGGCCTACTTCGCCGGCGGTCTGTCCCTGGCCGATGCCACCCGAACCATCTGTGCCCGTTCGCATCTGATGGGCGAGGGTGAGGCGATGCTGTTCGGCGAGTACATCCGGCTGATGGCACTCGTTGAGTACTCCGCCGAGGAGATCGCCTCGGTGTTCTCCGACTTCCCCGATCTGGAGGTGTGCGTCTACGCGGCCCCCACCCAGACCGTGATCGGGGGTCCGCCGGCTCAGGTCGACGCGATCATCGAGCGGTGTGAGGCGGAGGGCCGCTTCGCCCGCAAGTTCGCGACCAAGGGCGCCAGCCACACCACCCAGATGGATCCGCTGCTCGGGGAGTTGGCGGCGGAGTTGCAGGGCATCGCCCCGCATCCGGTGAAGATCGGCTACTTCTCCACCGTGCACGAGGGTGCCTACATCCGCCCCGGCGAGGTCATCCACGAGGTGGACTACTGGAAGAAGGGCCTGCGGAACAGCGTCTACTTCACCCAGGGAGTCCGCAACGCCGTGGACAACGGGCACACCACTTTCCTCGAGCTTGCTCCCAATCCGGTGGCGCTCATGCAGGTCGGGTTGACCACGGCCGCCGCGGGTCTGCACGACGGGCAGCTGATCCCCACCCTCGCCCGCAAGCAGGACGAGGTCGAGTCGGTGCTCGCCGCCATGGCGCAGCTCTACGTCCACGGCCACGACCTCGATTTCCGCACGCTGTTCTCCGCGGGGGATTACGCCGACATCCCGCCGACCCGCTTCAAGCGCAAGGAGCACTGGCTCAACGCGCATTTCTCCGCCGACGGTTCGGCGCTCATCCCGGGCACCCACGTGGCGATGCCGGACGGCCGACACGTCTGGGAGTACGCCGGCGGAGGTCAGACCGACTTGGCCGCGCTGGTGAAAGCCGCTGCAGTACAGGTTCTTCCGGATGCGACGCTGACAGCTTCCGAGCAGCGGGCGGTACCCGGCGAGGGCGCCCGGCTGGTCACCACCCTGACCCGGCACCCCGGCGGCGCCTCGGTCCAGGTGCATGCCCGGATCGAGGAGTCCTTCACGTTGGTGTACGACGCCATCGTGAGCCGCGCGGGCGCACCGTCGGCGCTGCCGGCGGCGGTGGCGACCGGTGTCGCGGTCGCCGCACCGGTCGCTGCGGAGCCCGAAGGAGAACCCGGGCAACCCGACGCCGAGATTCTGCACGACAACCTCACCGCCGGCGCCGGCGTCGGCGCCGCCCTGGGCAAGTGGTCGCCGGATTCCGGTGAGACGGTCCATGACCGGTTGTCCACCATCGTCGGCAGTGCCATGGGGTACGAGCCCGAGGATCTGCCGTGGGAGGTCCCACTGATCGAGCTGGGATTGGACTCCCTGATGGCGGTGCGGATCAAGAACCGCGTGGAGTACGACTTCGACCTGCCCCCGATTCAGCTGACCGCGGTCCGCGACGCCAACCTTTACGCCGTCGAGAAGCTCATCGAGTACGCGATCGAGCACCGCGACGAGGTCTCCGAGCTCGCCGAGCACCAGAAGGGCATGACTGCCGAGGAGATCGCCGCGGAGCAGGCCAAGCTGGCGGCCGGGGAGATTCCCGCGGAGCTGGCGGAGAAGCTGGCCGCCAAACACCCGGAGACGGGTCCGGCGATCCCCCCGCCGCCGACCAACCCGGCGGGCCCGGACGCCCCGGCACTGAACACCCCGGCCGCGGCTGCCGCGAAGGTGCTCACCCAGCAGGCCGTCGTCGATGCTCTCGGTACCGATGTTCCCCCGCGCGAGGCGTCGGAACGGGTCACCTTCGCGACCTGGGCGATCGTTACCGGAAAGTCGCCCGGCGGCATTTTCAACGAGCTGCCGACGATCGACGACGACACGGCGGACAAGATCGCGTCCCGTCTCTCCGAGCGGTGCGAGGGCACGATCACCGCCGAGCAGGTCCGCGCGGCGGCCACCATCGAGGAGCTCGCCACCGTGGTGCGCGAGTACCTGGAAGCGGGCGAACTCGAGGGTTTCGTCCGGACCCTGCGGGCGCGACCGGAGGGATCCGACCGGGTTCCGGTGTTCGTCTTCCACCCGGCGGGCGGTTCGACGGTGGTGTACGAGCCGTTGCTCAAGCGACTGCCCGCCGACACCCCGATGTACGGGTTCGAACGGGTCGACGGCTCGATCGAGGAACGCGCCGCCGAATACCTGCCCAAGTTGCGCGAGTTGGGCGGCAATGGACCCTTCATCCTGGTCGGCTGGTCGTTGGGCGGGGTGCTGGCCTACGCGTGCGCCATCGGGCTCGCCAAGGCCGGTGCCGACGTGCCCTTCGTCGGCCTGATCGACACGGTGCGCGCCGGCGAGGAGATTCCGCAGACCACCGAGGAGATCCGGGCCCGCTGGGACCGCTACGCGCTGTTCGCCCAGCGCACCTTCAATGTGGAGATCCCCGCGATCCCGTACGAGGAACTCGAGGTTCTCGACGACGCCGGTCAGGTCGCTTTCGTGCTCAACGCGGTCAAGGACAGCGGAGTCGACATCCCCGGCGGCATCATCGAGCACCAGCGCACGTCCTATTTGGACAACCGCGCCATCGACACCGCGCGGATCGAGCCGTACGACGGGCATGTGACGCTCTACATGGCCGATCGCTATCACGATGACGCCATCATGTTCGAGCCCCGCTACGGTATCCGCCAGCCCGACGGCGGCTGGGGTGAATTCGTCGCCGACCTCGAGGTGGTGCCGATCGGGGGCGAGCACATCCAGGCCATCGACGAGCCGTACATTGCCAAGGTGGGTGCCCACCTGAGTGCGGCCATCGACCGGATCCAGGCCCACAACGATCAGGCGGAGCAGGAGACGTAGTGACCAACAGGACCACCGCCGAGCTGCTGGCCGAACTGCGTGAGAAGCTCCAGCTCGCCGCCGAGCCCGGCGGCGAGGCGGCGGCCGCCAAGCGCGACAAGCGCGGCATCCCGAGCGCGCGGGCCCGGATCCACGAGCTGCTCGACCCGGGTAGTTTCCTGGAGGTCGGGGCACTGGCCCGCACTCCCGGCGACCCGAACGCGCTCTACGGTGACGGCGTCGTCACCGGGCACGGCACCATCAACGGGCGGCCGGTCGGCGTCTTCTCCCATGATCAGACCGTTTTCGGTGGTTCGGTCGGAGAGATGTTCGGCCGTAAGGTGGCCAAGCTGATGGAGTGGGTGGCCATGGTCGGCTGCCCGATCATCGGCATCAACGACTCCGGCGGCGCCCGTATCCAGGACGCGGTCACCTCGCTGGCCTGGTACGCCGAACTCGGACGTCGCCATGAACTGCTGTCCGGCGTGGTCCCGCAGATCTCGATCATCCTGGGCAAGTGCGCCGGTGGCGCGGTCTACTCGCCGATCCAGACCGATCTGGTGGTCGCGGTCCGCGACCAGGGCTACATGTTCGTCACCGGTCCCGACGTCATCAAGGACGTCACCGGCGAGGAGGTCAGCCTCGACGAACTCGGCGGCGCGGACTATCAGGCCCGCTACGGCAATATCCACCAGGTGGTCGACTCCGAGAAGGCGGCCTTCGCCTACGTCCGGGATTTCCTGGAGTTCCTGCCGCCCAACACCTTTGATGACGCGCCGGTGATCAATCCGGGGCTCGAGCCGGAGATCACGCCGCACGATCTCGAACTCGACGGAATCGTGCCCGATGCCGACAACATGGCCTATGACATGCACGAGATCCTGATCCGGATCTTCGACGACGGAGACTTCCTCGACGTCGCCGCCCAGGCCGGGCAGGCCATCATCACCGGCTTCGCCCGCGTTGACGGCCGACCGGTCGGGGTGGTCGCCAATCAGCCGATGCACATGTCCGGTGCCATCGACAACGAGGCCTCCGACAAGGCCGCCCGCTTCGTGCGGTTCTGCGACTCGTTCAACACTCCGTTGGTGTTCGTCGTGGACACCCCGGGATTCCTTCCCGGCGTCGAGCAGGAGAAGAACGGAATCATCAAGCGCGGCGGGCGTTTTCTGTACGCCGTGGTGGAAGCCGACGTCCCGAAGGTGACGTTGACCATCCGCAAGTCCTATGGCGGGGCGTATGCGGTGATGGGATCCAAGCAGCTCACCGCCGACCTCAACTTCGCCTGGCCCACCGCGCGGATCGCGGTGATCGGGGCGGAGGGCGCGGCCCAGCTCCTGGTGAAACGATTCCCCGATCCCACCGCACCGGAGGTGCAGAAGATCCGCGCGGACTTCATCGAGGGTTACAACCTGAACATGGCGATTCCCTACATCGCCGCCGAGCGGGGGTTCATCGACGCGGTCATCGAGCCGCATCAGACCCGTCTGATGCTGCGCCGGTCGATGAGACTGTTGCGGGACAAGCAGATTCAGCGCGCACAGCGCAAGCACGGCCTGATTCCGATCTAAACCATGAACAGCCCGGAGCGTCGGCTCTACATCTTCCCGCACACCGGCGGATCGGCGGATTTCTACGTGCCCTTCGCCAAGGCGTTCGCCGGGGGCACCGCGTGTGTCGCGGTCCAGTACCCCGGTAGGAAGGCCGGCCGGGACCTCTCGCAGTACACCAGCATTCCCGACCTCGCCGACCGGCTCAGCACCATGCTCAAACCGGCCGAACCGCAACCGGGCCGGGTGGCGTTCTTCGGGCACAGCATGGGTGCCCTGCTGGCCTTCGAGATGGCACTCCGTTTCGAGCGGGCGGGTAACCCGATCGCGGCGTTGTTCGTGTCGGCCAGCGCTGCCCCCGGGTTCATGCGTCAACGGGCCGATCTGATGGGGTCGGACCTCCAATTGCTCACGATGGTCAGCGATGTCACCGGCGCCAACCCGGAGTTCCTCAACAACGACCAGTTCGCCGCCACCCTGCTGCCGACCTTGCGCGGGCTGAAGGCGATCGCGTCCTACGAGTGCCCGCCGGAGGCTACCGTCTCCTGCCCGATTCACGCCTTGATGGCCGATGACGACGAGTTGGCGACCACCGACCTGATGACGCCCTGGGAGCAGCGCACCACCGCGCAGTTCGACCTCACGGAGTTCCCGGGCGATCACTTCTACATCAACACCAACCTGCCGCAGCTGTCCCAGTGGGTTCAGGAGCGGATCGTCTAGCGAGCCCCGGCGAGTTCGCTGGTCGACCACACCCGGGCGGATCGGCAAATGCCGCGCCCGCTCACCGGTGGCAAATGTGGTGACGAACACCCAGCTGGGCGTCTTGTGAGCAAATTCACTATGGCGGGCAAAAGGGCTGTTCAGACCCTCGCTCGACGTTGCTGACCTGGCCGCACGGGGTACCGGCTGGTATGCTAGGGGACGACGCACGCTCAGGCCAGGAGGGTTTTCGCCGCCCCCCGGTCAGTCTTCTCGACAAGCCTGTCACGCGTGTGCGCCCGACAAGTTCGGGCCCAGTGACTCAGGTGGGGAGTCCCGCCGGAGCTGACAGAGACAACGCGAAGAGGCCATCCATGCTGCACACCGACATGACCCTGCCTGCCCTGCTGCGCCACCAGGCGAGCACCCAGGGCGACGCCCTGGCCTTCACCTTCGCCGACGGAGAGGTGCTCGGGGCCGGCCACCCGGAAACCCTGACCTGGCACCAGCTGTACCGGCGGGTGCTCACGCTGGCCGAGGAATTGCGCCGAACCGCCGTCAAGGGGGACCGCGCGGCGATCCTGGCGCCGCAGGGACTCGATTACATCGTGGCGTTCTACGCGTCGCTGCAGGCCGGCCTGATCGCGGTGCCGCTGTCGGTGCCGATGTTCGGCGTCCACGACCAGCGGGTCGAGTCCGCGCTGGCCGACAGCGCACCTTCGGTGCTGCTGACCACCTCCGCGGCGGTGGCCGATGTCAACAAGTACGCCACCCCGCACGGCGGGCGGCCGGCCCCGGTCGTCATCGAGGTCGACATCATCGACGTCGACGCGACCCGTGAACTCGACGAGACCGACGATTCCCGCCACGGCCCCGCCTATTTGCAGTACACCTCGGGGTCGACCCGCACCGCGGCCGGCGTGATCGTCTCGCACCGCAACGTGACCAGCAATATCGAGGCTGCCGCGGCCGACTACTTCAGTGAGTTCGGCGGCACGCTTCCCGCCGAGACCTCGATGGTGTCCTGGCTGCCCTTCTTCCACGATATGGGTCTCATCATCGGGGTCTGTGCGCCCGTGGTGACCGGCTGCGACGCGGTGCTGACCAGCCCGCTGGCGTTCCTGGCCAAGCCGGCCAGCTGGATGCAGCTGATGGCGAAGAACCCGCTGTGCTTCTCGGCCGCCCCCAACTTCGCCTTCGAGCTCGCGGCACGCCGCACCTCCGACGCCGATCTGGCGGGCCTGGACCTGAGCCGGGTGCACGGCATTCTCAGCGGTGCCGAACGGGTTCACCACGGCACCGTCACCCGGTTCATCGACCGTTTCGCCAGGTTCGGGCTCACCGAGAAGGTGATCCGGCCGTCGTTCGGCCTGGCCGAGGCAACCCTGTTCGTCGTGGCGTCGCCGATCTCCGACACCGTCGCCACCGCCCGATTCGACCTCGATCAGCTCGCCGCGGGCATCGCCCAACGCTGCGCGGCCGAGGAGGCCGGCGGAACCGAACTGGTCAGCTACGGGCCGCCGCAGGCCTACGAGGTTCGTATCGTCGACCCGGAGACCGGCATCGAGAAGCCGGCCGGTTCCATCGGCGAGATCTGGACGCGCGGGGACAATGTCGCGTTGGGGTACTGGCGCAAGCCCGAGCAGACCACCCGGGTGTTCCGGGCCAGGATCAACAACCCGTCGCCGGGCACCCCGGCCGGACCCTGGCTGCGTACCGGTGATCTCGGCGCGATCTCCGACGGCGAGCTGTTCATCATGGGCCGGCTCAAGGACCTGTTGATCGTCGACGGCCGTAACCATTACCCGGAGGACATCGAAGCCACCATCCGCGAGATCACAGGTGGCCGGGTCGCCGCGATCGCCGTCGAGGACGAGGCGTCGGAGAACCTGGTGGCCATCGTCGAGGTGAAGCCCGCCCCGCAGAAGGACCCGGGACTGGACGAGGTCAAGCACGAGGTTGCCGACGCGGTCTGGAAACTGCACAATCTTCGCGTCGACGACCTGGTTCTGGTATCACCCGGCTCCATCCCGATCACGACCAGCGGCAAGATCCGCCGCTCGTCGTGCGGGCAGCTCTACCGCCAGGGCGAATTCCAGCGCATGGACATCGCGGTATGACCTCAGCCGGCGACGAGGAGGCCGACCTTCGCCACTGGCTGGTCGATTACCTGGTCACCAACGTCGGGTGCAGCCCCGACAAGATCCACGTCGACCTGCCGTTCAACGAACTCGGTGTCGGATCACGCGAGGGCGTGGTGCTGGCCGGTGAGCTGACCGAACTGCTGGGTCACCATGTCTCGCCGGTCGACATCTGGCAGAACCCGACGGTGGCCGGTTTGGCGCACGCGCTCGTCCACCCCGATGCCGAGCCGAGCCGCCCCGCCGAGGGCGGTGCCGCCGCCCCGGACGAACCGATCGCCATCATCGGGCTGGGCTGCCGGATGCCCGGGGATCTCAACGGCCCCGAGGCGCTGTGGGACTTCCTGGCGGAGCGCCGCTCGGCGGTCACCACCGTGCCCGACGACCGCTGGGGACCGTTCGACGACGGCTCCGCCGCGACCGCCCGGGCGCTGGCGGGGACCACGAAGTGGGGTTCGTTCCTCGCCGATGTCGCCGGATTCGACGCCGACTACTTCGGCATCGCCCCGATCGAGGCCGACTACATCGATCCCCAGCAGCGTCTGATGCTCGAAGTCACCGTCGAGGCACTCGAGCACGCCGGGATTCCGGCTGAGTCGCTGCAACGCTCACAGACCGGGGTGTTCGTCGGATCGTGTGTCAGCGAGTACGGCGTGCTGGCCTCCCGCGACATCAGTGGCATCGAGGCGTGGACGGGTACCGGGGCCGCGCTGAGCATCATCGCCAACCGGCTGTCATATTTCCTGGACCTCCGCGGTCCGTCGTTGACCATCGACACCGCCTGCTCCTCGTCGCTGGTGGCGGTGCACCTGGCCTGCCAGAGTCTGCGCAGCGGCGAATCGGAACTGGCTATCGCCGGCGGGGTCAACCTGCTGCTCTCGCCGGTGGTGACGCGCAGCTTCGACCAGGCCGAAGCGATGTCCCCGACGGGCGCCTGTCATGCGTTCGACGCCGCGGCGGACGGTTTCGTCCGGGGAGAGGGCTGTGGGGTGGCCGTTCTCAAACGGCTCTCCGACGCGGTCCGTGACGGTAACCGGATCCTCGCCGTGGTGCGGGGCTCGGCCGTCAACTCCGACGGGCGGTCAAACGGGCTGATGGCGCCCAACCCGGCGGCGCAGGCGGCGGTACTGCGGGCGGCGTGTGCCGATGCCGGCGTGGAACCGGCCGCGATCGACTACGTGGAGAGTCACGGGACCGGAACCCTGCTGGGCGATCCGATCGAGGCCCGGGCACTGGGGGCGGTGTACGGGCGGGGACGCCAACCCGACGCCCCGTTGCTGGTCGGCGCCGCCAAGACCAACCTGGGGCACCTTGAGGCCGCCGCCGGCATCGCGGGCCTGATCAAAGCCACGCTGGCGATCCAGCGTGGCGAGATCCCACCCAATCAGCACTTCGACAACCCCAACCCGCACATCCCGTTCGACGAGTTGCGTCTGAAGGTGGTCGACCGTGCGGTGGACTGGCCTGCGACCGGACGGCCACGGCTGGCCGGGGTTTCGGCGTTCGGCTTCGGTGGCACCAACGCGCACGTGATCCTCGGACAGTCGCCGCAGGCACCGCACCGCCTGCCGGTGGCTCCGCCACCGGTGACGACCCTGGTGGTCAGCGGCAAGAGCCCGGAGCGCCTCGCGGCGACGGCCGGGATGCTGGCCGATTGGATGACCGGCGCGGGGTCGCGCGTTGCGCTGGCCGATGTCGCCCACACCCTCAACCACCATCGCACCCACCAGGCGAGCTTTGCCACCGTGTGTGCCGCCGACCGCGCCGAGGCGGTGGCCGGGCTGCGCGCGCTGGCAGCCGGCGAGATTGCCGACGGGGTGGTCGGCCCGCATCCGGGCGCGTGCGGGCCGGGTGTGGTGTTCGTCTACTCGGGACAGGGTTCCCAGTGGGCCGGTATGGGCCGGCGGCTACTCGCCGACGAGCCGGCGTTCGAGGCCGCCGTCGCGGCATTGGAGGACGACTTCGTCGCCGAGGTCGGGTTCTCGCTGCGCGAGGTGCTGGAGAGCGGACGCGAGGTGACCGGTGTCGAGCAGATTCAGCCGGTGCTGGTCGGGACGCAGTTGGCCCTGACCGCCTTGTGGCGCTCCTATCGGGTGGAACCGGATGCGGTGATCGGCCATTCGATGGGTGAGGTGACCGCGGCCGTGGTGGCCGGGGCGCTGACGCCGGCCGAGGGCTTCCGGGTGATCGCCACCCGCTCCCGGCTGATGTCGCGCCTCTCGGCCAGCGGAGCGATCGCCTTGCTCGAACTCGATCCGTCGGCCACCGAAGCGCTGATCGCCGATTTCCCCGAGGTGACGGTCGCCGTTTACGCATCGCCGCGCCAGACCGTGGTTGCCGGCCCGACCGCCGCCGTCGACGCGGTCGTCGAACGGGCGACCGCGCAGAACACCTTCGCCCGCAGGGTGAACGTCGACGTGGCCTCCCACCACGCGATGATGGACCCGGTCCTTGTCGAACTCAACGATGCGCTGGCCGATCTGGTCCCCGGATTTCCCGTGATCCCCGTGATCTCCACCGTCGAAAACGCCGGCGAGGCACCGCAATTCGACGCCGCACACTGGGTGGCCAACCTGCGCAACCCGGTCCGATTCAGCGACGCGATCGCCGCCGCCGGTGCCGACCATTGCACCTTCATCGAGGTCAGCCCACACCCGCTGCTCACCAAGGCCATCTCCGACACCCTCGAGGACCCGGTGCTCGGCAACGCCCATCACCACAGCATCGGCACCCTGGTTCGCGACGCCTATGACACCGTCGCCTTCCACACCTGTCTCAACGCGACGTTCACTGCCGGGCCGCCGGTCGGTGACCACCCCGCCGAACCGCACCCGGCGCTTCCGGCCACGCCCTGGCGGCACACCCGGCATTGGCTGGATTTCGCCCCCGGCACCGGCTTCGGGGCGCTCCGCAGCGGTCCGCGAGCGCGGGTCGCCGAGTATGGGGGAGTCCCTTCGGACTGGCTCTACGAGCCCGTCTGGCCGACCCGCCCGCTGGACGCGACGCAGGCCGACGGCGGCACATGGCAGGTGCTCGGTGACCCCGCACTGGCCGCCGCACTCGGCGATGATGGCACCGCGAACGCCCAGCACGTCCTGTACGCGCCGCCTGTGCCGGATTCGCCGATCGACCTCGCTGCGGCATACCGGCTGTTCAACGAGGCCCGCGGCGTCGCGACCGAGTTGGCCGCCCGGCCCGCACCGCCCACGCTGTATTTCCTGACCCGCAATGCCCAGCCGGTGACCGACGGCGACCGGGCCAATCCCGTGCACGCGGTGCTCTGGGGACTCGGGCGCACCCTGGCACTCGAGCACCCGGAGATCTGGGGCGGCGTCATCGACGTCGACGAGTCGATGCCGGCGGTGCTGGCCGCCCGCCTTGTTCGCGCCGAAGCGCAGTCCGGCGACGGGGAGGACCAGGTCGTGTACCGCGCCGGTCGCCGGCACGTACCGCGTCTGCAACCCACGAGCCCCTCGGCTGCGGCCGACGTGGACAATGGGACAAGCCACCTCGTCATCGGGGCTACCGGCCATATCGGGCCCTCCCTGATCGCCCAGCTTGCCGCCATGGGTGCCGGCACGATCGTCGCGGTGTCGCGCAACCCCGGCGAGAAGTTGACGGAGCTCAGGCAACGCCTGGCCGAGACCGGCACCCGGCTCGTCGAGGTCGCCGCGGATGTCACCGACCCGGAGGCGATGGCCGCGCTCTTCGACCGGTTCGGCTCCGATCTGCCGGCCCTCGAGGGGATCTACCTGGCCGCCTTCGCCGGCGGCCCGGTGACCCTGTCCGAGATGACCGATGCCGACGTCATCACCATGTTCGCTCCGAAACTGGACGCCCTCGACGTGCTGCACGAACTGTCGATGACGACCGATGTCCGCCATTTCGTGCTGTTCTCGTCGATATCCGGTCTGCTCGGGTCACGCTGGCTGGCCCACTACACGGCCACCAGCAACTTTCTCGACACTTTCGCCTACGCACGGCGCACCCTGGGCCTACCGGCCACGGTGGTCAACTGGGGTCTGTGGAAGTCGCTGTCGGACATGCAGACCGACGCCGGGGAGGTGATGGCCAACGCCGGACTCCGGCCGATGCCCGACGAGGTGGCCATCCGGGCCTTGCCACTGGTGATGGGACCCGACGCACCCGCCCGGACCACGGTGGTGGACGCGGACTGGCCGCTGCTGGCAGCGGCCTATCGGACCCGCGGAGCGGTGCGGATCCTCGATGACGTTCTGGCGCTGGAGGATTCCGGTGCAGAGACGGCCGGCGAGAGTGAGTTCGCCAAGCAGCTCCGGGAGTGCCCGCCTGATGGTCGCCGCGCCTTGCTGGCCGATCACCTCGGCGCGCAGGCGGCGGCTGTCATCGGATTTCCCGCCGACCAGGTGCTCGATGTCGATGCGGGCTTCTTCCAGCTCGGCATGGATTCGCTGATGAGCGTCACCCTCCAGCGCCGTCTCAGCGCCAGCCTCGGCATTGCGCTGCCGGCGGCGCTGATCTTCGAGTATCCGAGCATCTCAACGCTCACTGAAGCCCTGTGCGAGCGCATGGGTTACCCCGCCGCGGAGGAGGTGTCGGGCCAGGCCCGCTCCGGCCTCGGCGCACGCGCCCAGCAGCGCGCCCGGGCCCGCCAGGGTGCTGCGGTGAGTAAACGGAAAGGACGTACGGTGTGAGTACCGTCGAGTCGAACGAGTTGCCCCCCAACGCGATTGCGGTCATCGGTATGGCCGGCAGGTTTCCCGGAGCGAACTCGGTGACGGCGTTCTGGGAGAACCTGTGCCGGGGTGAGGAATCCATCCGCACCCTGTCCGAGGAGGAACTGACCGCCGCCGGGGTCAGCGCCGAGACGTTGGCCGACCCGGCCTACGTCCGGCGTGCGGCGGTGCTCGACGGCATCGACGAGTTCGACGCCGACTACTTCGGGATGGCGCCCTACACCGCCCGGATGATGGACCCCCAGCAACGGCTGTTCCTGCAGACCGCCTGGCACGCGCTGGAGGACTCGGGCTACGACCCCGCCGGCTACGACGGGGCGATCGGGGTGTTCGCCAGCAGCACCTCCAGCGGTTATCTCCTGGACAACCTGATGTCGCATCGCGACATCAGGTCGCTGGTCGGCGAGGGCATCACCGTCGAGATGTTCAACCTGGTCCTGCTCAACGACAAGGACTACCTTGCGACGCGGGTGTCGCACGAGTTGACTCTGCGCGGCCCGAGCCTGTCGGTGCAGACCGCCTGCTCCTCATCGCTGGTCGCGGTACACCTGGCGTGCCAGAGCCTGCTGTCCGGCGAATGCGATATGGCACTGGCCGGCGCTTCGGCGATCCGGATTCCGCATCGCGTCGGCTACACCTACGAGCCCGGTGCGATGGTGTCGCCCTCGGGACACTGCCGGCCGTTCGACGCCGGTTCCGACGGCACGATCTTCGGCAGTGGCGTTGCGGCACTGATCCTCAAGCCGTTGGCGGCCGCACTCGAGGACGGCGACCGCATCCATGCCGTCATCCGCGGGTCGGCCATCAACAACGACGGCGCGAAGAAGATGACCTACGCCGCTCCGGCGGTCGCCGGCCAGGCCGAGGTGATCGCCGAAGCGCACGCCGTCGCCGAGGTCGACTCCTCGACAATCGGATTCGTCGAGACCCACGGCACCGGCACGCCACTGGGCGATCCCATCGAGATCGAGGCCCTGCGGCAGGCGTTCGAGGTCTCCGATCTCCCGCGGTCGGGTCCCTGTGTGTTGGGTTCGGTGAAGTCCAACATCGGCCACCTCGACGCGGCGTCGGGGGTTGCCGGCCTGGTCAAGACGATTCTGTGCCTGAAGAACAAGGCGATTCCCCCGACGGTGCACTACACCGAACCCAACTCCGAGTTACACCTGCAGAACACCCCGTTCGTGGTGTCCAACGCCTACACGCCGTGGGACAGCGACGGGCCGCGCCGCGCCGGTGTGAG
>SXGT01656639.1_pt1 | contig 22831 bp, 14 predicted proteins | sample 3176221 | NCBI WGS metagenome assembly SXGT01 (sample SAMN11356862, study PRJNA531348) | freshwater metagenome | isolation source: freshwater sample F1-120 | place: China: Fuxian Lake, Yuxi | collected 2017-12-25
ACACCCTCAAAGCGCTCACCGTGCGCACTGCCGTCAAGGCGGGCGTGAGGACATGCTTCCAGAACGGTTCTTGTCCCTGACACCTTTCGTCCTTTCCATCTCTCATTAGCCGCGCCTCCCGCGGCTTCTGGCATTTTGTGGATGAATCCGAGGTCGCGCGGGTATGACGCTCTCGAAGTCCGAGACCGACGCGCTCCGAGCGGAGCTGGGCCTCGTCTCACGGGCGTACCTGCGGCAAGCGCGCGCCTTGTCGTACCGGGAGCTCCGTACAAATCAGGACGCCCCGTGGGCCAGCATCGCGTTTGGAGCGGCGGGGATCGCGACGGCGCTCTGGTGGCCCGGCAGGAGCCGTCGTGCTTCGAAGGACCTCGCGATCGCCAGGCGATGGCTGTCGTCGGCGACGCGCGGGTCGCGTGCGAAGGGCGCATTCGGGATTTCCACCTTCGGCGAGCCAAACGTCGACTCTTCGCTCTATTACGGCGCCGATGGGCTCCGTTTTCTTCGTCTCCTGTTCGCCTGCGGCGACCGTGGAAAGGGAGCTCTCGAGCCCTCGGTCCGCTCGTTCCTCGGGCGATGTCGCCGTCGCCTTGGGGGGCCGAGCGAGCTCCTTCAGGGCATTGCCGGCACCCTGACGGCTCTTGTCCTCCTCTACCGAGCGCTCGGCGAACCGCGCGTGCTCCGCGTCGCCGACGAGCTCGCGAACGACCTTCTCGAGCGGGCTGGCGGCCGCTGGGGTTGGGCGCGCGCGTCGCGTCTCGGCTTCGCCCACGGGCGCTCGGGTACCTTCCATGCTCTCCTCGGCTGGTCGCTCGCCGCAGAGCGCGAGCTCCCCTCGGGGTTCTTCGGCCACCTCGCCCTCCTCGCGGAGGACGTGAAGCGCAGCGGGACCCTGGGCGCGCCCAGCTCGTCCGACCCCGCGGAGGCGCGCGCTCTCGAGAGGAGCTGGTGCAACGGCGCCGCCGGGCTCGTGCTGCTCTGGGCGCGCGCTTACCAGCACACGTCCGACGCGACGTACCTCCGCCACGCGCGCCAGGCGGCCCGCTTCATCCTGACCCACACCGACGCTGCTGGGGGCGATCTATGCTGTGGCCTCGGCGGACGGGCCTACGCGCTGCTCGCGATGGATCGCGTCGAGCCTGACCGGGGCTGGTTCGATCGCGCGATCGTGATGGCCTCCTGCGCGGCAGGCGCCATGCTCGAAGGGGGTGGCCCCTGGCCTAACGGGCTATACAAGGGATATCCGGGGCTTGTTTGCCTCGGACGCGACCTCCTGAAAGACCCGAGCGATCGCGCTGGCTTCCCGCTCGTCGAGGCCCCCTGAGGCTCGAATTCAGGTCAGCGCGGCGGTCGACGGCGAGAGAGTGCATGGTAACGAGCGCGTCGAGGTGAAATCTTTGCGCGAGTCACTTCTGCACCGGTGGAGGGCGTCGCGCTCGCGCGGCCTCGGACTCGTAGAGACGCAGCAGAAAATCGTAGAGTACGAGCTCCTGCGCGCGCTGCTCGGAGCGGAGCAGGCGGTTGGCGTGCATGTGGAGGAGGCTCCCGGCGAGCTCCTGGATCGGGAGCGTGAGCCTTCCTTCGGCCGCGCGCGCAGCGAGCGCTCGCGCGATCGGCGTGTTCTTCTCGGAGCGCGCCGCGAGGAGCGCGAAGCCTGGATCGAGCGGGTGGTCCGAGCCCACCGGCGCGCTGAGCAGCGCTTCGAGCAGAGGTCGCTCGGCTCGAAACCGCGCGCCGAGCTGCTTCTCGAAGCCGACGTCGACGTGATGTTCGGCGCCGAAGCCGGCGCGGGCTCGCCGCACCACCTCCGTGCGCTGCGCGAGGTCCAGCCCAAGGTCGACGAGGAGGAGGTGCATGCCCCGCAGCGTGAGCCGCCAGCGCGCGTCGGCCCCCTCGTCGGCCTCCAGGAGCCCGACGATCGCGAGGACGGCGTCGCTGTCGGCTTCGAATAACGCCTCGCAGAGCTCGATGCCGTCGTGTCCGCCATAGCGCTCGATCTCACGCGCGTACGTGCCGAGCTCGAGCTTCCATATCCGGCCATCGCGGAGCAGCGGCTCGGCCGCCTCGCGGAGCGCGGGCAGCGTCGTGGACGCCAGCTCTGCGGCCTCTCCTCGGATCCGCAGCCGAAGATGCCAGTGCGGATCTCCGTAGCGGAGGAAGAACCAGCCCTCGGCGATCCCCGAGGCGCGCGCGTCCTCCACGACGGGGGTGATCACGTCCTTGAGGACGGCGTCGGACGTGGCCGTTCCCGAGTAGACCTTTGCGAAGAGCCAGTCGGAGCCGGGCAGCGAAACGCGCGCTGGAGCGGCGCGCGGCGCGGTGAAGGGGAGCGGCGCCGGCGAGGCGGGCCTCTCGCGCTTCGTGTTGAAGGGAACGACGAGCTCGTGGACGAAGCGGCCCTCGGGCCCTTCGCAGACGAGGTCGTCGCCGCTCGCGAGCTCCGTGAGGGTCGCAGTCTCGCGTCCTTTGACGAGCTGCGCCAAGGACTCGACGTGAAGCACGTTGTCGAGATCGATCGGAAGGACATTGTCGCCGTCGGCGAGCCCGACCCACCGTGGAAGGGCGAGCTCGGCGCGCAGGCGCTGCAGCGCCCGGTAGCGATCGACGTCCTTGCCCTTTCGGAGCGGCGCGAGCTGGTCCTTGAAGAGATTCCAGGTGGCGAGAGAAAGGACGACCCGCCCGCAGGAGACGCGCGGCAGGAAAGGGGCGCGGTCGAGGGCACCCCACGAGAAGCCGAGGCTGCGCGAGGCCCGCTCGCGCTGGAGGGCGCAGAGAAAGCGGTAGACGCCCAGCGCGGCGATACCGAAGTTGTGCGCGCTCGTGAGGCGCGGAATGACCTCGCGTCCATGGCGGGCGGAGGACAGGATGATGCGTCCCCCCGTGGACAGCCCCACGCGAAGATCGCCGATCGGGATCTGCCGTGACTCGGGGGCTCCCGAGCGACCGAGGTAGGGAATCTCCCACGCGCGCAAGACCGGGCGGCACAGGATGTTGCCCAGGCGGCCCTCCGGGAGGTGGACGATCTCGGCGAAGATCGCGTCGGGCCTCGCGGCCTCCTCGGCGGCGAGGTGCGCGAGGACGGCGCTCCGCAGCGCAGGATCGCCGTGGCAGAAGCGGCCGAGGAGGAGCGCGCCCGACGGGCCGCTGATCCCGTGCACAAAGAGCCGGAAGTCGCCTCGGTCGAGCGCGGCGGCCGAGGCTGCGGCCAGCGTGGCGGTCACCGCGAAGGCATCGGGGAGCTCGGCGGGCTCCCTGGAGGAGAGCATCGAAAGGTCCGCCTCGCCGAGCTCGAGCGTCGTCTGCCGCGCGCGGGTGACCTCGCCGAGCCGGCGCAAGAGATGCCGCTCGCGAGGGCCGAAGGCGACCTGCGGTGACGAGGGCCCGGGAGGGAGGTCCAGGCCGTCGAGCAGCGGCGTCGGCTCCGAGCTCCCGGCGAACGAGGAGTGAAAGCCGATCCCGGACTCCTCGTCGAGCACCTCGACCAGCGGCACCGTGGCCCCCTCGTAGCGCTCCGTGAAGGCCTCGCGGAACCGCTTGAGCGCCTCCTGCTCGACCGGCGCCGCGATGCGCGCGAAGAGGCTCACCGAGAGAGAGAGCTCGCGCAGCACCTCACCCCCGAGCTCGGCGGCCTCCATGGGCTTGTAGAGATCGACCTGGAAGAGCCGTGCGATCTCGGGCTTTGCCGGGAGGCTCGCGAGGGCATCGGCGATCGTTCGGTACCGAGAAGGCGCGAGGCCGAGGCCGTCGGCGTCGAGCGCGCGAATGGCCTCGTGTGCGGTCTGAAGCACGCCGGCGACCTCCTCGCCGTCGGCGCACGCGCGCAGCGTGCCGAGGATGCCTAGGACGGGCTCGTCGCCGGTGATCGGCGGGGAGAGATCGGGGGTGAGGATCTGGCTCTCGATGAGGCTCTCGACGTAGGCGTCGGCCTCCTCGCGCGTGATCTCCGGATCGCCCAGGACGAGCGCGCTCGCGAGCTCGCCGGGGCGTGCCCCGCGTCCGGCGCGGGCGAGGGTGGCCTGGAGGTAGTCGGTGCGGTCGACGGAGACGAGGTGATACGAGAGCGCGCGCGTCTTCGGATCGACGCGGCCCTCGGCGTAGCGGAGCTGCCCGGCGCTCGGGTAGAGTCCGGTGCTCGGGCGAACCGTGAGCGCCGCGCGGAGCGAAGGATCGCGATGGAGGGCCTCGCACAGCGCCGAGAGGTAGTGCATGTCGAGGCGCGTGTGCCGCCGGTAAGAGGCGCGGGGGCCGAGCGACAGCCTGGTCTCCGCGCCGATCGGCCCGACCGAGCACCCCGAGAACAGGCCGAAGGGGGTGGGCCGCGCCGTCATCCGCCCGAGATATCGGATCAAGATATCCGCCACGCCGTGAGCGCGCTCATGGACTGGATCGTCGAGCCACGCGTCGATGGCCTCGTCGAGCGACGGGGACGCGACGAACAGCGCCTCCCGGATCTCGGGCTCACGCACGAGGGCGCGTAGCCGCTCGAGGAGCGTCGTTCGATCCTCGGCCAGCGCTTGCGCCAGATCCGCGTCCTCCGCGCGGGGCGCGCGGAGATCCGCGCTGAGCCGCGAGAGCACGTCGTGGGGCAAGAGAGGCGTGCGGAGCGCGAAGAACCCTGACGGGGCCGCGGAGGGTAGAATGGTGAGCGGCATACGAGCCGGAGCGTCGCGCATCTGGGACGCTCGTCAAGGCGTGCTTCTGGTAATAGGTGAGCCTCATGCCCTTGCTCCGAGGACGAATGGCCACGCAGGCCCGAGCCGCACTCGGCGATCTCTCCAAGCGCTACCTGCGTCTGCGGCCTTCCGAATCGAGAGATGCGTCCCTCGCGGGAGGGCTCTCCGGGATCGCCCTGGTCCACACGGCGCTCGAACAGGCATTTCCAGGCGCTGGGCACCATGCTCGAGCGGAGCGGTCGCTCGAGCATGCGATCGAGTGGCTGGGGCGAGGGCCGCTCGGTCCTGGGCTCTACTCGGGTATCGCCGGGGTAGGGTGGGTCGTAGGGCACCTGGTCGAGGGCGCCGAGGACGACGAGGATCCTTGCTCGGCCTTCGATGCGCCGCTCCTCGAGGTCCTCGAGCGCTCGCCCTGGACGGATCCCTTCGATCTGATCGATGGGCTGGTCGGGCTAGGGGTCTATGCGCTCGAGCGGCTCCCCCATCCCTCCGGCAAGCAGCTCCTCGCGTGTATCGTTGGGCACCTGGGCAAGACGGCACGGCGCCAGCGCCCTGGTATTGCCTGGTGGTCGGATCCGGAGTGGGTCCCCATGAAGTGGCGACAGACACCTCACCCGGACTGGAACCTGGGCGTAGCTCACGGGGTGCCTGGCGTCATTGCGCTGCTCGGTCGCGTGGCCGCCGCCGACGTCGACGCCCAGACACGCAAGAAGGCTCGCGCCTTGCTCGACAAGGCTGTCCGGTGGCTCCTCGCGCAGGAGCTCCCGCCGAGCGACGAGGGCTGCTTTGCTCACGCGGTGACGCCGGGCGTGCCGGGCAAGGCCGCGCGCATCGCGTGGTGTTATGGGGATCCGGGGATCGCCGCGACGCTGCTGGTCGCCGCGCGCGCCGTGGGTGAACCTGAGTGGGAGAGCGCGGCCCTGCGCATCGCGCTCCACGCGGCCTCGCGCCCGGAGGCCCTCAGCGGCGTGGTGGACGCGGGGCTCTGCCACGGCGCCGCGGGCGTCGCTCACATCTTCCACCGGCTCTTTCTCACGACGGGCGATAAACGCCTCGCCAAGGCTTCGCGCCTCTGGTTCGGGCGCACCCTCGCGATGCGAGTGCCCGGCCGAGGCTTCGCGGGCTTTCGCGCTCGTGTCCCGGGCGATGAAGCAAAGCACCATTGGCGAGCCGACCCTGGTTTTCTGACAGGCGCTGCCGGCATCGCGCTCGCGCTGGTGGCGGCGACGACGGACGGCGAGCCGGAGTGGGACAGGGCGCTCCTCCTTTCGTGAATGCCCTCTCGCCGTTGAGGCCGGTAAAACTTCCGGTGCATCAGGGACCCTCGGCCTCCACGAGGAAGACATCCGCCACAGAGCCGGCCACTTTTGCCCGCGACAACCAGCGCTGCAAGGTCGGGACATCGTCGCAGGCCATCAGCGAGCCCCGAGCCTCGTCCGAGCAGGAGATCCCTCGGGCCTCGAGCACGGCCAGGACGGCCTCCCTCAGCCCTGCCGTCACCGCCTGCTGGACCTTCACCTCGGCTTGCTCGGCCTTCACCTCGGCTTGCCCGGCCCTGGCTTCCAGCTCCTCCACGATGCCGGTCAGACGTCCGATGAGATCAGTCGAACCGAAGAGCTCGGCCATGCCCTGGAAGAAGCGCAGAGTTCCTCCTGAGATGGCCATGTCGAGACCGAGCACCATCGACCTGTACCGGCCAGACTGGGGCATGATGCGCTGATAGCGCTTGGCGCCAGGGGCCATGAGGCGATACCCATGAAGCTGCTGCCGAGCACGGTCGTAAATAAAGTATTCTGGAATACCCAGGCGCGAATAGCGCTCGACGTTCTCCACCAGATCCTTGTTGCGATTGCCGTGATGCAGCACCTCGAGCACGAGGTCGAGCCCCTTGCCCTCGTCGGACACCACCCACGCCATGCGAAGGTCGTCCTCGGGCTCCTGGACGTCGAGCACGGCCAGGATATCCGGAGAGAAGGTCTCTTCACCCGGGTACACGACGGCCATCTCTTCGGCCAGGTAGACGACTCGCCCCATGGCCTTGAAATGGAGGCCGAGCATGTCGATGGCCCTGAGCTTTGCCTTCTTGTGGGGCCGCCCTTCGGTCATCATGCTTCGAGGATCCGAGAGGGCGTCGAGCACCTTGACCAGGAAGCGCTCTCGCTCCTGGGGAGTCATGGCGCGCCACTCGTCCTCCGTGGGGCCGATGGGGAGCGAGCCTGACGTCGGCGTGGGGACCCGGGTTGCCATAGGGGCACTCTAGCAGCAGGCTCACCCTGTGCGCCGCCCTCCACGCTCGGAGCCGCGCTTGGCGCCGACCTCGCACCTTCCTGCCCTTCGCGCCGAGCTCATCGACGGCGTCCTCGTGGACCTGGGGGGCCTGGGGTACTGCGAGGGGGGATTTCACAGGGAGGGAGAGGAGAGCGAAGCGGACAATCCTCCTCCTCACAGTCCGACACGCGGTCCGGGGACGACCCGGCGCTGCCCATGCGCGGCACCATGATCGGGAATCGTCACTCACGAGGAGCCATGAAGGGCCGGTGCCCGTCGGTCTCCAGCACGATCGTCCCGCTCAGGTCGGTGCGGAGCAGAGGGATATGGGCCGCTGCCAGGCTGGAGAGAGTTATGGGGTGAGGGTGCCCATAGCGGTTTCGAATACCGCACGAGACGACCGAGAGGGAGGGCGAGACGGCCTCCAGGAACTCGGGCGAGGACGAGCTCCTGCTCCCGTGGTGGCCCACCTTGAGCAGATCCGAGCGGAGCGATCCTCTTGCCCCCTGCAACAGATCCGATTCGGTGGCCCTCTCGGCGTCGCCCACGAAGAGCACCGAGCGCTCTCCATACCGGATCCGAAGGACGAAGGAGTTGTCGTTGGTGCTGCGCTCCTCGCTGGGGCCAGGGCAGGGGGCGAGCACCTCGACGATCGCGCCGCCCACATGCCTTGCTCCGCAGAGCTCCCGGGGAGAGAGCACCCGGGTGCCCCGCGCCCGGAGGAGCGCCTTCGTCTCCCTGTAGACCGACGGCCCGAAGGGGGACAGGGGGTGCGAGGTCTCCCGATCCTCGTCGCCCACCTCCCCCGTGTCCCAGAGCTCGCCCACAGCGACCCCGTCGAGCGCGGCCCGCAGGCCCAGAAAATGATCGGGGTGAGGGTGGGAAACCACGACGACCGAGAGGGAGCTGCGACGCCGAGCCCTCAGCAAGGGGGCCAGGACGCGAGCTCCTGGATCGAGCGGGCTCCCCACGAGGCCCCCCGCGTCGATCAGCATGGCCTCGCCCGAGGGGAGATCCACGAGCGCCGCGTCGCCCTGGCCCACGTCCACGAAGGTGACGCGCAGGAGCCCCTCGGGCTTGCCGGCCCTCCTCGTAGAAAGCTCCAGAAGGAGGAGCAGGCCCGCCGCGCCGAGGGCCCCCGCGCGGCGCGCTCGCCCCTTGCCCAGGGCCAGCACCAGCGCCAGGCAGGAGAGCGCCGCCAGCTCGGGGCCAGTGGGGCGAGGCAGCGGCACCTGGGCAAGGCGCACACTCGCCACCGCGTGGGCGATCTTCTGGACGAGCACCAGGGCTCCACCCCCCGCCAGCGCCGCGCCTCGCTCGGCCGAAGGGAAGGGCGCGAGGAGCGCGTGGGCCAGGCAGATGGGCAGCGCCAGGAGCTCTCCTACCGGAGCCGCGACCAGGTTGGCCAGGAGGCCTCCCAGCGGAGCTGTGGGGGCGAAGCGGATCAGGATGGGAGTGCACGGGAGCGTGGCGGCGAGGGTGGTCGCGACGCTCTTGCCGAGCGAACGTAGAGCGGCGGGACCCCGGACGGCCAGCGCCGAGGCCAGCGGACGGGAGAGGCCCATCAGCCCCAGGGTGGCGGCGGCCGACAGAAGGAACGAGACGTCGTGCACGACCAGCGGATCGACCGCCGCCATCCCCAGGAGAGAGAGGCCCAGGGCGCGAGGCCCCGGCGTACGGCGAGCCAGCGCCACGGCGAGGAGCTGGGCCGAGAGCATCCACGCCGCGCGCAGCGCCGAGCCGCTCGCTCCCGCGAAGTCCGCGTAGAGCCAGGTGAGCGGCAGGCCCACGGCCGCCGCGAGGCGAGCGGGCACCACCCGGACCGCGAGCCACGGAACGCGCGCCAGGACCGCGCCCAGCGCCGCCACGATCGAGCTCACCGCCAGCACCAGGTGCATCCCCGACACGGCGAGCAGGTGAGAGAGCCCGCTCGCCCGGAAATCCGCGTCGTCCTCTGCCGAGAGATCCGTCTCGCCCAGGACGAGCGCCCTGGCCAGGGGAGCCGCCCGGCTCGGGAAGGTGGCCTCGATGCGGCGGCGCACGTGGGCCCTCGCCCTGTCGATGAGAGAGAGAGGTCCTCGAGCCCTCTCTTCCACGCGGACATCGAGCGCGCCGCCCGAGAGGAGCACGCGAGAGCGGGCCCTCTGCGGGCGGAAGGTCCCCAGCTCCGGCACCACGAAGCGCTGGGGCGGGGCCAGGGCAGCGAGGAACGAGAGGCGATCCCCGCGGCGCAGATCCCCGTCCTCGACGTGGAGCCCGATCCGGCCAGGCAGGGCTTGGAAGGGACCGTCGAAGTCCGGAGCGTCCCGAGGCGATCGAGCGCAGCTCGCCGACACGCCCTCGAGCTCGACCCTGAACCCCTCTCCCGCTTTCGTGGGCGAGGACGCCACCGAGCCTCGCCCCGAGCAGGTGAGCAGCCTGGGCGCCCCTGGCTCGGCCAGCGGGATCTTCGAAGCCTCCTGGTCCACCGCGCCCAGCCTGGCCTCGGCTCGAAGCGCCCCTGCAGCGAAGAGCAGGGTACAGAGCAGAGCGGCGCTTCTGGCACCTCTACGGAGGGCGAGGACCAGCCCCACAAAGAGCACAGCGAGGACCTCGAGAGGTGCCACCGGATGAAGCCCGGAAGCGACGAGCGCGAGACCGGCGAGGAGGACGCCATCCATGCGCGGCCCTCCGCACGCGGCGTGCCGGAGAGCTCCTCGCTATTTTTCTCGGAGAGTTCCAGCCAGAAAGGGCGGGGCTCTCCGTCCCGGACGGCCGGAGGGGTGTCCCGTCACATCTCTCGACGGGTCATCTATTGCTCGTCCGGGAAATGGCTTACCGTGGCAGAGGAGCTGTGGTGAGCCCATGAGCCAGAGGTTCTTCCGCTGCCCGCACTGCGGAATGCCGCACGCTGCGCGGACCGAGGTCTGCCCGACGACCGGGCAACGCTTCCCTCGGGATGTCCAGGCAGCGCCCGTGCTCCCTCCGCCTCCGCGCGAGATGGGCCCCTCCGGCTTCACGAGCGGCCAGCCCAGCCTGATGATGCCCATCCAGGTGCTGGATCCTCTCCTGGGCAAGGTCGTGGGGGGGCGCTACAAGATCCTCTCCCAGCTGGGCGCGGGGGGGATGGGCACGGTGTACGAGGCGGAGCACATGGGCCTCTCCAGGCCAGTGGCCCTCAAGGTGCTCAACCCGCTCCAGGCCAAGAAGAAGAACACCGTGCAGCGCTTCCAGCAGGAGGCCCGCGCTGCAGGTGGCATAGGCCACCCCAACATCTGCGAGGTGTACGATATGGGGTGGCTCGACGACGGGTGCCCCTACCTGGTGATGGAGAAGCTCAACGGCGAGACCCTCGCCGAGCGGGTCCGCGTCGCCGGGGGCCTCCCCTTCGCCGAGACCGTGGCGGTGCTGGGGCAGGTGCTCTCCGGCCTGATGGCGGCGCACGAGAAGGGGATCATGCACCGGGACATCAAGCCCGAGAACATCTTCCTTGCCCAGCGCTCGGGCAGTGAGTCCGTGGTGAAGATCCTGGATTTCGGCGTCTCCAAGGCCGTGGCGGGCGGCATCGAGGAGCCCCTGGATCTCACGCGCACCGGCATGGTGATGGGCACGCCCTATTACATGTCGCCCGAGCAGGCCAGGGGAGAGCGCAACCTGGACGCGCGCGTCGACGTCTACGCGTGCGGCGTCATGCTCTACGAGTGCATCACCGGGCGCCGACCCTTCCTCGCTCCCAACTACAACGCTCTGCTCCTGCAGATCCTCACCGAGTCGCCTCGCTCGGTGCGGGAGCGGCGCCGCGACTGTCCTCAGGCCTTCGAGGCCATCATCGCCAGGGCGATGGCCCGGTCCCGCGATCAGCGCTACCCCACGGCCGCGGCCATGAAGCGCGATCTCGTCCAGCTCGCCAAGCAGCTCGGCGCCAGCTCGGAGCCCGCGATCCCGACCCGCCTCCCCGTGGAGCCCCAGACGGAGGTGGCTCGCCCGGCGCTCCGTGCGGAGCCCTCTCCTCTCCCGCCGCGCGTCGAGTCTCACCCCGACCCGTGGGCCGACGATCCGTGGGCCGACGATCCGTGGGCCGATCCTCGCCCCGAGCCTATCTCTCCCCGCCCCGTGGCCCCTCGCCCCGCGGCCGGAGCCCCCCCCCGCCCCTCGCCTCCGGGAAGAGCTCCGCTGCCCTCGACGCCTCCCCCGGCGCCTCCCCCGGCTTTTCAGGGGCCTCCTCCATCCTCACGGACTCCATCGGTCGCTCCTCCCCTCATGCCGCAACCTCATGCCCCGTCGGCTCCTGGTTACTCGGTGCCGCTGCCTCCCTCGACCGAGGAGAAGCGCCGGGCGCCGGTGGCGGGTCTTGGTCGAGGCAGGCCGCCGGCGACCGATCATCTTCCATGGCTGGGCGAGACGGGCGAGGCCTCCGTACCGATGCCCATCCAGAAGATCCGACAGACCCTCCAGGCCGACGGCTCTGCCGGGGCCCCTCCACCGAGCTCCAGATCGAGGCCCAGCACCACCGATTTCTCGGAGGCGCCCACCGCCATCGTCTCTCGCGAGCAGCTCTTCCGCTCTCCCTTGCCCAGCAGTTCGCTCCTCCGCCCGGTGTCGCCGGACGATCCGCTCCTGCGCCCGATCGCGCCAGGGGAGTGGGACAGCGAGGCCACCGTGACCTCGGGCCCGCCCATGTGGGACGAGGAGGACACGCACGACGACACGCAACAGCCCCCGAGCATCGAGGAGAGGTCGATCCACAAAATCTCCGATCTGTCGGACATCCCGCTCGATAGCGACAAGACCTTGATCCACCGGCCAAAGCCACCCAGACCCAGGCGATGAGCCAGGAAGCCCCTCCCCCTCTGCGAGGTTGCTTCCTCTGGGGGCTCGTGCTCCTGGGGGCGGCATGAGCGGTACCGTGGTCTTCATCGACGACGAGCCCACGCTCTGTCGCCTGACGCGGCTGCTCTTCAGGGCCATGGCCGCCTCCGTCCCGCTGGAGACCTTCACGGACGCGCGCAAGGCGCTCCTGTTCATCCAGAGCCACGAGACCGCGGTCGTGATCTGCGACTACAGGATGCCGTACATGAACGGGCTGGAGGTGCTCGCTTGCATCGAGCGGGACGTCCCTTTTTATCTGCTCTCGGGCGCCGCCGACGTGACCCGAGAGGCCTCGGTGAACCCGCGGGTGGTCGGGGTGCTCTCCAAGCCGTTCCCGCCCGATCAGCTCCTCGATGTGGTGCAATGCCACCTGGGGCAGCGCTAGCGCCGTGGCTCTCCGGGTCTGCTAATCTCCACCCCGATGTCCTCGCGCCGCCTGACCTCGATCCTCGCCCGCGCCTCAGCGCCGATCGGCATGTCGCTCCTGGCCTCCTGCTCGTCCTCCGCGACGGGGAGCGCCGACGCGGGCACGGTCTTGCCCACGGACGCTGGCGTCGTGAACGACACGGGGACCACACCGGTCCCCGACGCCACGCCGGAGCTGCAGATCCGCCCTGCGCTGACCTTCACCGGGGTCGATGGCACCCACACCTTCAGGGTCCCGGTGGCGGTCTATGGCGCGGGCCGCGATCTCAAGCTCGTGCCCTCCGATCCCAGCCTGGCCACCCTCGAACCCGCGAGCCTGGGCAACCCCGACGGGGACGACGGGACCTATTTCATCATCACGGCGAGGAAGGCCGGTACGCTCACGCTGTCCGCGCTGTCGGGCGGCGCCAGGGCCGACTCCACCCTCACGATCAGCTCGTACAGCGCCGGGCGCTACGCCACGGGCGAGGCCCGCTACAAGACGGGGGTTCCTGCCAAGCAGGAGCCACCCTGCACCAAGTGCCACAACACAGCCGGCATCGATCACTCGCCCGCCTCGGTCGCGTCGGTGAGCGACGAGGAGGTCGGGGTCATCATCACGACGGGGATCCTGAACGGCATCCCGATCTCCAGCGACCCCAGGCACCAGTGGACCGTCACGCTCGAGGAGCGCGATGGCCTGGTCACGTTCCTGCGTGGGCTCCCTCCTCGCGGTTTCAAGTGATGATCCACCTCCCTGACGATCTCAACCTGGCGCAATACTACCTCTTCGACCGCATCGCCGAGGGGCTGGGAGACAAGGTCGCGCTCCGCTTCGGGGAGCGAGGCTACAGCTACGAGTACGTGGCCCTCCGCACCCGGCACATGGTGGGGCTCCTCTTCGAGAAGGGGGTGCGCCGCGGCGAGCGGGTGCTCATCGTCTTGCCCGACGCGCCGCCCTTCGCCTGGGTCTTCTTCGGGACCCTGGCCAGAGGCGCCGTCGTGGCGATGGGAAACCCCCACGCCCCCTTCGACGGCATCGAGTACCTGGTGGGCTACACCCGGGCGACCGCCGTCGTCACGGTGCCCGAGATCGCCCGGCAGATCGAGGCCAGGTTCTCGAGGATGGGAAGGGAGCTCCAGGCGGTCTTCGTCGTGCCGGACGTCCCCACCGGCGAGGACGCGGACGCCCCCTGCGAGGTCCCGGATCACCCGCTCTTCTTCGACCTGGCCAGGTCGCTGGTCCAGGCCTCTCCTCCCCTCGATCCGGTGCCCATCCACAAGGACGAGCCGGCCATCTGGCTGTTCACGAGCGGCTCCACCGGCGAGCCCAAGGCCAACATCCACTCCCACCGTGATTTTGCCTTCAACACCGAGGTCTACGCCAAGAGGACCGTGGGCTACCAGCGCTCCGACGTGACCGTGAGCGTGCCCAGGCTCTTCTTCGGCTACGCCACCGGAACCAACCTGATGTTCCCCTTCGCTGTGGGGGCCACCGTGGGCCTCTTCAGCGAGCGCCCCACCCCCGAGAGCCTGGTGAGGGCGCTCGAGGCGTACCGCCCCACGATCGTGACCAACGTCCCCACCATGCTGGGCAAGCTGCTCGAGCACGACGAGAGCGAGCGGCAGGCGGGCAGGCCGGGGCTGGATCTTGGCTCGGTGCGCTTCTCCCTCTCGGCCGGCGAGGCTCTCCCCGAGCCTCTCCTCGACCGCTGGCTCACCCGCTTCCGGAGCGAGGTCTACGACGGCATAGGCTCGGCCGAGATGTTCCACATCTACGCATCCAACCGCCCGGGCGACGTCAAGCCCGGATCTTTGGGCCGCGCCGTGGAAGGCTACGAGCTCCGCGTCCTCCCCGAGGAGGCCGAAGGCCCGGGCGCCGCGCCCTGCGCCCCCGGCGAGATAGGCGTCCTGTGGGTCAAGGGCGACAGCGTGAGCCATGGCTACTGGCTCGATCGGGGCAAGAGCTGGAGGACCTTCCACGGCCACTGGTGCCGCACGGGCGATCTCTTCCGCGTCGACGCCGACGGATATCTGTACTTTGCAGGTAGGGCCGACGAGCTGCTCAAGGTGGGCGGCCTCTGGGTGGCGCCGGTCGAGGTCGAGGAGTGCCTGATGGGCCACCCCTCGGTGCAGCTGGCCGCGGTGGTCGGCGTGGAGGATCTGGGCCTCACCAAGCCCAAGGCCTACGTGGTGCTCAGGGCCTCCGAGCTTAGAGAGCGCGCGGAGGTCGAGCGGGAGCTCAAGGATTTCGTCAAGGAGCGGCTGTCCAGGCACAAGTACCCTCGCTTCATCGAGATCGTCGATGATCTGCCAAAGAACGACAGGGGCAAGGTCGACAAGAAGGCTCTTCGCGCCCGGGACGCCGGTTCGCGAGGCGCCGGAGGCGCTGGCTCGTGAGGCTGGCCGGGCTCACCACGGGCGAGGTCCGCTCGCTCCTCGAGGCAGGGCCGGTCGTGGTGCTGGTCCCCACCGGGAGCGTGGAGCCTCACGGCCCTCACCTCCCGCTGGCGACCGACACCCGCATCTCGGAGGAGGCCTCGGCGCGGGCCGCGGCGCTCCTGGGCGACAGGGGCGTCGTCTCGCTGATCGCCCCCAGCGTCCCTTACGGGGTGACCGACTACGCCCGGGGCTTCGCGGGGGCTGTGGGCGTCCCCGCCGAGGTGCTCACCTCCTTGCTCGAGGCGCTGGTCTCCCGTCTGCTCGGGGAGGGCTTTGCTCATGTCTGCCTGGTGAATAACCACCTGGAGCCCGCTCAGGACGCCGCTGTGCGGGCATCGATCCAGGGGGCGCCCGATGGCTCGGCCTCGGTCGCCTGCCCGCTCTCTCGCCGCTGGGGCCGCACGCTCTCGGACGAGTTCAAGCGGGGCGACTGCCACGCGGGCCGCTACGAGACGTCGCTGGTGCTGGCCGCGGGCGACGAGGTGCGCGAGGAGTACGCCCGCCTTCCGCCTCTGGGCATCAGCCTCTCCGAGGGCATCAAGGCGGGCAAGCGCACCTTCCTCGAGCTGGGCATGGAGCAGGCGTACACGGGCGCTCCCGCCGACGCCACGCGCGACGAGGGCGACGAGCTCTACGGGCGGCTGGCCCTCATGGTGGTGACCGAGGTCCTCGAGGGGCTCTCGGCCCGGGCGCGCCTCTGCTAGCTTCGGCCGCGATGGTTCCCACCGCGACGCTCCTGCTCGAGATAGGCACCGAGGAGCTCCCCTCCTCTTTCGTCGACGCCGCTCTCTCGGCGCTCCCTGGTCTCTTCACCGCCAAGCTCCTGGAGCTACGGCTGGCCCACGGAGCTCCCAGGGCGCTGGGCACCCCTCGCCGCCTCTCGGTGCTGGTGCCCGAGCTGGCCCTCCGCCAGAGCGACGTGGACGAGGAGGTGGTGGGCCCTCCCGAGGGAGCCGCCTTCAGGGACGGGGTCCCCACGAGGGCCGCCGAGGCCTTCGCCGCCAGGCTGGGGATCGCGGTCTCCGAGCTGCGCGTCGAGGCCAAGGCCGCCCTGGGCAATCAGAGGGCGGGCCGGTACGTGGTGGGGCGCCGCACGGAGGCCGGGCGTGGGGCGTCCGAGCTGCTGGGCGCAGCGCTCGTCGAGCTGTGCGCCAAGATCCCCTTCAGGAAGTCCATGCGCTGGGGCTCCGGCGAGGTCTCCTTCGGCCGACCGGTGCAGTGGCTGGTGGCCCTCCTGGGGGACGAGGTCATCCCCATGCAGTTCGCGGGGATCGAGAGCGGCCGGACCACGAGGGGGCACCGCTTCCTGGCGCCCCGGCCCTTCGAGCTGGCCGGGGCCGAGGGCTATGTCGAGGCGCTCCTGTCCAGGCATGTGATGGTCGATCGCCAGGAGCGAGAGGCCGTGATGATGGACCGGGTGAGGGAGGCCGCGAAGATCGCGGGCGGCGCCCACGATCCCGATCCGACGCTGGTGGCCGAGAACGTGTCGCTGGTGGAGGAGCCCCAGGTGATCACCGGCCGCTTCGAGGAGCGCTTCCTGGCGCTGCCTCCTGCGGTGATCCGCTCCGTGGCGAGGGGGCACCAGAAGTACTTCTGCGTGGAGGTGGGGGCAGACGCCCTGGTCCCCAAATACCTGGCCGTGGTCAACACGGCGCTCAGCCCCGACACCATCGCCCGCGGCATGGACCGGGTGATGAGGGCCAGGCTCTCGGACGCGACGTTCTTCTTCGATGAGGACAGGCGAGCGCGCCAGGAGGACCGGGTCGAGAAGCTCTCCGGCATCGTCTTTCACAACCGCCTGGGCACGGTGCGAGAGAAGGTCACCCGGATGACCGCCCTCACGGGCCATATCACGGCTCTCCTCGGTATCGAGGACGACGCGGTGGCAGCTCACGTGGACCGGGCCACCTACCTGTGCAAATCGGATCTCGTATCCCTGATGGTGGGCGAGTTCCCCGAGCTCCAGGGGCACATGGGCCGCTCCTATGCCCTCCACGCGGGCGAGCATCCCCAGGTGGCCGACGCGATCCGAGATCACTACCTCCCCCTGGGAGGAGCCACCAGCGTGCCAACGGACGACGTGGCCATCATCGTGGCTCTGGCCGACAGGCTGGACACCCTGGTCGGCTGCTTCGCCGTGGGGCTGGCTCCGACCGGCGCCGCCGATCCCTTCGGGCTACGCCGGGCGTGCATCGCGCTCCTCCGGATCCTGGTCGAGAACGCGAGGGACCACGCCGCTTATGCCGGGCTCTCCTTCGCGGCCCTGGTTTCGCTCGCCTACTCGGGATTCTCGGGGAAGAAGCTGGATCTGTCCCTGGAGGAGACCCAGACCAAGGTCCTGAATTTCGCGACCGAGCGCCTGCGCAGCCTGGTCGCGGCCGGGAGCTCCAACTCCGTGGCCGACGCGGTCCTTGGCGAAGGGGCGGTTCGCCACCCGGCCCATGTCTTCGTCCGGGCCCGTGTCCTCCACGAGGCGGTGTCCAAGCAGGCTCCCTGGCTGGACAAGGCCAAGACCGTGGCCAAGCGCCTCCTCGGCATTGCCAGGGACGCCCGGCCTGTCTTTCATGCCCCCTCGACCTTCCGCAAGCCCGACGACGCCGCCATATGCGACGTGGTGGCCCGCATCGACAGAGCCACCCAGAATCTGACCACCGAGGGCGCGGTCCGGGAAGGCCTGGCCACAGCCGAGGATCTGGCGCAGCGCCTTGAGGACGTTTTCGTAAATACCCTGGTGATCGATCCTGACGACGATCTCACTCCCAAGCGCCTCGAGGTCCTGTCCCACGGGGCCAGGGCGATGCTCAAGGTCGCGGATTTCTCCCGCCTGGGCTGACCGGCGCGCTCGCATCCGAGCGCGCCGCGACCTTGGCTCGAGAGCCGCCCGGAACGTCAGCGGAGCGCTCTCCTTGGCCTGCTTTCTCCCTGTAAATCACAGGGAGAAGTGAGGCAAGGAGGACTGATTTTCCCAGACTTCGACCATCCTCAAGAATTGAAGGTCGGCTCTCTAGAGGCCCTCGTCGATCCGGCGCATCCCCTCGAGCAGCAGCGACTCCGTACCCTCGGAGATGCTCCGCTGCTTGGGCTCGAAGGAGGGGTCGAAGGCGAAGTCGCCGTCCTGCTGCTTCAGCATCGCGTGGAACGCAGGGGCGCCGATGAGCTCCATCATGCCGGCACCTCGAACCATGGGCGTCATCGCCGCGTGGACGACCGCCCCCTCGTGAAAATGGATCTCGCCCCGCTCTCGCGCGGTGGTGATCCCGAGCTTGCCGGTCTTCTGCGCGTTGTAGAGGATCTGGACCACGTCCCCCATGCCCATCTCGCGGAGGGAGCCGGAGACACCGCCGCCGCGCTTCCCCTTCCAGTGCCCGAGCTGGGCCCGGATCTTGGCGACGAGGATCTCGGCGGGCACAGGCTTCTGCACGAAATCGATGGCGCCGAGCTCGAAGGCGCGCTGCGCCTCCTTGTGCCCCTTACGCCGCGTGTGGACGATCCAGAGCAGATCGTGGCCCCAGGCGGTGAGGCGGGCCTCGGCCAGGAAATTTAGCCCGTCGCCGTCGGGGAGATCGAGATCGGAGAGGACCATGTCGAAGGTGGCGGCCTGGCTCTCGAGGAGCTCCCTCGCCGCCTTGATGCTCCGCGCGATGCGCACCTCGAACCCCTGCTCGAGGAGGCGGAGCTCGAGCACCATCGTCTCCTCGGCCTCGGCGTCGACGAGCAAGATGCTCTGACGGGTCGCCAGCAGCTTGGCCCGCACGTCCTCGCCCAGGAGCACGGCGCGGGTGATCTCCACGAGCTCGGGGTCGAAGATGGTGCCCCTGTACTTGACGATCGCCGCAAGCGCCTCCGGAGGGGAGAGGACGCGCCCGAACGGGTTCTTGGGGTTCTGGACGAGGTCCGAGTAGGTGTCCGCCACCGCGATGAGGCGCGCCCCCAGCGGGATGTCCTTGCCGACCAGGCCGTTGGGGAAGCCGCGCCCATCGAAGCGCTCGTACATGTGGAGCACGGACTCCCGGATGGGCTGGGCCAGGCGCGCCGCTTCGAGGAGGTGGAGCGGCACGTCGACGGCGCGCTGAGCGGCCTTCTTGAAGGGTTCGAGCTCGCTGGCCGAGAGCGTCGTGAGGTGCCGCTCGCCCATCTTGCCAAGATCGTGGATAAAGCCAGCGATGACCAGCTGGACCGTGACCTCCCGGGGCAAGGTCATACGCTCCGCGACGCGCCGGACGATCCTCGAGACCAGGGCCGAGTGACCTCGGAGTTCGGCCCGCGCGTTCTCGAGCAGCCCCACCATGACCGCGAGGAGCTCGATCTGTGTGGCCTCGGCGATCGCCAGCTTCTGCTCCGGGGTGGGCGACGTCTTGGTGGGAGGGGGCACCGACGGGGGCATCTGAGGAGCAGGCTCGGAGCGAGGCCGAGGCGGCGGGGCGATGGACTCGGAGCGGGGCCGCGCCGACGGGGCGATGGGCTCGGAGCGGGTCCGCGACGACGGCGGGAGCTCCATGCGGGGCGACGGGAACGCCAGGGGTTTGCTCTCCTCCTTGGTGGGGGTCCGGAGCGAGCCGTCGGGCATGAGCACGTTCATGTCGAACGAGGGCGCAGGCGGGGCGGCGGCCAGCCTGCTGAACGCGCCAGGCTCGCTCAGGTGATACTTCCGTATGGCCGCGGCGACGGCGGCGGGCCTCGAGACGAAGGCCTTGACCTCGCTTGCTCCCGCCAGGAGCTGGATCTCCCGGAGCATGTCGGCGTTGTCCGGATCCGGTGTGACCACGGTGAGCACACTGTGCTCGGCGTCGAAGAGGACGGGAAAGACCGAGAACATCTCGGCCACGCGGCGAGGGATCATCTGCAAGGTGGCGCGAGGAATGTCGGCCTTGGCGAGCTTCTCCGTCGAGACGAAGTGGACGCGGTAGAGCGAGGAGAGGCTCTTCAGCAGCTCCGCTTCGCCCAGGTAACCTCCGTCGACGAGCACGTCCTCGGAGCGAGCGGCGGACCCCGCGACCAGGGTCGCGACGGCGTCGTGCTGTTCCTTCGAGAGTAGTCCGGCCCGCAGCAACGCGTCGGCCGCCTTCATGTTCGCCGGGGGCATGGGGATCTGTGGGGCTAGACGTGAGAAATGCTTCAAGCTCGGCTGCGGATGAAGCCGAGCAAGAAATCGAGCGCGACCTGGTTCTGGCCGCCCTCGGGGATGATGATATCCGCGAAACGCTTCGATGGCTCGACGAACGCGAGGTGCATGGGCCTCACAGTGTCGTAGTACTGCTTTCGCACCTGGGCGAAGGTCCGGCCCCGGTGCTCCAGGTCCCGGCGGACACGGCGCATGAGCCGGATGTCCGCGTCCGTGTCGACGAACAGCTTGACCTCGAACGAGGAGCGAAGCTTCTCGTCGGTGAGCACCAGGATCCCCTCCACCACGATGACCGGCGCGGGCCCGATGGTGATGTTGCCGCTGCGATCGTGGGTGGCAAAATCATAGGTGGGCCTCAGGATGGGGCGGCCGCTGCGCAGCTCGAGGACGTGGCGGAGCAGCAGGTCGAGCTCGAGCGCGTCCGGGTGGTCGTAGTTGACCCGCTCTCGCTCCTCCGGCGCCAGGTGGGCGAGGGGTCGGTAGTAGTGATCCTGCTCGAGGAGCACCCCGGCGCCCTCGGGGAGGGCGCCAAGGATGGCGTGGGCGATGGTGCTCTTGCCGGATCCGGAGCCGCCAGCGATGCCGAGCACGAGGGGCCCGACCCTCCGAAGCATATCACCCTGATCCACCATGCAGGCGCGCCATTACCACAGGACACGCAAGCGGTGGGGGTCTACGTTTCGCCCGGTGAGCACGACGACGAGGTCCCCTTCGGGGATCTCGTCGGGGATCCCGGGGAGGACCGGAGCCAGGGCGACGGCGGCGCTGCCCTCGACGATGAGCCCCAGCGCCCGGTAGAGCCAGATCATGGCTTCGAGGATCTGTGCCTCGGGCGCCACGAACACGCCCTCGACCACGGCGCGGGCCCTCGCGAACGCCGCCTCGGAGATGCCGCCCTCGAGGCCCTCGGCCAGGGTTTCCCCGGTGAGCAGCTCGGTCACCGCCGAGCCGCGCTCCAGCGAGAGCGCGAAGGCCGGCGACGCCTCGCTCTGCGCTCCCCACACCCTCGGCCTGGCTCCTGGAGCTTCGCCCTCGAGGTGAGCGAAGCCCGAGGCCAGCCCCGTCACCAGGCCGCTGCCTCCGAGCGGAGCGAGCACCGCCTCGGGCGTGCGGCCCAGCGCCCGGGCGATCTCGAAGGCGAGCGACGCCCCGTTGCCCGAGAGGACGCGGAGATCGTCGTAAGGGGAGAGGAAAGGCACCCCCAGCTCACTGGCCAGCTGGAGCGCCTCGCGCTCGGCGACGTCGTAGTGGGGAGAGGACGAGAGCCGGACGGTCGCCCCGCAGGCCTCCATCCTGGCTCGCTTGGCGAGGGGAGCGGAGGGGGGTACGACCACGGTGACCGAGAGGCCGAGCACCCTGGCCGCGTGGGCCACGCCGGCCCCGTGGTTGCCCGCGCTCGCGGCCACGAAGCTCCGGCTTCCCTGGCTCTCCAGCGCGTCGGCCATGGCCACCAGGGCGCCTCGCACCTTGAAGCTCCCCGTGACCTGGAGGCACTCGAGGGCCAGCCACACCCGCCGCGGGCGAGGGCCCGAGGCGCCGTCCAGCTCACTGGCCCGGACGAGCGTGACCCTCCGCAGACCTGCCGCAGGAAAGCGGCCAGGGAGATCGCGGACGGACTCGAGGAGCGAGGCCGGAGGGAGCTCGGCGGGGCTCTCGGGTTCCTGAGCCCTGCCTGGTGTTCGTACGAGCTTCATGATCCCACCACTACCCCACATGTGCCCAGCAGGCGGTTGACAGCGATTGCCGCGCTCGGAGCCCCATCCCTCCCGCGATAGTCAGTCCCGACTCCTTGGAGGCGACGTGAGATTCGCAGCTTCCCCCTCTTGGCGCGTGGCCATGGCACCGCGCATGGACGGCAGCGCTCCGTCGTACCCCAGCCACATCTCGGACAGAAACATGTTGGATTTTACAGAGAGGGGAGACGGGGAGGCGAGGGAGAGGGTTTTCTCTCCTCTCCCTCCCTGTAACATCCACCCTCTCAGTACCCAGGGCCACCCCCAGGTTCGCGAGGACGCCTAGCAACCGACCACGTGCACCTTGCACCCCTCGAGCTCGTGGGTGCGCGTGGTGAGCTTCTCCGCCCACGAGAGCTCCTTGCGAAGGTCGAACATCACCAGCCAGCCCTCGCCCAGACCCAAAGATTGCAGGTACCTCACCACCTGCTCGAGCGCCTCTTCTTCCGTCTCCGTATCACGACGAAGCTTCAGCTCGATGGCCACCCGCTGTATCTCGGCACCCACCCTCCACTCCACGAGCAGATCCAGCGCACCCTTGCCCAGGGAATACTCGCGGTGGATGGTCCCTCCGCCGTTGAGGACACGCTGGAGGAAGGCCATGAGCATCAGGTGGGGGCCCGACTCTCGGTATCCGAAGCCCTCGGCGGCCAGGTGCCCGTCCTTGCGCCAGAACACCTGCCAGGCCGCCATCAGCTTGGCCATGTCCAAAGTGCCATCGGAACGGACGTAGTCCGGGGTATCGTTGGCAATTTGCATCTGCTGGATGTAGGTAAGGGCGCGGGGGACGATCTCCCTGTAGATGGGATTGGCGATCTCGAAGCGCCCGGCTCGGGCACGGATCAGGCCCAGGCCCAGCACGTAGGCAAAGTCGTCGTCGAGCACGTCGCCCATGGTCCGCTCGCCTGCGAGCATGGGATCGATGATCTTCCGAACGCGCTCCTCTCGGAGCCTGGCCACGAGCGAGTCGATGTGGGTTCGACGCTCCAGGATGAGGGCTTCCTTCGCGGCCTCCACGTGCTCGGTGGTTATTGCCACGCTGCGATCGCGAACGTCTCGCTCCACCACACGGTCAGCCAGGGCGTTGACCAGCCAGGGGTGACCCTGCGAGAGCTCGAACACGAGCGCCACGGCCCCGGGCTCGAACCGCTGCCCGGTGGTGGCCGTGTGCTGAGCCAAGAGCTCCTCGGTCTCGGCCGACGTGAACGACACCAGGGTGGCCGCCTCGGCCGAGATGTTGAACGGCGACGCTGTGCCCAGCCAGGAGAGAGCGTGGCGGTCCTCCTGCGTCAGCGCATAATCCCTCACGGCGCGCTGGCCCATGAGCGCCATGCTGTGGGGGA